>Ga0209172_10002429_pt1 | contig 32865 bp, 27 predicted proteins | sample LarsenN4metaG_FD_184113 | JGI IMG/M metagenome (GOLD analysis project Ga0209172, IMG submission 184113) | Hot spring sediment bacterial and archeal communities from British Columbia, Canada, to study Microbial Dark Matter (Phase II) - Larsen... ... | reverse complement strand
CCCCACTCGCGCCGGCGCCATCGCCGACGAGATCGCCCGAGAGCGGCCGCATTGGTGGGGTTCCAGGAGGTCTCGGAGATCCACATCGATCTCAACGGCGTCGGGGTTGGGGTGTTGATTGACCTGGAGTTCCTGCCGATCCTTCAGGCGCAGCTCGCCGCGCGCGGGCTCCACTACACGGTCGCCGCTACCGTCAAGAACATCGACGTGATGGCGCCAGGTACCTCTTCGTGCGCACCCACCTGGAGCCGGACCTCGGGGAGCTGGACTTGAGCGAGTTGCGGGCGGCGCAAGCGCAGGAGATTGCCCTGGTGGTGGGCGACGCGACGCCCGCGTTCGTGATGGGCGATCTCAACGACACCCCCGGCTCACCCATGTACCAGGCGCTCCAGGAGGCGGGCTTCCGCGACGTGTGGCGGGAGCTCCGGCCCGGCGTGGATGGCTTTACGGCGGGGGAGGGCTACTCCGACGAGCGGCCAGCCGATCTGTCGAACGAGCACAACGCCTTCACCCAGCGGATCGACTACATCTGGACCCGGGGCGTGGAGCATCCCACCGCCGGGTTGCAGGGACGGATCAAGCTGTTCGGGGCGGTGCCGTCGGAGCGGGTTGAGGGGCCCTACTTCAAGATCTGGCCGTCGGACCACGCGGGCCTGGTGGCAGAACTGCTGAGCCCGGTCGCGGCGGGCCTGCGGTAGGCCCCGAATGGATTCACCGCGGAATTCGCAGAGGACGCAGAGGAAGAACTTCGAGTAGTTCTCTGCGCCCTCTGCGTTCTCTGCGGTTCAGTCTTTCCTTACGCCGCTGGAGACGCGATGCTCAGCTCAGACCGAGGACGCGATTGGTGGCGTCCAGGACCGCCAGCGCCGCGTCGCGCGAGGGGTTGAGGGACAACGGGCAGACGCCCATCAGGGTGTGGGCCCGGTTATGCATCTTCACGTCCACCACGGCCAGCACGAAGCTCTGGCCCAGCGCCGCCAAGGGCGCTACGGCCTTGAGCTCCATGGTCGTGTCCCTCCCAACCACCTTGCGCAAAGCGTCCAGGGTCGCCTCCGCCGCATGCCGGATTTCGTCGGTGACGATCTGGGACCCGTTCCTGCGGCGTCCGACGAACGACTGGCCTTCTCGCTGCAGCTTGATGCGGACCACCTCCGCCGCAGCCCTGGGGGAGGACGTGACCTCCGCCCCGGCGAACCTGACTCGTCTGTGGACCCACTTGACCATGGCTGGTACCTCGCGGTGTGCTGACGAGTTAAGCATTTGCAAAACAACACCTTACATTGGCACTCAGGGACTCGGCTTCTACCGCCGCCAGGGAAGATGGTACCTGGAAGCCGCGGCGTCTGTGCCCGCGCGCACAATGCGCCGCGGATAGCATACGCCCAGAAGCGCGGCTCGGCCAGGGTGTCGAGGGGCCCCGGGAGACTCAAAGGCCAGGCGGTAGGATGGTCTGTCGCCGATCGTGACGCCAGTGTAGTCTCAGGGCGCCATTGTACTTCCGATCGAGGTAGCAGGTATGTTGGCGTCCCTACACCAGTCCCTCGGCCGCGTTCTCCGGTTCGCCTTGCTCCCCAGCGTCCTCTGGGCTACCGCCGCCGGCGCCCAGCAACGCCCTGCCCAACGCGGGGCCGCGGCCGCCGCCTCTTCCGACACCGCCCGCACTCCCCTGGCCTCGGCGGTGAGCGGGTTACGGCTCCGCTCCATCGGCCCGGCGGTACTCTCCGGACGGATCAGCGATCTCGCGGTGCACCCGACGAACAAGAAGGTCTGGTACGTCGCCACCGCGTCCGGCGGGCTGTGGAAGACCACCAACGCCGGGACCACGTTCAGCCCCATCTTCGACGAGCAGGGCTCCTATTCCATCGGCGTGGTGGTGATCGATCCCAAGACTCCCAACGTGGTCTGGGTGGGGACGGGGGAGAACAACGCCCAGCGATCGGTTTCCTACGGAGACGGCGTCTACAAGTCCATTGACGGGGGCCGCACCTGGCAGAACGTGGGGCTCAAGGAGTCCGAGCATACGGCCAAGATCCTGATCGATCCTCGGAACCCGAACGTGGTCTACGTGGCGGCCCAGGGTCCGGTGTTCAGGGGCGGCGGGGATCGCGGGCTCTACAAGACGACCGACGGGGGCAAGACCTGGACCAAGGTATTGGACGGCGGTGAGTGGGGCGGCGTGGCGGACGTGGTGATGGATCCGCGGAATCCGGACGTGCTGATCGCGAGCACCTGGCAGCGTGCCCGCCGGCAATGGGGGTACATCGCGGGAGGGCCGGAGTCGGGCCTGCATCGCTCCAGCGACGGCGGGACGACGTGGAGCAAGGTCCAGCGCGGGCTCCCCACCGAGGAGCTGGGGCGCATCGGCCTGGCAATCTCGCCGGCCAACCCGGACGTGGTGTATGCCATCATCGAGGCAGCCAATCGGCGCGGCGGGTTCTACCGCTCGACTGACAATGGGGTGAACTGGGAGCGCCGCAGCGACCATAACACGATTGGCCTCTACTACGCCGAGATCTTCGCCGATCCCCTGAACGTGGATCGTGTCTACTCGATGGATGTCCGCACCATGATCACGGAAGACGGAGGGCGCACCTTCCGGCCCCTGGGCGAGCGGAACAAGCACGTGGATAACCACGTGGTCTGGATCGATCCTGACGACACGGAGCACTTGCTCATCGGGTGCGACGGCGGGCTCTACGAGTCGTTCGACCGCGGCCAGAGTTACGTCTACTTCCCCAACCTCCCGCTGGGTCAGTTCTATCGGGTCGAGGTGGACAACTCGACCCCGTTCTATCGGGTGTACGGCGGCACGCAGGACAACAACTCCGTGGGCGGACCGTCGCGGACCCGTACGGTGCACGGGATTCCCAACCAGGAGTGGTTCTTCACTCAGGGCGGCGACGGGTTCCAGACGCGGGTGGACCCCAAGGACCCGGACATCGTCTACTCGCAATCGCAGCACGGCGGGCTGTCGCGCTTCAACCTGGCGACCGGCGAGGACATCGATATCGTGCCCCAGCCGGAGCCGGGGGAGCCAGGGCTCCGCTGGCACTGGGACGCGCCCCTCATCATCAGCCCATTCTCGAACACGCGGCTGTATTTCGCGGCCAATCGGGTATTCCGGAGCGACAACCAGGGTAGCACCTGGCGGGCGGTGAGCCCCGACCTCACTCGGCAGATTGATCGCAACCGCCTCAAGATGATGGGCCGGGTGTGGAGCGTGGACGCGGTGGCCAAGAACACCTCGACCTCGCTCTACGGGTCGATCGTGACTATGGCCGAATCGCCGCTCAAGGAAGGACTGCTGTGGGTGGGGACCGACGACGGCCTGATTCAGGTGAGCGAGAACGGCGGAGACACCTGGCGCCGCATCGAGCGCGTGCCCGGCGTGCCGGATACCACGTTCGTTTCGCGGCTCGAGCCGTCGCAGCACGACGCGAACACGGTGTACGCGTCGTTTGATAACCACAAAGCGGGCGACTACAGGCCGTACGTCGCGACGAGCGCCGATCTGGGCCGCACCTGGACCATGATCAGCGGCAACCTGCCGGAGCGGGGCACGGTGTACGTTGTGATCGAGGATCACCGGGACCCCAACCTGCTGTTCGCCGGCACCGAGTTCGGGCTGTTCTTCACCAACGACGGCGGGAAGGTCTGGACTCGGTTGCGGGGCGGGCTGCCCACGATTCAGGTGCGCGACCTCGCCATCCAGAAGCGGGACGACGACCTGGTGGTGGCGACGTTCGGTCGCAGTTTCTACGTGCTGGACGATCTTTCGGCGCTGCGAAGCCTCACGCCGCAGGTGCTCGCGTCCGAAGCGACGCTCCTTCCGGTGAAGCGTACTCCGCTGTACGTGCAGTCCAATCCGCTCGGCGGCTCGGGCGTGGGCTGGCAGGGAGCGCGATTCTACGCGGCCGAGAACCCGCCGTACGGCGCGGTGTTCACGTACTTCCTCAAGGACGAAATCAAGACTCGCCGCGCCACCCGCCAGGCGGCCGAGCGCGAGGCGGCACGGGCGGGGCGAGACGTGTTCTACCCGCCCTGGGATTCGCTCAAGGCGGAGGATCGCGAGGAGGCGCCGGCGATGCTGCTCACCGTGGCCGATCCCGAGGGCCGGGTGGTGCGGCGGCTCACCGGTCCGGTGACGGCGGGTACGCATCGGGTGGCGTGGGACCTGCGGTATCCGCCGCCTAATCCGCCCCGGGCTGCGGCGGACACGGCCGAGGGCGACGGGTTCGGCGGGCAGCCTCGGGGGCCGTACGTGGTGCCGGGCACGTACCGCGTGTCGTTGGCCAAACGGGTGGACGGCAAGGTGGCGCCCCTGGGTGCGGCGCAATCGTTCGAGGTCTACGCGCTCGACGGCGGGGCGGCGCGCTCGCCGGCGGTGCTGGCGTTCCAGCAGAAGACCTGGCAGTTGCAGCGGGCGGTGCTGGGTGCCAATGCGGCGGCCACGGAGGTCATGACCCGGATCCAGTCGCTCAGGCGCGCGATCCAGGAGACGCCCGGCCTGGATGACGGGCTGGAGGGAGGCGTGCGGTCCATCGAAGCGCGCCTCCGGGACCTTCAGGACGCGCTCAACGGGGATCCCACCGTCTCGCGCCGCCAGGAATCCACGCCGCCCTCGCTCTCGTCCCGGCTCAGCCGGATCGCCGGCGGAGTGTGGTCCGGAACCCTGGGGGACGTGACCGACACCCACAAGCGGCAGTACGATGTCGTGGCGCGGGAGTTCGGCGGGATTCTGAACCAGCTCCGGACGCTGGTCGAGGCGGATCTCAGGAGACTGGAGGACGCCGCCGAGGCGGCCGGAGTGCCGTGGACCAGTGGGCGGCTCCCGCGGTGGCCGCCCCAAGAATAGTGGCCGCGGGCGGACCATCGGGATCCCGGGGCTGGCGTTACGGTCCGGAATGGGTACGGTTATCTATGCGGTAGCGCGGATCGCCGCGCTACTTCCACCGCCGATCGAGGCGGCGATCATCGGGAGGAGCACGACATGCGCATCACGGGAACGGTCAAGTGGTTCAACGACGCCAAGGGTTACGGATTCATCGTGCGTGACGACGGGGGCAAGGATGTCTTCGTCCATCACACGGCGATCAACGCCCAGGGGTTCAAGTCGCTGAAGGAAGGCCAGAAGGTGGAGTTCGAGGTGGTGGAGGGGAAGAAAGGGCCCGCCGCCGCCAACGTGACCGTGATCGGGGAGTGATGCGTTCCCTCTTCGGGTGTCGGCGAATGACGGGCGGCTGACGCAGGAGCCGTTCCCACACTCCGGCGGCGATCTGATCGAGCCGGCGCTCGGCGCCGTCAGTCAGGTGGTTTCCTCGGTGCTTCTGCAGCTGTCGGGACCGCCAGCCAGCGGCCCCACCACTGCAACTCCTGGTAGTACCGGTGCACCGTGTTCCACGGTGTCCAGCCGCCGTGGTAGCTGTCCGGATACCGCACGAACTTGGCCGGCACCTTCTGCTTCTGGAGTGCGGTGTACATCTGCTCCGCCTGCTCGATGGGCACCCGGAAATCCGACTCCCCGTGCACGAACAGCGTGGGCGTGCGTACGGCACCGGCGTACATGATCGGTGACTGCCGGAGCAGGAGCTGGGCGCTGCCGTGCTCCCACGGGGCGCCGAAGAACTCGCTCTCCTTGGTGCGCGGGATGTCCGCCGTGCCGTAGTCGCTGATCCAGTTGGAGATCCCCGCCCCGGAGACCGCGGCCTTGAAGCGCGTATCGTGGGTGATGATCCAGTTGGTGAGGAAGCCGCCGTACGAGTATCCCGTGACGCCGAGGCGGTCGCGATCAACCGGATATCGCTGGGTGACGTAGTCCACGCCGGCGATGACGTCCTCCGTGTCGCGGTTCCCCCAGCCGCCCCACGTGGCCCAGAGGAACTGCTCGCCATAGCCGGTCGAGCCGCGCGGGTTGGTGTAGAGCACCGCGTACCCTCGGCCGGCCCAGAGCTGGAACTGGAACGAGAAGTCATAGCCATAGGCGCTGTGGGGGCCGCCGTGGACCGCGAGAATCATGGGCGGGGGAGCGGTGAGCGGCGAGCGGGGGAGCAGAAGCCAACCTTCGATGTCCGTACCGTCCTTGCCGGGATACGTGATCCGCTCCGGTGAGGACAGATCGAGCTCCAGAAGCAACGCATGGTTGAACGCCGTGAGTTTCCGCTCACCGCGCACCGCTCCAGCCGCATCGAGCGTCGCGGCGAAGGCCTCGGTGGGATGCGTGGGGTCCGCAGCGGTGTAGGCGATGCGATCGAAGGTCCTGGAGTAGCTGAAGCCGCTCAGTTGCCGAGCCCCGGCGGTCACCTGGCTGACCGGACCGCCCTGGGTCGGGACCCGGAAGAGGTGATTGGCGCCGCCGATGCCGCCGCCGAAATAGACGAATCGCCCGTCCCCGCTCACCGCGGGGTCGGCAGGCAGGAGGTTCCACGTGGCGGTAAGGTTCTCCATGGCGCCGCCGGCAGCGGGCATGCGCACGATGTCGACGGGCGCCCCGTGATCCTGTTTGGCGGCGATCACCAGGTCCAATCCCATTTGGCGGCGAAACACCAGGGCCGTTCCGTCGGGTGTCCAGACGGGAGCCTGGTGGTCGTAGCCGTCGTCGGGGGTGAGGCGCCGCACCTGGCCCTCGAGGTCCGCGATCCAGACGCCGGCCCGTTCGTAGCTGTGCTCGTCTCGCTGGTGGCTGTCCGCCACGAACGCGAGCGCTTTGCCATCCGGCCGCCAGGCGACGCCGCTGACGTCGACGCCGACCGCGGTGAGCTGCCTGGGTGCGCCCCCGGCGCGCGCCACCAGGTACAGCTCCTCGGGAGGCGTGGCGTAGGGGTCGCGCGGGTCGGGCAGGTACCCGCGCTGGTCGAACCGATACCCCATCCAGTCGTAGATCCGCCCCTTGAACCGCTCGTGGATCCTGCGCTCGGCTTCGTTGGCGAACGTGGGAGGCCGCCTTTCACCGGGCGGGGTCGGCTTGGTGAAGGCGATCCACCGGTTGTCGGGACTGAAGATCGGCGTACCCTCGACGCCCGGGATCTGAAACGCCTCGCCGGGCTGGTCCATGCGCAGGAACCACACGGTGCTGGCGGACTCGGGGCCCCCGGGGCGCCGCGAGGTAAAGGCCAGCAGGGTCCCGTCCGGGCTGAAGCGTGGGTTGGAGGCGTTGAACGCGGGCGCGGTGAGACGCCGTGCCGGCGCTGACCCGTCGGACGGCGCCAGCCAGATCTCGCTCCGGCGCTGGTTCTGCGCCTCGTCGATGTATGACCGCACCACGGCGACCCACCGGCCGTCCGGTGAGATAGCCGGGCTGCCGGCGCTCTCGATGCGGTAGTAGTCCTCCAGGGCCAGCGGGCGCTGCGCCGCAGCGGGCTGAGCCAGCACCGCCAGCAGGGCCAGGGGTCGAAGCGTCATGGCGCGCTCTCGCTATGGTGGTAGGAGAAAAAGTGCTGCCGGGAGCGTCCGGTGAGAAGTGAAGAGGTGAGACGGGAGACCTAAGACGGGAGACGTCTCACCTTCCACGTCAGTCCAGGAACGGCGACTTCTTCTCTCGCTTGCTGGCGGCGGATGCCGAGTCGAGCAGGCGCTGCAGCTGTTCGACGCTCAGCTCGAAGGGGTCCGTCTCGTATCCGGGCGCGGCGGCGAATCGTGACGGACCGGGATTGTCCTTGCCGGGCCAGAACTCCCACTCCCGGGAGGAGCGATCGCGCACCTCCCAGATGCGACCGGCGCGGTCGGTGAATGTCCGGAAACCCATGGTGAGTGCACGGTGTCTTCCCGAGGCGCCATTGTCAAGCATCGTTAGGCGCGGCGCCCTCGATTCGCCGTTGTGGCTGTCAATGACGCGCGATTGTGAGCGTGGCGACGAGCAGCTCGGGGGGCGTTGTCAACCCCGGTCCCGGGGTTACATTCGCCGCACCTACCTGCTGAGGATGGTCCGTATGGCCCGCTGGTCCCGCCGTGTCACTCCCATCGCACTCGCCGCGCTGATAGCGACCCCACTCGCGCTCTTCGCCCAGGTACCGAAGCCGGCCGACGTTTGGGGCTTCGAGCCGGGTGCCGACTACAAGATCGCTGACTACACCCAGATCCAGGACTACCTGCGCCGCCTGGACGCCGCGAGCGAGCGCGTGCGGATGATCGAGATCGGGAAGTCCGCCCTGGGTCGCCCGCTGCTCTTGCTCTTCATTTCCAGCGAGCAGAACCTGCGGCAGCTGGACCGCTGGCGAGAGATCTCGGCGCGTCTCGCCTTGGCGAAGGATCTCGATGAGGCCACAGCGCGGCGCTTCGCGGACGAAGGCCGCGCGATCGTGTGGGTCGACGGCGGCCTGCATGCCACCGAGCGGGCGCACGGCCAGATGACCTCGCTCCTCGCCTGGAAGGTGGCTGCCGAAGAATCCGCCGAGATGCGGTTCATCCGGGACAACGTAATCACGCTGCTCATGCCGGTGATGAATCCGGACGGGCTGGATCTGGTCGCTTCCTGGTACCGCCAGCAGCTGGGAACCCCGTTCGAGACCACCAGCCCGCCGTATCTCTATCACCACTACGTGGGCCACGACAACAATCGCGACTGGTTCGCCATTCTCCAGCCCGAGACCCGGGCGGTCTCCCGCGTGGTGTATACCGAGTGGTTCCCGCAGATCGTGTACAACCACCACCAGACCGCGCCCGAGTGGACCCGGATCTTCGTGCCGCCCTTCGCGGACCCGGTGAATCCCAACATCCCGCCCGCGGTGACCGCCGGCGTGAACCTGGTGGGCGAGGCCATGGTCAAGCGCTTCGCCGACGAAGGGAAAGACGGCGCGGTCTCGCGGGTGGTGTTCGACATGTGGTGGAACGGCGGGATGAGGACCGCGCCCTACTATCACAACATGATCGGGATTCTCACGGAGACGGCGCAGCCGTCACCCACGCCGACGTTCTGGGATCCGGCGCAGAGGCCCAAGGTACTGGGCCTCTACAGCCGCGGGCGCGCCGGCACGGTGTCCACCACGGACCCCAGCATCCAGTATCCGTACCCCTGGAAGGGCGGGTGGCTCAAGTTCCGTGACGCCATCGACTACATGGTCACCGGTTCCATGGCGGTGCTGAACATGGGCGCTCGGCACCGGACCGACTGGCTCTACAACATCTACCAGATGGGGCGGGAAGCTATTGCAAAGGGGAACGCCGGAGATCCTTACGCCTACGTGATCCCGCCGGAACAGTGGGACACCGGTGCGGCGGAGGACCTGGTGAACATCCTGCGGCGAGGCGGGGTCGAGGTGAAGCAGGCGAGCGCCGCGTTCCAGGCGGGCGGGCGGGAGTTCGCCGCGGGATCGTACGTGGTGTACGCGGCGCAGGCCTTCCGGCCCTACGTGATGGACCTGATGGAGAAGCAGAACTACCCCGATCGGCGCCAGTACGCCGGCGGGCCGCCGGAGGCGCCGTACGACCTCGCGGGCTGGACCCTGCCGATGCAGATGGGCGTGGACGTGGTGCGGGTGGATCAGCCGTTCACCGCCACGACGCGGGCGGTGGACGTGGCCCGACCGAGCCCGGGCCGAGTAACCGGGGCCGGGAACTTCGGCTACCTGCTCTCCGGCAAGTCTACGACGCAGGCAGCGGTGATGAACCGGCTGCTCGCCGCGGGAGAGCAGGTGAGTTGGATGCTGGGCGAGGCCAATGTGAACGGCGACCGGTTCGAGGCCGGGAGCGCGGTCATTCGCACGAAAGCAGGCACGCGCGAGCGGCTGGACAGCCTCGCCCAGGCAACCGGTTTGAGCTTCACCGGCGTGGCAAGCGCACCGAGCGCGGAGCTGGGGGCGCTTACGCCTCCGCGGGTCGCGATCTACAAGAGCTGGGATGCGTCGATGGACGAAGGATGGACTCGCTGGCTCCTGGAGCGCTACGGGTTCCCGCTGGACACGCTGCATGACGCGGACGTTCGGCGCGGAGATTTGTCCAGGTACCATGCCATCATCCTGCCGGATCAAACCGCCGAAGAGATCCTCAACGGTCACCCCACCGGGACCATGCCCACGGAGTACACCGGCGGTTTGGGCGTGGAAGGCGCGGCGGCGCTCAAGCGTTACACCGAAGGCGGGGGCACCGTGCTGGCTCTGGACGCTGCGAGCCGCTTCGCCATCCAGCAATTCGGCCTGCCGGTGCGGGACGTCATCGGCGACCTGCGGTCCGAGGAGTTTTACATTCCCGGCTCGCTGGTGGGCCTGGAAGTGAATCCCCGCTCGGCGGTGGCCTATGGCATGCGGGAGCGCGGGGTTGCGTTCTTCGTGAACAGCCGAGCGTTTGAGATCGTGGCGCCGGCGCGCGCGGGAGAGAAGGTGGCACCGCCGCAGGCGGTGGACGTGGTGGCCCGCTATCCAGCGGAGAGCATCCTGCGGAGCGGCTGGGCGCTGGGTGAGAAGGAGCATCTGGCGGGGCGCGCCGCGGTGGTGCACGCCAGGCTGGGCCAGGGGGACGTGGTGCTGGTGGGGTTCCGGTCGCAGTTCCGGGGCCAGCCGCGCAACACGTTCAAGCTGGTGTTCAACACGCTGTTCGCGGCGACGCTGCCGGAGTTTCCCAAGCCGGCGCCGATGGTGCCGTAGGGTTGACCCATGTGCCCCCTCTCCCCGCCGGGAGAGAGGGCGTGGTTCGTCTGGTGCGTACAACGATTATCTGAAAGATTCAAATATCGTACAACGGAGCACAGCATGGCGGTCGTCAAGGTGTCGCCCAAGTTTCAGGTCGTGATTCCCCAGAGCATCCGTGAGGCAGGGCATCGATACCAGCGTTCCGCGCGATGAGGACCGGGCATGAACCTGGTGGACTCGTCGGCGTGGCTGGAGTAGTTCGCCGACGGGCCGAATGCCGGATTCTTCGCGCCAGCGATTGAGCGGACGCGGGAAGGCTGCCGCTGGCCGATAGTGTGGTATTCGCGACGGCCCGTCATCAATCACCTGCCGTGCGCCTACTTCGGGAATCCGTCTCCTGGAATCGTTGGGATGAGCTTCAGGGCGTTCTGGTAGTAGACCTTCTTCAAGACCGAGTCCGGCAGCCCCATGCCATACAGCTTCCAGAAGGCGTGATAGTCGCGGTAATAGTCGAAGTACTCGTCCTCGGTTTCGAACACCCTCCAATAGTACGGATACTCGTCCGGCTGAAACGAGTCCTTCCCGAACAACAGCCGGTCCTGGTACTTGATGAAGAATTCGCCCGCGGCGCGCGGCTGGCGGCCGAGGTCGTACAGGATAGCGCCGACTTCGGCGTGGAGCCTGGGCCAGGCATCGAACAGCCGGCCTAGCCGGGCCAAATCGTTGGCGTGCCAGCCCAGGTGTGCCAGCACCCAGATGGTGTTGGGATGCCGGGCTAACAGGCGATCCCGTTCCGCCATCAACTCCTCGAACGCGGGGAAGCGCGAGCGGTCGTTATAGCGGCGGCCGGAAAACAGTGCCAGCTCGAGCCAGCGCTCGTTCCGGAAGTCGAGCGGTTCGAAGAACTCCTGCGGATCGGCCACGTGGATGAACACCGGGATCCGGAGCCGGGCAGCGGTCTCCCACACCGGATCGAGTTCCGGATCGTCCAGCGTGAGGCGGGAGCCGTCGGTCTTCCGGAACGATAGGCCAAAGCCCTTCCCGATCTCTCCCACGCCCACGGCACCGGCCTTGATGTCGGCTTCGAGCTGGGCCGCGATGCGCTCGCCGGATCCGGGGCCCACGTTGCGCAGGTCGAGGTTGGTGAACATCACGAACCGGTCCCGGTAGCGGCTCGCTCGGACCGCCGCGATCTGGCCGGTCAGGCGATCGCCCGAGCCGCCGCTGGCGTTCACCATCACCTGCAGGTTCAGCGAATCCATCGCCGCGCCCACACGGTTGATAGCGTCCTCCGAGAGCAGCGCCGGCGGATGGCCGTGGAAGTCCACTACCGGGAACTTGGCGCGCGGTACGAGGTGCGCGGGCACGACCAGCGTGGACCGCGGCTGGTATTCCAGAATGCTCGGCGGAGGGAACTCGGGCTCGCGGCCTTCGCCCGGCCGCGGACGGAGCTGGCCCGGCCCGAGCTGCTGGGCGGCGGCGGAGGCCGTTGACGTCAGTGCCAACACCAGAAGAACGAAGCGTCGGGGCATGGAGGGCTCCCGGTTCAGCCGGTCGGTACCCCCAATGCTAACGGTTGGCGGAGGGGTCTGGCAAACCGCGCTTCAGCTTCTGCGCCGGTACGCCAGGATGTAGCCGGGCGCCGGAGTGGCCGTTTCCCCGATCGGTGCCCGGAGGGGCGGGCCCCACGTCGTGTTCGCCGGCAGCACGCCCGCCCACACTGGCAGGTCGAGATCGTTCTCGTCGTCAACCGGCGGCCCGGTTCGAATCTTGGCGCTCGCCTCCTCCATCGGGACTTCCACCAGTTCGGTCGCCGCCAGCTCCTTGGCGTTGGGCCCGCGAGCTTCGGCGCTCCGGCCCGGGACCAGGTGCTCAACCAGGGCCTCCAGTGCCTCACGCCTGGCTTTGACCCCGGCGACCCGTCGCGACCGCCCGAACACGCACACCGACCGGTAATTCATGCTGTGGTGAAATACCGACCGCGCGAGGACCAGGCCGTCCAGCAGCGTGACCGTGACGCACACATCGCGGCCGGCAGCCAGCGCGCGCAGGAGACGACTCTTCTTGGAACCGTGGAGCAGCACTCGATCACCCACGCGTGCGTACGCCATGGGGATGACGTACACCTGCCCCTCGGCCTCGAATCCCACGTGACAGACCAGGCCCTCATCCAGAATGGCGTGAATGACCGACGCATCGTAGCTCGCCCGCTTGGGGAGTCGTGTCACGGTGGCGCGGGCTGACCGGGGCATGGCTGGCTCCTTGGGGGTTCGAGATCGCGCTCCTCGTCGCGGCGGGCTCACCGCCGCGTCGCGGGTTTGAGGCCCAGCGCCGCGTTGAGCCAGCGCACCAGGGGAAGCATCGCCTCGAAGTCCCGTTCCAGCAGCGTCGGCAGCCGGGGGCTGGTCGCCTGCGCGTCGGTCAACGTCCGGCCGGTGACGAAGGATTGGTAACGCAGCCACTTCGCTGCCGGGTGATCCTCGGCGAATCCCCGGGGCGTCCGCTTGAGCACGGCCTCGTCGCTCAAGCCCCCGAATCGGCGGGTCAGTCGCGGCGATTGCGCCACACGCGCGAATCCCCGGGGATCCTCGGCGATGGCGTCTCGAATCCGGTTCAGCACCGGCCGCGCCGGCATCCAGATGCCGCCGCCCGTGAACGAGTCTCCGGGGGCGATCTGAAAATAGAAACCCGCTGCGCCGCCCTCGGCCTCGCTCCCCACCCGGCGATCGGCGTCCCGGTGATGGAACCAACAAGCCGCGTGCGTCTTGTAGGGCGACTTGTCGTGGGAGAAGCGAATGTCGCGGTAGATGCGGAACATCGAGCGCTTGGGGTCCCCCGTGATCTCCGGCGCGAACCGTGCCAGGCGCACGTCCATCTCCTCGATCAGCGCGTGCATCGGGTCGCGGACCTCGCGCTCGTACTCGGAGCGGTGGGCCTCGAACCAGGGCCGGGCGTTGTTTTGCTTCAGGCCCCGAAGAAACCGCAGCGTGGCTGGTGAGAATCCCATGGTTCTTTGGTCGCCTCCTATTGCTTCCGCCATGTGGGCCTGAGATCCTGCGTGACGGTCCACACCAGCCGGTTCACCAACTGCCCGTACGCGTCGTTGGGGTCTTTGGCGGAGAACTCGGGGATCCCGCCGATCAGCGCCACCGAGCCCACCTTCTCGCTGGCCGAAGCGCTGGCGCGCCAAAGGGTCCCGCCCGACCTGGTGGACATCAGCCGGACCATGAGGTCTACCGTCACGGTCGCCTGCACGAACGGCACCGACAGGCCGATGATGCCACCGCTCGGCTTGACGTTGGAGACCTTGAGGTGACCCACGAACACCGCCGGCAGGTCGCGCTCCTGGCCGAGGGCTTGGGCCGCCGCCGGGCCGAACGCGGTCTCGCCGACCCGTCGCACCAGCGAGTCCACGTTCCCCAGCTCCAAGACCTCGATCCCGGACTGGCCCGCCAGCACCTCCTCCGCGAAGCGCTCAGTGGCGAATTCGTGCAGGTTCCCCTTGGCATTCTCGACGGTGAAGGTGACCAACCCCACGGCGCCGTACGGCTCGAGGTCGAGTCGCGGCGGCACCAGGACGCGCTTGCCGGCGCAGCCGGCGGACAACGCGGCGAGCAGCAACCCCAGAGAAGCGAGCACCAAGCCTGGGGATCGTCGACCCACAGCACCGGTCCGATGCATCATCGGCCGCTCCTCCTCAGCGTGACAGGCCGCGCACCTGCGTCGTGTCCACCCGCGTCGGCGTGGCCCGGCCCTCCACGATCGGCGCAGCCCCGCGGGCAATGCCGCGAATAGTGTTGGTCAGGTGCTCCAGGTCCAACCTGCCCACCTCGTCCGAGACTTGGTGATAGTCCGGGTCGACGTCGATGGGCGTGGTGCTGATCGAATGCGCCGGCACGCCCAGCCGCGCCAGGGTGGCGTTGTCCGACCGGTAGAACAGGTTTTCCTGGGGGTACGGGTCAGGGCCGAAGGCGAACGCCGTCCCCCCCGCCTCCTGCAGGATCTTGCCAAAGCTGGAATGCTCAAAGCCTGTGATCCACGCGTGATTGGGCCCCTGCGCGGCCGGCTTGCCGATCATCTCGATGTTGAACATCGCCACGATCTGGTCCGGGTCGAGCCGTTCTGAGAAATAGCGCGAGCCGAACCCGCCGGCCTCCTCGGCGGCAAAGGCCGCGAACACCAGCGTCCGCTCCGGCGGCCGCTTCGCCCTGAAGTAGCGCGCCAGCTCGACCACCGCGGTCGTGCCCGACGCGTTGTCGTTGGCACCGTTGAATATCGAGTCGCCGTTCACCGGCCGGCCCACGCCCAGGTGATCGTAGTGCGCCGAGAACAGGACGCTCTCGTCTCGGCGGCGCCCGGGGATCATCCCGACGACGTTGGCGAGAGGCTCCTGGTGCACCGCGGCGGTGACGTCCACGCGGAACGAGCGGGCCTGGTTCTCCTGGGTGAGCAGGAGCACGATGTTCCGGGTGCCGTCCAGCTCGAGCCGGCGCGAGGGCATGACCCGTTCGCTCTTCAGCTGGTCGAACAGCTGCCGGTGCGCGGGATCGAACAGGGCCAGCGTGTTGCCGCTGCTCCGCAGCACCGATCCCAGCGCCCGCATCGGGTTCTCGCGGGGGCCGACCGTCACCACCTGGACCGAGTCGCCGGTGGACCAGTGCAGCGACGCCCGAGAGAGAACCGTCGCAACGCGCTGCTCCGGGACGTGGCGCCCATTCAGCACGACGCTGGCGCGCTCGACGCTCAGGGAATACGCCGAGAAGCTTTGCAGGTAGTCGTCGAGGCCGTCGAGCGGCTCGAGGCCGATCGCGGTGAACTCATCGCGTAGGAACCGGGCCGCCCGGTCCGCCGCCGGCGTGAACGCCCGGCGGCCCGCCATGCTATCTGCGGCCAGCGTGCTGATCACGCGTTCCACCTGGGTCCGCTCGATCACCGGGTCGCGGGCGCACGCGACCAGCGCCGCCGCGGCGAATGCCACCAATGAGCGTCGCATGTCAGTCCTGTGCCCTCACCTCCGGATCGGCAACGGCCGCTGGTAGATGCCCCCTCACGTTGACGAAGTCAAGGCGCGGGCGCTACCCTCTGGCATGGATCCGTGGACCCCGCCCGCGCCCTCTCAGGTCCCCGCGGAGCGCCGCGCTCGTCAACGCAGCAGTCGCGAGCACCGGGCCACCAGCCTGGTGCAGATGATCATCCGCGATCCGGACGCCGCCGGTGATCTACTGGAAGGCGACATCGCCTCGGGTGGCGCCCCTCAGGTGGTGTTGGGTCTGCTGGATGCTGCGGAGGCCATCTTCCAGATTCGGGGTGTGGACGCGAGCGCCAACCTGGCGGCGCTGCGGCAGCGACTCAAGGGGCACAGCAGCTAACGCCTAACCAACAGTCTTTCAATGAGTTGGAATGTGAGGCTCCGGGCGGATGGAACCTTGGAACGTTCTCTTAGGTCTCTGCGTTGTACCCCAGTAAGCAGGAAGGGGAGGGGTACGTGCAGCGACATCGTTGTCCGGCTTGTGGCATGGCTGAGCGCACCGCTCTCTGTCCCTCCGCGCGCCGCGCGGTGATAGTGAGACGTCCGCCACACCGATAGGTGTGGCTCAGTTCGCTGCGGCTGTCCGGCGACCCTGGAGCAGCCGGAGCGAGGGGATGACCAGCACGAGGAACACCGCCCCCAGCGCCCAGAATGGTACGTTCAGGGACGCGCCGACCCACGCCAAGAGCAGGTAGCGCGGCAGCCGGCCGGCGGCGACGGCCGCGAGGTAGGGTCCCAGCGGGTAGCGGGCGGCGAACGCCACGGCCTTGAACGGGAAAAAGGGCAAGGGGGTGACGCCCGAGACCGCCAGGACCGCGAACGGGGCCCGATTGAACAGACCCATCATGGCCAGTACCGGACGGGGCAGATCGCGGCCCCGCGTGGCTCGGGTGATCAGCGGAACGAAGGCGCGGTGGTCCACCCAGGATGCCAGGACCGTGCCGGCGGTGGCCACGATCGCCGTGGTCCAGGGGCCCAGCTGCGCGCCGTAGAACACCACGACGGGCTCGTGGGGAACCACCGCCAGCGCTACGTTGGATACGAAGGCGTACGCGAACAGGGCGAGCAGCACGGGCGTAACCTGGCCCGCGCCGATCAAGCCGGGGTCAAGTCGTGATCTTCTACCACCGCACCACCATCGGCGAAGCCCGCGAGATCATGCAGCGTGGGTTTCGCGACCAGAAGTGGGGCTTCGACGTGGAGGGCTTGGTCAGCGATCGCCGGCTCAAGGTGGTGGGCGTCTGGCTCACGGATCACGTTCCCGAAGCGGAGGACGCCCCGCCGGGAGACGCCGTGCTGGAGGTAACGGTGGATCCGGCGCCCCAGACGCTTCAGGTCTTTGAGGTTCCCGGCGTGCTGGCTCAGGGAAAGCTGTGGGTGGTCCCCGCCACCGTGCTCAACCCGGTTGCCAAAGCGCGGATCCTGAGTGTAGACCCCCGCAGCTCCTGGTGGTTCGACCGGGAGGAGATGGGGGACCTGGGAGGCGAGGAGGAATAACCGGGCGGGCAACCCAAGGCGCCCGGTTTAGCGGCTGCGCCGGTCGCGCGGTGCGTCTCTGAGCGCGCGGTAGCTCCGGGCGCTTACGCCGCGGCTTCCTCCTTGTACAGCCATGCACCCACAACCGTGGCGAGCGGCACGTAGACCACCGACACGATCGCGGAGATAAGGAGCAGATTCGTGGGCCACAAGCCCGACGGAACCTGGACCAGGTTGAACAGCAGTCCCACGAGGAACCACACGAATAAGCCCGCCCACGCCGCCGTCTTGGGCCCCGGACCGTACCGTGGTCGGATGGCAGCATACAGCCATACGGCGGCGATTCCCACCACGAAGTCGAACACGACATACCAGAAGATGGTGCTGCCGCTCATCTCACCCTTGCCCAGGGCAGCCAGCGCCGCGTTCCACTGGTCCATCAGCAACCAGCCGTGAATCACGAAGTCGAAGACGTTGAGCACCACCCCGGCCAGCAACCCCCCCGCGACCACGCGACCCCAGTTGATCTTGCCCATGTGGCACCTCGCGTTTGGGAACGGATATGAGGACGCTCTATGGTAGGAGTGCCGGGCCCGCAGGGCAAGCGAGCCGCGAGCGGGAGCATCAACGGCGTGGGGGGTAAGGGGTAAGGGGCGAGGGGTCCCCCCGCTTGCCCCTCACCCCTTACGCATTTCCGGGTCGCCGTCCCCGGGCCTGGCGCTCCGGGCGCCGCCGCGTTAGCTTGGGCCCAGCGTTAGGACACGCCGGAGGTTGGGCGTGGAGAGCACCAGCGAACACGTTCAGCGGGGACCTGGGCACAACGCGCGGGTCCCCGTTTTGCTGGTTAAGTCATCCAAGGTTCGCCGTCTCTCGGTTGCCGGACTTCGCCGGCAGGGGGCGGCAGCCCGACGCGGGGGCTTCAAGTCCGCGGAACAGATGGGCGTTGGGCAGGCACGGCGCGATGCCGGACTCCCACGAACATCAGCAATAGGGAAAGGGAGTACGGCACATGCGTACGACCGGCAAGGTGAAGTGGTTCAACGAGAGCAAGGGCTTCGGCTTCATCACTCGTGATGACGGCCAGAAGGACTGCTTCGTCCACTACTCGGCCATTCAGGGCAATGGTTTCAAGACCCTGAAGGAGGGCGACAAGGTCGAGTTCGACGTCGTGCAGGGTCAGAAGGGCCCGGCGGCGAACAACGTGACGGTGATGGCCCAGTAAGGGGTCGCTGAACCACCAAGCCGGACGCGGGGCCGTCTCGGGTAACCGGGGCGGCCCCGTGCTTTAGAGGTGGTCATCAACGGCGTAAGGGGTGGCCCCTCACCCCTTACGCATGCACCGCTTACCTTGGTCCCTCCCCCATCGGTCGAGGCCTGGCATGGCAAGGAGTGCCCGCCCCATCGTCCGCAGCTTCATCACGTTGACCGCTGTGCTCGCGTGGCTGGTCCCCGCGTGGCGTCCGGCCGCCGCTCAGCAACGGGGGCGCCAGCCGCCGGCCGCCGCCCCGGCCGCGCCGGCGATCAATCCGAGCTGGTACGCGCAGCTCAAGTATCGCTACATCGGCCCCGAGGGCAATCGGGTCTCGTCGGTGGCCGGAGTCGCCGGCGATCGGATGACCTACTACGCCGGGGCCGCGTCGGGCGGGATCTTCAAGTCCACCGACGGCGGGATTCACTGGAGCGCGATCTTCGACGACCAGCCGGTGTCCTCGATCGGCGCGCTGGCGGTGGCGCCGTCCGATCCTAACGTGGTGTGGGCCGGCACCGGGGAGCCGTTCATTCGGAGCAACATCTCGGTGGGCTGGGGGGTGTTCAAGTCCACCGACGCGGGGAAGACCTGGACCAAGATGGGCCTCGACAGCACCGGCCGGGTTGCGCGGATCGTGATTGATCCCCAGAACGCGGAGGGGGTGTACGTATGCGCCGAAGGCCATAACTACGGCCCGCAGCCGGACCGGGGCGTCTTCCGCACCGCGGACGGCGGCAAGACGTGGGAGCAGGTCCTGTTCGTGGACCCGAACACCGGTTGCTCCGATCTGGTCATGGATCCCAACAACCCGCGCATCCTGTTCGCCGGGACCTGGCAAGTGGAGATCCACACCTGGGGTCGCGAGTCCGGCGGTCCGGGGTCGGGTCTCTATCGCTCGGCCGATGGCGGGGCCACCTGGAAGCGGCTTGAGGGCAACGGACTTCCCCGGCGGCCCTGGGGCAAGGTCGCGGTGGCGATGTCGAAGGCCAACTCGAGCCGGGTGTACGCGTTGATCGAGGTGGGCGACGGCGTACCGTGGCACGGGCAAGAGACGCAGACCGGGCGGTTGTGGCGTTCCGACGACGGCGGGACCACCTGGCAGATGGTGACCGCGGACCGGCAGGTGGCCGGCCGTACGCACTACTACAACCGCATGGCGGCGCTGCCGGACGACCCGGACGAGGCCTACTTCCTCACCGCTTCGTGGGCCAAGACCCTGGATGGCGGCAAGACGATCATCGATCCGCCGTTTGCTGAGGTGCCGGGGTGGGACCACCACGACATCTGGATTGACCCCACCAACGGCCAGCGGATGATCGTGAGCCACGACGGCGGCGTCTCGATCACGGAGAACCGCGGCCGCTCCTGGAGCCTGGTCAACCTCCCGGTGGCCCAGATGTACCACGTGATGGTGGACCACCGGATTCCCTACTACGTGTACGGCAACCGGCAAGATGGCCCATCCACGCGTGGCCCCAGCAACAGTAAGCTGAGCAGCTTCTTTGGCGCTGAGCTCCCCTCGATTCCGCGAGGTGAATGGCGTCCAGTGAGCGGCGGAGAGAGTGGCTGGGCGACGCCGGATCTGGTTGACACCAACATCGTGTGGTCCAGCGCCTCGGGCTTCGGCTCGGGCTCCGGGATCGTGCAGCGCTACGACCTGCGCACCAACACCGCCCAGAACGTCGAGGTCTGGCCGCAGGCGCCGTTCGGATCGCCGGCCGCGGACTTGAAGTACCGTTTCGTGTGGACCTTCCCGCTCACCATCTCGCCGCACGACCACAACAAGGTGTACGTGGGCTCGCAATACGTGCATCAAACCACCGACGGCGGGAACAGCTGGCGGGAGATCTCTCCCGACCTTACCCGCAACGACAAGAGCCGGCAGCAGATCTCCGGCGGCCTGACGCCGGACAACATCGGCGTGGAGTACGCGGGCGTGGTCTTCGCCATCGCCGAATCCCGCCTGAAGCCGGGCCTGATCTGGGCCGGGACCAACGACGGCCTGGTCCACGTGACCCAGGACGGCGGCGCGCGCTGGAACAACGTCACGGCCAGTCTCCCCGGTCTGCCTCCGTGGATGACGGTGAGCAGTATCGAGCCGTCGCGCTTCGACACGGCCACGGCGTACATGGCGGTGGACGGGCACCAGGTCAACAATCGGGATCCCTGGATCTTCAAGACCACGGACTATGGCAGGACCTGGAGGCTCATCGTGGGCGGCATCCCCAAGAGCCCCTTAAGCTACGTCCACGTGGTCAAGGAGGACCCAGTGCGGCGCGGGCTGCTGTACGCGGGCACCGAGAACGGCCTGTACGTCTCCTTCAACGACGGCGAGCTGTGGCAGCCGCTGCAGAACAACCTGCCGCACGCCCCGGTCTCCTGGATCGTGATCCAGGAGCACTTCAATGACCTCGTGGTGGCGACCTATGGCCGTGGCTTTTGGATTCTGGACGATATCTCACCGCTCCGGCACTTGACGCCGGAGATCACCACGAAAGAGGCGGACCTGCTGGCACCGCGGCCGGCCTACCGGTTCCGCGGCGGCGAGGCGCCCTTCGCGCCGTACTACGATCCGGTGGCGGGCTTCAATCCGCCCTACGGCGCGGACCTTAACTACTGGCTCACGGCGGCCGGGCAGGACACGACCAAAGACAGTGTCACCATCACGATTGCCAACGCCGGCGGTCCAACCGTCCGCACCATGAAAGGCCCCATGAAAGCCGGGCTCAACCGGGTGTGGTGGGACCTCAACTCGGATCGAACCAAGGAAGCGCGGCTGCGGACCAGTCCGCGGTACGCGAGCTACGTCAACGTCGGGCCGGAGGGGATGCCGGCGCCCGGAGTGGGCCGCTGGTCGGTGCTGGTGCCGCCCGGCGAGTACACCGTCACGCTCAAGGTAGGCGGCCAAGAAACCAGTCAGCGCCTCACGGTGTTGAAGGACCCGGGGTCCGGCGGCAGCGAGCAGGGGATTCGGGAGCAGATGGTGCTGGCCGAGGACCTCTACCAGGACGTCAACGGCGTGGTGGAGGCGATCAACACGGCCGAGTTGATCCGAGGTCAGTTGGCGACGCTCAAGGCGTTCCTGGCGGGCGACACGGCCACGGCGGATGTGCGCGCCCAGGCCGATTCCCTCGATCAGAAGCTGCTCGGGATAGAGGAGAACCTGTTTCAGACTCGCGTGACGGGTCGCGGTCAGGACCTTCTGCGGTGGCCCATGAAGCTGGCCGAGCAACTGCTGTACCTGGCGGGTCAGGTGACCAGCTCCGACTTCGCTCCCACGACCCAGGAGCGCGACGTGCACCGGCTGCTGCACGATCAACTGGCCACGTCTCGCGGGCAGCTGGATCAAGTGGTACGTCGAGACCTCGCGGCGTTCAACGGGCTGTTGCAGCAGCGGAACCTGCAGGGGATCGTGGCGAAATGACGGGACTGACAACTGCGTAATGAGTGAGTGAGGGTAAGGGGTGGCCTCTTCTCCCCTTACCCCTTACCATATCGCGACGCCCGACTCCACGGAGACATGGCGACCGCACTTGCCGTCTTGTTGCGCCCTCGCGGTGACCGTCGCTGGAACTGGTTCCTGCGCGGCACCGTCATTGCGGCCGGGTCGGGCATCGGCTTGGCGATTGCCCTGCCGACGGCGATCCCGCTGGTGTGGTTGGCCGTCTTGAGCATCCCGGCCAACAGTCCCCTGAGCCCCATCCTGCCGACGGTTTTCGAGCCGATCATCATCGAGGCCGGGAAGTTCGCCGACCCCTGGTCGGTGAGCTTCGTGGCCCTGGGTGGCTACATGTACACCGAGTACATCAACTGGCACCTGTATGCCTGGGTGCTGGAGGGCGAGCGGGCGACGTGGCTGCGGCGGCAGGGGTGGGTGCAGAAGAGCGTCGAGTATTTTGCGCGGGCGCCCTTCACCAGCGTGGTGGTGTTCGCCTTTACGCCGTTGCCCTTCTGGGTGGCGCGCGGGCTGGCGATTCTGCGGGGCTACCGGCTGACGCCGTTCCTGCTCGCCACCGCGGTGGGTCGGTGGCCGCGGTTCTTTCTCTACGCCTGGTTGGGATCGGCCGTGGGCATCCCCGCATGGGTACTCTTGGCGGTGATTGTCGGGGGTGCGGTAGCCGTCGTGAGTGGCCGCGTCGCCCGCGGGGAGAATGTCTTGAGCGAGACCGTGCTCGACGCGCCGGAGGTGGAAGTGGAGGAGGTTCGCTAGACCGCCGTGGGCCGCCGGCCGTTGAACCGGCGGGCCAGCCCGGCCCAGTTCAGCACCTTGCCCAGGATCGCCAGGTTGTCCCCCAGCAACTCGCCCGGCGTCTTCTCGCAGTTGGCGCGGGTGCTGATGTAACAGGCGCCACAGGTGTTCCGGCTGGAAAACCCACGCTGCATGGCGCGATGGTCGTCGAAGTACGCCATGACCATGGCACAGGGGGTCATGCGCCCATCCGGGTTGACCACCAGGAACTTGTAACCGGCTTGGCACCCGCCGATGTGACCCTCCACCAGGAACCGGTAGAACTTCCAGAGGGTGCGCTCCGAAGTGTACACCGGTAGCCCGGCGCGCTTGAGCTCTACCACCGCCTCGATGGCGCGGCGCAGCTCACCCGGGGAGCCGTTGTGCCGCACCAGGCCCTTCGGATCGTCCATCCGCAGCGGCGTGTAGGCCGAGAAGTTGACGGCCACGCCCCAGCGGGCTGCCAACCGCACGATCTCCGGCAGGTCGCGGTAATTCCAGGCCGTGATGCAGCAGTTGAGCGAAATGTCGTCGGGCTCGCCCCGACCGACGCACTCGGGCACGGCGCGGTCCAGGTGCTCGAACAGCCCGGGAATGCGGCGGAAGGTGTTGTGGCGTTGGTCGGGGAAGTCGATGGAGAGTGAAAGCTGGTGCATGCCGGCGGCCTTGAGCTTGAGGAACCGCTCCGGCGACAGCTGCGATCCGTTGGTCACCACCACTATCCAGGGCAGCCGGCCGGGTTGCGCGATGGCGCGGATGATGTCGTCCACGTCGCCCCGGGCCAACGGTTCACCGCCCGAGATATTCACCACCACGGGGTTGAGCTTGCGACAGATGGCGGCATATTCGTCCGGGGTGCGTCGGGTCTCCTTGATGGGCCCGCCCCAGTTGCAGTGCCAGCAATTGGCGGTGCACGCGTGGGTGACCTCAAAGGAGACCGATAGCGGGTGCTTCCGCCACAGGTTCCACGTGGCCTGCGCGAACATCCGAAAGGCGATGCTCCTGGATATGTTCATCCAGCCCCCAGTGAGGCGTAGTCCGGACCGCGGCACGGGTTCGAAGCCATGGAGAGATGCCCGGCGGCCTGGCGAACTTATGGTCTCATCTCCTCATCTGGCAAGGAAGGTGCCGTGACGCGTCAGTGCCCGAATTGCGGAGCCCGCCTGGCGGCGTTGGCCATCCGCTGCGCCTGCGGCCATGAGCTGCCCGAGGCCCGCGACGTCCGGTCGGATCCGGACGCGCCGCGCTGCGGTGCGTGCGGCGCCGAGATGGGGCTCATGGCCGCCACCTGCCCCGGCTGCGGGGCCCACGGCTATCCGGCGCTCCGCCCTCGCCGGGGCAAGAAGAGCTTGGGCTCCCCGGAGTAGCGGCCTTCCGCACCGGGCTGCAACTTAGAGGGGCCAGGCAATGAGCGTTCACATCGCTGTGAGATTGGCCACACAGGAGTTCGGGACTATGCGCACTCTCCCTGCCGCCATGCTGGCCGTCATTCTGGCCCTGCCGCTTCCCGCTCAGGCCCAGCGCCGCCAGCCGCCGCCCGCGCCACCGCCGCAGCCGCAGCTCGATCCCTCGCTCTACAGCCAGCTGCGATATCGCCACGTCGGCCCGGTGGGCAACCGGATCACCTCGGCCTACGGGATTCCGGGAGATCCCAACACCTACTACGTCGGCGCGGCGTCGGGTGGCGTCTGGAAGACGACCGACGCGGGCCTCTCGTGGGATCCGATCTTCGACGGCCAAACGGCGCAATCGGTGGGACATCTCGCCCTCGCTCCGTCCAACCCCAACATCGTCTGGGTCGGGACCGGCGAAGCCCACGTGCGGAGCCACATCTCCCTCGGCGACGGGATCTACAAGTCGCTCGATGGAGGGAAGACCTGGGCCCACATGGGCCTGGAGAACACCGGGCGGATCGCGCGGGTCGTGATCCACCCCCAGAATCCGGACATCGTGTTCGCGTGTTCGCAGGGGCACAGCTACGGGCCGCAACCCGAACGTGGGGTGTATCGCACCACCGACGGCGGGCGGAGCTGGAACCTGGTGCTGCACGTGGACCAGAACACCGGCTGCTCGGATCTGGCGATGGATCCCACCAACCCCAACATCCTGATCGCGGGGTTCTGGCAGATTGAGATCCACACCTGGGGCCGGGAGTCCGGCGGCCCGGGGTCCGGCATCTTCAAGTCCACCGACGGCGGGACCACCTGGCGTCGCCTGCGGGGGAACGGGCTGCCCACCCGGGACCACGGCAAAGTCGCGGTGGCGATCGCGCGGAGTAACCCCAGTCATGTCTACGCCCTGATCGAGACCGGTGACGGCGTGCCGTGGCACGGGCGGCCCACGGACAGCGGCGAGCTGTGGGCCTCGATGAACGGCGGCGAGAACTGGAGCCTGGTGACCCACGACCGGCAACTCGCGGGCCGCACCCAGTACTACTCCCGCGTGGTGGTGCAACCGGATGACGAAAACGAAGTACACTTCCTGGCCGGATCGTACACCCGGAGTCTGGACGGGGGACGCACCAGCGTCGACTTAGGGTTTGGAAGTTCGCCGGGCGGAGATAACCACGACATGTGGATCGATCCCACCAACCCGGACCGGATGATCGTGGGCAACGACGGCGGGGTATCGATTTCCACCACTCGCGGAAGGGCGTGGTATCGCCTGCAGCTGCCCGTGGCCCAGATGTACCACGCCACGGTGGACACCCGGGTTCCGTACTTCGTGTACGGCAACCGGCAAGATGGACCCTCGTTCCGCGTGCCTAGCAACAGCCGGACCGGCGGCTTCGGCCCTGGTGGCGGCACCATCCCGCGCTCCGAGTGGTTCTCGGTGGCGGGCGGCGAGAGCGGATGGGCGACGCCGGACCCCGAAGACCCGGACATCATCTGGTCCAGCGCTTCCGGCTCGGGCTCGGTGGGCGGCATCGTGACCCGGATGGACCTCCGCACCCGCCAGGCGCATCACGTGGAGATCTGGCCGGTGAGCACCGTGGGGTGGCCCCCGGCCGAGTTGAGGTACCGGTTCGTGTGGACCTTTCCGCTCACCATCTCCCCGCACGACCGGAACAAGGTTTATGCGGGAAGCCAGTACGTGCACGTGACCGCGGACGGCGGGAAAAGCTGGCGAGAGATCAGCCCGGACTTGACGCTCAACGACAAGAGCCGGCAGCAGATCTCGGGCGGTCTCACGCCGGACAACATCGGCGTCGAGTACTTCAACGTGGTCTTCGCCATCGCCGAGTCCCGCTTGAAGCCGGGGCTCATTTGGGCGGGGACCAATGACGGCCTGGTGCACCTGACCCGCGACGGCGGGCAGACCTGGACCAACGTGACGCAGAACCTCCCCAACCTGCCGCCCTTTGGGACCATCAGCAACATCGAGCCTTCGCGCTACGACACGGGGACGGCGTACCTCTCGGTGGACTTCCATCAGGTCAACCGGCGCGACCCGTATCTCTACAAGACCACCGACTACGGCCGTACCTGGCGGATGATCGTCAACGGGATCCCGACGAGCCCGCTGAGCTACACCCACGTCATTCGTGAGGACCCGGTCCGCCGCGGTTTGCTGTACGCGGGAACCGAGAACGCCCTCTATGTCTCGTTCAACGACGGGGAACTGTGGCAGCCGCTCCAAACCAATCTGCCGCACGCGCCGGTCTACTGGTTGGTGATCCAGGAGCACTTCAACGACCTGGTGGTCTCGACCTACGGCCGGGGCTTCTGGATCCTGGACGATTTGTCGCCCATTCAGCAGTTGACGCCAGAGGTGGCGGCGTCCGACGCACATCTTTTCCGGCCCCGCGCCGCCTACCGGTTCCGCAATATCCCGGGGCAGGCGTCCACGTCCAACGATCCCACGGTGGGCCAGAACCCAGAGTATGGCGCCTCGATCAACTACTGGCTCAAGTCCGCGCCCGCCGGCGACGTCACCGTCACCATCCAGCAGCCAGGGGGTCAGACCGTTCGGACGCTTCGCGGGAGCAAGAACGCCGGCGTCAACCGGATCCACTGGGACCTCCGCAACGAGCCCAGCAAGGAGAGCCGGCTACGGGTGAAACCGCTCTACGCCGACTGGTTCGAAGTTCCGCCGGAGGGTCGCGCCGCACCGGGGATCGGCCGGTTCTCGGTGCTCATGCCTCCTGGGACCTATACCGTGAAGCTCAGCGTGGGTGGTCGCGAGTACACCCAGCCGCTGGAGGTGCGGCAGGATCCCAACTCCGGCGGGAGTCTCGAGGAGATTCGGGTCCAGACCGCGCGGCTGCTCGATCTCCAGACGGACATGAACGCCACGGTGGACATGTACAATCAGGTGGAACTGATCCGGGCGCAGGTCCAGCAGCTCAACCGGACCCTCGCCGCCGACGGCGACAACGCCGACATCCGGCGCGCCGCGGACTCGCTGGAGCAGAAGTTCATCGGGTTCGAGGAGAACGTCCACCAGCTGCGCGCCACCGGCCGGGGGCAGGACAACATTCGCTGGCCCATCAAGCTCGCAGGCCGGGTGGCCTATCTCGCCAACGGCATCGCCTCGTCGGACTTCGCGCCCACCGCCCAGCAGGTGCAGGTCCACGAGCTGTTCAAGGGCGAGATCCGCTCGCTGCAGGATCAGCTTGGCCAGTTGATCGGACGGGATCTCGCGCAGTTCAACGAGCGACTGCGGCAGCGAAACATCCCCAACATCGTGGCCGGGCCGGCGCAGGCGAGGCTGGTACCGTAGAGGCGAACTTCACATCCTCGCCCGCCCGGACGCCCTCACGCCGGGGCTGCTCGGATGAGCAAAGCCGCGGCTCCGTAGGCTGCTGCGGCCGTCACCAGCAGCACCTGGCTCCCGGCTTCCAGCGCGACGAGGGCCGCCACGGGGGCCGCCGCCACCGACGCGAAGCCGTTCGCGGCCCAGGCCCACGCCAGGCGAGTCGTGCGGGCGCCTGCCAGGGACCGCAGTCCTGTGGGAAACGGGATGCCCATGAGGAACGCCGTTGGGGCGAGGGCCGCGAGGGCGAGCACGGCGCGCACCGCCAGCGGGGTCGGTTGCGCGGCATGCACGGCGTAGAGCTGAGTGGCGCTCAGTATCCCCGCCAGCAGGGCGAGGACGGCCGGGGCAACCCAGGCCCGGCCCTGGCGTCGGTCAGACCAGACGCTGCCTACTCCCGAGCCGATCAACAGCCCGGCCAAGACGACCGCCACGCCGTACACTGGGTGGCCCAGCAGCAGGCTCAACTGCTGAATCGCCGCTATCTCCGCTGCCAGGTAGGCGAAGCCGATCAAGGCGAAGTACCCCCCCAGCCGAACGAGGCCGCGTTCGCCGCGCGCGCGTGCGGTGAGCAGCGCCGGAAGCAGGAGCAGGGCGAACGCGGCCACCAGGCTCTGCCCCAGCGTGGCCACCAGCGCCATCAATCCCCACTCCGAGAACGGCAGCCAGTCGCCTTGTCCCCGGGCGAGGAACGCCGGGAGCGCCGTCAGTCGGAGGTAGTGGTGAGGGTAGGGACGCGCGTCGGACCTGGGAGCCACGTCGAACGGATACTGCCGGCTGAAGGCGCGGGCGGAGTCAGGACCAGCGGCCGCGTGAAGCGCTGCTTGGAAGAGCACCGGTTCGGCGAGGCGATGAAACCGCTCCACCGGCTGAGTGAGGCCCGGGTACCAATCCAGATCGAGCTGGCGCTGGGCGGTCCACGCTCGCAAGGTTTGAAGGTCATTGGTGCTGAAGCCGCCTGGTCGGGCCAGCACGGTCACGGTGGCCCAGCTATGGGCAACGACCAGCGCTTGGCTGGGGCGATATCCTTCGCGTCGCAGCGCCTCGCCGGCCGTCATAACCACCCGCACCGGCTCCCTGAGCGGCACCGACAGCCACCGCGTGACGGCGAGGACGCCGCCGTCGCGGAGGAGTCGGAGGTACGCCCGGTAGGCGTCGGTCGTGTGGAGGAAGTCCTCGCTCAGGGCCCGTACTCCGGCCGCGCTGCCTCCCGGACCTCCCTCGAGGCCAAGGGTGACGAGATCGAACTGAGCGGACGTGCGGGACGCGAAGGTCCGCGCGTCCTGGACGATCCAGCGGACGCGGGGATTCCGGCCCGGGTCCGCCATCCTCACGAGGTCGCCGTGCAGCTCGACGGCGGTGACCTGGCTGGCGCCATGGCTCAGCGCGTTCGCCACCTCCAACCCGGCACCCGCGCCGATCACCGCCACGCGGTCCCTGGCGCCGAGCGCGAAGGGCAGCGACGACGGCAGCCAATCCAGGAATTCCGGAGCGCCCGCGCTACCGCGGGTCAGGGCGCCGGCAAGTTCGCCGTCCACGAACAGTGCCGTCTGGGCCGGAAAGGGGCCCTGGTAGGCGAGCGAGAGGCCAGGGGCGAACCGAAACGCGGGCGCATCCACGGCGACGACCCAGCCCAAAGGGCTCCAGTCTTGGGCGACGCGCTGAGCGCCAGGGAAGGCTTCGACCTGGGGCAGGCCCTTGTAGGGCGAGACGGGCAGGCGTTGCGCGGGATAGGCCGTAGCACTCGCGGCCAGTGCCAGTGCCAGCCAGGTGAGTGCTCGGGCCGGTCGCGGCGTCTCCGCTCGGAGCGCGGCGAGGGCGCCGAGCGCCGCCAGCACCGCGCTCCAGGAGAGCGCGTCGGGGAGCGGCACCCACCGCATCAGGGCGATGCTCAGTAAGGCCCCGGCGCCCGATCCGAGAAAGCTGCCACCGTAGGTGAGGCCGGGGCGATCCACCTCGAGCGCGAGCGACAGCAGGATGACGAGTGCGGCGCCCGCGAATGGCAGTGCCAGGAGCGCGTACAGCAGGGCCACGAGCGCCCACTGGCCAGGATCCACCGCGAGCCGGGTGGCATCGAGGGAGACCCGTGTGGCCAGGGCCGGGCTGACCAGCAGCAGGATCGGTGTCAGGGCCGCCGCCCATGCCAGCCTGCGGACCTGGCGCTGGGCGCCGGTATCCCGGGTCACCGCCAGCGCGGTCCCGCTCAGCCCGAAACCGAGCATGGCGACGCCGACCGCCATGTAGGCGAAGTGGTGGAAGTGCTCGATGGCGAACAGCCGGACGAGCAGGACCTCGTACACCAGGGTAGCGGCGGATACCAGGCCGACCGCGATGGGACGGGCTAGCATCCCCGCCGACTCAACGTAGTCCGGAGAGCATCGGCACGAAGCGCACCGGCAGGAGGTTCTCCGTGGTCACGGCGGCGTCGGAGGCCTTCCGCACCAGAATCAGATTCTGCACGCCGTAGACGCTCCCTACCGGGATCACCATACGGCCCCCGGGCTTGAGCTGGGAGATGAGGGCCGGGGGGATGTAGCCAGCCGCCGCGGTCACGATCACGGCGTCGTACGGCGCCGCTTCGGGCCACCCGAAGTGGCCGTCGCCGTGTCGAACCTGGACATCGGCGTACCCCAGGCGGCGCAGCCGGTCAGCGGCGCTGTCCGCCAGCGCGCGGAAGATCTCCACGGTGTACACCTCGCACCCGAGTGTCTCCAGCACCGCGGCCTGATAGCCTGAACCGGTCCCGACCTCCAGCACTTTCTGGCCGGGCGCTAGCCGGAGCAGCTCGGTCATGTAGGCCACGATGTACGGTTGCGAAATGGTTTGGCCGTAGCCGATCGGCAACGGATGATCGCCGTAGGCCTCGCGCCGATACTCCTCGGGGACGAACTCGTGGCGCGGCACGCGGCGGAGGGCATCGAGCGTGGCCGGGTCACGCACCCCGTAGACTTCGATCGTGGACACCATGGCCAGGCGCTCCTCGCGGAGCCGGGCCGGCTCGGCGACTTGGCTCTGCGCGGTTGGGGGAAGTAGCAGGAGCAGCATTCCCGCGAAGGTGGCGGCGCGGGGCGGCACGCCGCAACGTGAGCGGTCAAACGTGGCTGGCACTGCACCCTCGGCGGACATAGGCACGGGCGCCCGCGTCAGCGGCACGGCGCGAGCGCGGGCCCTCAGGTTCTCCGGCAGGTTCTAATCTGCGTCGCTGGCGCAGTCGGTGCCAACCGTGAAGAACGCCGAGCGAAGAAGTTCAGAATGCTTTCAGGCCGCCGGTGGCAGGATCACCTCACACGCAGGCAGGGCGGAGATATCAGTCATGGAGCGGGCATTGATCGTCGGCGCCGCGGGGCGCGACTTCCACAATTTCAACGTGTTCTTTCGCGAGAACCTTAAGTACCAGGTGGTGGGCTTCACCGCCGGGCAATTGCCGAACATCGCTGGGAGGCGTTACCCGGGGGCGCTGGCCGGCTCTCGCTACCCCGACGGGATCCCGATCGATCCGGAGAGCGATCTGGAACAGTTGATCCGCGAGCGCCAGGCGGACGTGGTCGTCTTCAGCTATTCCGACGTCTCGCATGAGCACGTGATGCACCTAGCCTCCAAGGCGCTGGCGGCCGGGGCGGACTACCTCCTGCTGGGACCGCGACACACCATGCTCCGGGCCGTCGTGCCGGTGGTAGCGGTGTGCGCCGCCCGCACCGGCTCGGGGAAGAGCCAGACCACCCGCCGGATCGCGTCGATTCTCAAACAGTCCGGCAAGCGGGTGGTGGTGGTACGGCATCCCATGCCGTATGGAGACCTGGCCGAGCAGGCGGTGCAGCGATTCGCGTCGCCGGACGACCTGGAGCGGCAGCACGCCACGATCGAGGAGCGCGAGGAGTACGAGCCGTTGGTCTCTGGGGGGCACGTGGTCTATGCGGGCGTGGACTACGGCCAAATCCTTCGGGCTGCCGAGCGCGAGGCCGACGTGGTGCTCTGGGACGGCGGGAACAACGACTTCCCGTTCTACCGGCCGGACCTCCTGGTGGTGGTCATGGATCCGCACCGGGCGGATCACGCGATGCACTATCATCCCGGCGAAGCCGTGGTTCGCATGGCTGACGTGGTGCTGATCAACAAGGTGGATACCGCGGGTCCGGAGCAGATAGCGGCGGCGCAGCGCACCGCGGCCGAGCTCAATCCCACAGCGGAAGTGGTCCAGGCGGCGAGCCCCATTCAGGTGACGGACGGCCAGCAGCTCCGTGGCCGGAGGGTGTTGGTCGTGGAGGATGGTCCCACGCTGACGCACGGCGGCATGCCGTTCGGCGCGGGGTGGATCGCGGCCCGGCGGTACGGCGCGGCCCAGATCGTGGACCCCCGACCGTACGCCGTCGGGTCGATCGGGGAGGTCTTCGAGACCTATCCGCAGACGGGGCCGGTCCTGCCCGCGATGGGTTACAGCGAGACCCAGGTGTCCGAACTGGCCGAGACCATTCGGCGGGTGCCGGCGGAGGTGGTGGTGGTGGCGTCCCCCATCGACCTGCGGCGCCTGATCACTCTGGACCGGCCGGCTCTGCGCGTGACCTACGAGCTTCAGGAAGTGGGTGAGCCGACGTTGACGGACGTACTACGGCGGCGAGGGCTGCTGGAAGCCGGTGGGCGGGTGGCGGCGTCGTGAGGGGTGGCTGGCTGCGCCTTGTTACCGCGGCCAGCCGACGGCCAACAGGTACACCGGCCGCTCCGCCGGCGACAGGCCCAACACGGCGCTCACGTCGGCGTCCTGAAACGCGCCGATCGGAACCGCGCCCAGCTCCAGGGCAGTGGCCTGCAGTAGCAGGTTCTGCGCCGCGTGGCCGGCCTCGAGGTTCACGTACCGCTCGGCGCGAGGTCCGTACTTGACGGCGGTGCGCTGGTCCACCGCGGCCACGACGAAGACCACGGCGGCCTCGCCCACGGCTGCCTGCGCCAGCGCCGCGCGCTGGAGGGCGGAGCGCAGGTCCCGCGGGTTGACTGTCCGCACGCAGTGCCGGCGCGGATCGTAGTGCAGCAGACCGCGCTCAGTGGCCGCATACAACTCGAGGGGGTAGAGCGCCCCAGCTGAGGGTGCGGTTCTCAACCCCTGGGGGCTGGTCTGGCCCTGTGCCGCCCACAACAGCTGGGCCAGGATGTCGTCCGGAAGCGGGCGGGGCGCAAACTCGCGGACCGAGCGGCGTCGCGCGAGCGACTGCTCCAGGGAGACCGGCCCGGTCTGGCGGGGGGCTGGGAGGGAACGCCACTGGCCGGTGCACGCCGCCTGTGCGGCCGGCGTCTCCGGTGCGGGGCCGGGCCGCATGGAGCCGGTCATCAGGGGCACGCAGAGCGCGAGGCTGGCCGCCAACCGGCTCAAGCGCCCAGCCTGGAAAGCTCTACCACCTTGGGCTGGACCAGGCGCTCGAAGTCGCGGTACGACAGCCTGATCAGCTCGGCGTGCGATCCCGCGTTGAACGCGATCTGTTCGTCCTCAGCGAGGCGCTGGGAGGCGAACACGTTCATGCCGTAGAGATTGCCGAACGGGGGCATGGCGCCGAGTTCACAGTCCGGAAACAGATCCCGG
>Ga0209172_10002426_pt1 | contig 32906 bp, 33 predicted proteins | sample LarsenN4metaG_FD_184113 | JGI IMG/M metagenome (GOLD analysis project Ga0209172, IMG submission 184113) | Hot spring sediment bacterial and archeal communities from British Columbia, Canada, to study Microbial Dark Matter (Phase II) - Larsen... ... | reverse complement strand
GCTCGACCGTCTTGTCGGTAGACACGAAGATAAGGTGAGCGCCAATTGCGTCGGCGGCTTCGGCGACATTGCGCAGGCCGCAGATATTGGTGAGCACGCCTTCGCTTGGGAACGATTCGACGATCGGCACTTGTTTCAGCGCCGCGGTATGGAAGACGATCTCAGGCGCCTCCCTTGCGAACCAGCGGCGCACGGCCGCGCCGTCGCGCACATCGCAAAGCAGGATCCGCGCGTCGCGAAGTTCAAGCCCGACCTGATAGAGATTGTGTTCTGAGCTATCGAGCAGCGCTAGGCGCTCAGGCGCCAGCGCTGCGATGCGCCGGGCAAGCTCGCTGCCGATCGAGCCGCCGCCTCCGGTAATGAGAATGCGCTTGCCTTCAATGATGGCGCGAATGCGAGCCCAATCCACCGCGCATAATGGAGCGCCGAGCAGATCGTCCAGCCGCAACGGACGCGCCTCATCCGCGTGCCAAAGCTCAACCCTGAGGCCCGCCTCGGCGGCGCGCTCGAGCAGCGCGCGCGCCGCAGCGCCGTTGGGGGGCGGCTCGGCCAGCAACAGCGCATGGGCGCAGCCTTGGTCGAGTGCGATCGAGTGCCAAGTGGCGGCGCGAGCAACGATGGGTACGGCTACCTCGCCGGGCCCAATCAGCACAGCGCCCACAATCGAGCGGTCGGCAATTCTGCCGCCGTCCAGCGCTGCGCGCAGTGCGCGCGCCGACCCTACAATGATAACGCTCCGCGTCATTCCCTACCCAACGACCTACCCATCCGCGTTTTGAGGCGCGGCGGGCCCCCTGTCCACCAGGCGCGCTGAAGTTCCCCGCACTTGGTTGTTAGAACGTGTAAATCGAGCGCATCCGTCGCTGGCTTATCGGGGCAACGACGGCTCATTCCGGCATCGAAGCCGCGCAATTCCAGGCGGCGACTTCCAGCGGCCGATCGAGGCCCTGCTCCGCCCCAATGCGGTATTCACCGCCTGCCGCCTTCACCAGGGCGCATCCGGCCGCCACGTCCCATATCATCGAACCCGATTCCCGATACGCTTCCGCCCGACCGGCTGCGACATAGGCAAGCGCGGTGGCCGCCGAGCCGATCATGCGGACCTTGCGCCACGTCCGCAGACGGCGCTCGAAAAGCCGCATGGAGTCATCGCTGGCGCGAGCGGGAACGCCGGTCTGCAGGATCCCCGCAGCCGGGTCGGCGATGCGGGACACGCGAATTGGCGCTCCGTTGAGCCATGCGCCTTCGCCGACAATGCCTGCAAAGCGCTCCTGCAGTACGAAGCAATCGACAACGCCAAGCACCGGCGATCCGCTATCCAACAGCGCAATGGACACGGCGCAGTGTGGATAATTGCGCAGGTAATTGATGCTCCCGTCGAGCGGATCGACCGCCCAGACGAACCGGTCGCCCCGCGCGCGGGCGCGCGCCCAGCCGGCCTCCTCGGAAATGATCGGATAGGGCGAGGCGCGCTTTAGCGTATCCAGAATCAGCGCTTCGGCTTCGCGGTCGGCGTCGATCTTCACCTCGCGGCCTTCCTCGGCCGCGACAACGCTCCAGGCTGCGCGATTAGCCTGAAGCGCCGCGCCCGCCGCAGCGGCCGCCGCTTCCGCCATCTTCAGAAGGTCGCCGAGTTCGCTCACGAAGGCCTGATAGCGCGCCCCACCCCCTTGGAGAAGCGGCGCTTCCGCGCTTTAAGGACGGTCGGAGCGGCTGCATGGATGGCGGGCAAGCCAGAGCGCCGGACGTTCGCCTTGCGGCCAAGCCGCCGCAGGGTCTCTCGGCATCGGCGCTCGACAAGCGTCTGGGTCTGAAAAAACGCGCGCGTGAAGACGCTGCGCGCAACCTGCCGCGACAAGATGCTGACGAGCTTTCAGACGCCGAGCGCGCCGTGCTGGAGCTTGTCGGCGCACAACGCGCGCAACTGGATCAGGCGCGGCATGAAGCCCGCGCCGACGCCGAGCGGCGTCTGCGAACGCTTGCTCCCGCCCCGCAGGACTTCAACGGCCCCGCGCTCGACGCGCGCCTGGCTATCAAACAGGCGGCCGGGCGCCTTGCGCATGATTGGCGCGAGGCCGTTTCGCACGCAGCTCGAGCGCGCGCCGATCTCGACGCCTTCAGGCGTGCGCACGATCTGCGCCGGCAGGCGGTTTATCCACAGTCGACATTGCTGCAATCGGGCCTGTTGTTTTGCGCGGCGGTGTTCGAAGCGTTGTTCAGCGCGGCGCTTTTCGCTGAGGACGACGCGCGCGGCCTCTTGGGCGGCGCCATCACCGCGATCGGTCTTTCCGGCGCCAATGTCACGCTCGGATTTCTCGCTGGCTTTCTCGGCCTGCGCTACCTGCAGCATGCGCGGCTGCCGATCAAAACCGTCGGCGCGATGGCGTTCGGCGCGCTCACCATGCTGGCGCTGATGCTCAATCTGTTCGCCGCCGATTGGCGAGACCAGCTGGCTGTCTTGGCCGGGCGTCAGGTCGATTTGGGCTCCGACGCGAGTTTTCACCTCTGGTCGCTGCTGCAACTCAACTCGCCGCAGGCGATCATCCTTCTTATGCTGGGCGCTGGCGTGTGGGTGTTCGCTGCGCTCAAAGGCTATTCCGGTTTCGACGATCCCTATCCCGACTACGGCAAGATGGACCGGGCCGCGCGCGAAGCGGCAGACGCGTTGTCGGATTTCAGGACCGGCGCACGCGCCGAACTCGAGGCCCCGGTGACGGCGGCGCGCTCCGCGCTTGCCTCACGGATGGAGAAAATGCGCGCCGAGTACGAGGCGATGAGCAAGGCCTTCGACGCAGCAGCCCTCAAAATGGAAGCGCTCGACGCAAAGGCCCGCGCCCTCGATCAGGCTGCCGCCGACGCCGTGCATCTCTATCGCCAAGAGAACGCTGCACATCGCGCAACGCCTGCGCCCGCGTATTTCGGCGCGCCTCCGCCCGCCGCTGGAGCGCCGCTCGACGCGCTTAGCGCCGCCGCCACGCTCATCGATGACGCCCGCGCACGTCTTGCCGAAGCCCAAATCCAGTCGGCCGCGGCGCTGGAAGGCCTGCTCGCCGAGCTTGAGGCGACAACGGCGTCGCTGGACGCCGGTCCCGCCGCATGAGCCGCCGCCGCGGCGCGGGCGCGCGCAATGCTATCGGCGCCATCCTGATCGTTTTTGCCGTGCTGGTGCTCGGGGGTCTGGGCGGCGCCAGCTTTCTCTTACGCGCGCCGCCCCTCGATGCCGAAACGCTGTGTCGCACAGACGCCCCGCTCGCAGCGCACACGATCATTCTGGTCGATGCCACCGATCGTCTCGAAGCGCGCCATCGCCGCAAGCTACGCGCCGTGATGGCGCAAGAGCGCGCGCGCCTTGCGCAATACGATCGCCTGACATTGATGCGCCTTAATGTGCGCCGACCGCAGGAGCCCAGCATCCTTTTCTCGCGCTGCCTGCCCCGCCCGCCCGAACAGGCCAATCCGTTGTTCGAGAACGCACGCATGACGCAGGCGCGCTGGGACGAGGAATTCGCCGAAGCGCTTGAACGAGCGCTGCGCAGCGCCGGATCTAGCGGGGCAGGCAACGCTTCGCCGATCGTCGCCGGGGTCCGCGCGGTCGCCGCCGATCCCGATTTTGGCGCTGAGATTCCCCGTCGGCGCCTGGTGCTCGTTTCCGACCTCCTTGAGCACGACCCCCAAGGCTTTTCGCTTTATGTTTCGGGAGCGAACTATGCGGGCTGGCGCGCCGCGTCGGCGTCGGCGGCGCCAGATTTGGCCCGCGTCGACCTGCGCGTCGTGCCGCTGGACCGGCCCGATCATGCCGATCGTCAAGCCGCGGCGCTGGAGCATTTCTGGTCTGCTTTCTTCGATGCAACCGACGTCCAGAGCGTCAGCATAGACCCGGCGCCTTAGCCGCTCGCTCTCGCAAGAGCCCGACTCACTTTAGGTTCGCGCATCGATGGAACCGGAGGGGCTGGTGAACACCTATAATTGGCAGGGCGGCAGCGGACGGTGGTACGAGTTCGAAATTGCGCGCGCACAGCGGGCGTGGGAGCCGGTCGGCGGCGTCTACATGTTCGTAAAGCCGCACGACCAGCCGCAGCAGGACTGGGGCGGGCCTATTTGTCTCTTCGTGGCCAAGACGGAAGATTTCTCGCAGACGCTCACGCGCCATGACATGTGGCGGGCGGCCGAGAACCTCGGCGCCAAAGAAATCCATTTGCTCGTCGTAAAGGACACTCAGGCGCGCGAACGCGTAGAGCGCGACCTTCTTGAAGCGCAGGCGCCCATCCTGAACCGCAACATGTTGCGCCGGGTCGCCTGACGCGGCCGCCGCAACGCCGTCACAAGCACACGTAGGGACCGGCGACGGCCGGCCATGCTGCACGCCGCAACCGGATCGGGGTTCGCACGTTCCGTCTCTACCCCGGTTGTAGGAGACGCCGTGCCCAAACCACAGATGTCGCCGAAGGCGAAACTGCAAAAGTACCGCTCGATGCGCGATTTCAAGCGAACCGCTGAACCAAGCGGGGACCGCGCAGTCGAACCTTCGGCAAATCTCCGCTTCGTCGTGCAGAAGCACGCGGCCACGCGACTTCATTACGATTTCCGGCTTGAACTCGGCGGCGTGTTCAAGTCTTGGGCGGTCACCAAGGGCCCCTCGCTCAATCCGAAAGACAAGCGCCTTGCGGTGCAGACCGAAGATCATCCGCTCGACTACGGCGATTTCGAAGGCACGATCCCGAAAGGCGAATACGGTGGCGGCACGGTGATGCTGTGGGACCGCGGCTTCTGGACGCCGGTAGAGACCAAGGATCCCGAGAAGGCGCTAGCCAAAGGCGAACTGAAATTCGTCGTCAGCGGCGAGAAGTTGAAGGGCGGCTTTGTGCTGGTGCGCATGAAGCGTCGCGAGGGCGAGAAGCGCGACAACTGGCTCCTCATCAAGCACCGCGATGCTTTTGCGATCGATGAAAATGGCGACGCGCTGCTGGAAGACGCGCACTCGGTCGCGTCGTCGCGATCGATGGACGAGATCGCCGCCGGCAAGGGCCGAAAGCCAAAGCCGTTCATGTTGAAAAAGGGCGGCGCAGCAGACGCCGTCTGGCGTTCGAACCGAAGCACCAGCGCAAAGGCAGCCGCCATGAAAGCCAGAAAACAAGTCGCCAAGGCGAAGCTGAAGGCGCGCACCAAGCGCGCGCAGAAGCCCGCGAGCGCCGAACGCCGCGGCGTCGCCATATCAAAGGCGGATAAAGAACTCTGGCCCGCGGCAAACGGCGAGCCCGCGGTCACCAAAGCTGACCTCGCCGCCTATTACGACGCCGTTTGCGCGTGGATGCTGCCGCACATGCGCGGGCGTCCCTGCTCCATCATCCGCGCGCCCGATGGCATTCATGGCCAGCGCTTCTTCCAGCGCCACCCGATGAAAGGCGCATCCGATCTGATCACACGCGTCAAGGTGAGAGGAATTGACGAGCCCTATGTCCAATTCGACTCCGTGGGCGCGCTGGTCGCCGCAGCGCAAATCGCCGTGGTGGAAATGCATCCCTGGAACAACACGCCGGGCGATCCCGAAACGCCCGGCCGCATCGTCTTCGACCTCGATCCTGCCGACGATGTGCCGTTCGAGCGCGTCGTCGAAGCCGCGAAGGAAATGCGCGAGCGGCTGGACGTGCTCGGACTCGTCAGCTTCTGCAAAACGACGGGCGGAAAGGGGCTGCACGTCGTCACGCCGCTCAAGAAGTCGCAATCGGCCGAACTCAACTGGGAAACTGCGAAAGCCTTCGCCCGCGAAGTCTGCGCCCAGATGGCCGCCGATTCACCCAGCCGCTACCTCATCAACATGAGCAAAGCCAAGCGTGTCGGCAAAATCTTTCTCGACTACCTGCGCAACGACCGCATGGCGACAGCGGTCGCCCCACTCAGCCCGCGCGCGCGCGACGGCGCGCCTGTATCTATGCCTCTCACCTGGGCGCAGGTGCGCGCGGGACTCGATCCCATGCGCTACACGATCCGCACCGTGCCGCGCCTGTTACCGTCGATGAAGGCATGGGAGGAGTATTGTGAGGCCGAACGCCCCTTCCTGGCGGCGGCGAAGAAACTGATCGGCAAGCGCGGCCGCTGATGCCGAATTTTCCGCTGCCGCTCACGACATCGCCGATGGAAGCCAAGCTGGTGGAAGAATTGCCAGCAGATGAGGGTTGGCAGTTTGAGCCGAAATGGGACGGCTTTCGCTGCCTCACGTTCAAATGCGGTCGCGAGGTGGATCTGCGCGCCAAATCCGGCAAGCCGCTGTCGCGCTGCTTCCCAGACATTGTCGAGCGCGTGCGGGCGATGCCGCAGAAAAGCTTTGTCCTGGATGGCGAGCTGGCCATTGTGGAGAATGGCGCGTTCTCTTTCGAGGCGCTTCAACTGCGTCTGCATCCCGCGGCCAGCCGCGTGGCCAAGTTGGCGGCGGCGCAGCCGGCGCGCCTGCTCCTCTTCGACGTGCTGCACAATGGACGCCGCTCGCTGCTCGACGCGCCTCTCATCGAACGGCGCGCAGCGCTGGAGAAACTTTACCGCGAAAAGCCCTGCATCCAGCTTTCGCCGTACACGCGCGACGTGAAAATGGCGCGGGCGTGGCTGAAGCGCGCCGGCCGGGCGATGGACGGCGTCATCGCCAAGCGGCTCGATGGCGCATACATCCAGGGCGAGCGGGCGATGCTGAAAGTCAAGCAGCTGCGCACGGCGGACTGCATAGTGGGCGGATTTCGTTATCTCACTGGCGCGCGCGAAGTCGGCTCGCTGCTGCTTGGCCTCTACGATAGCGAAGGCGTGCTGCACCACGTCGGCTTCACATCCACCATTGCCAATGCCGAACGCGCCGCTCTCACGAAAAAACTCGAAAAGCTTTGAGGCGTCAGAGAGCTTCACCGGACGCGCGCCGGGCGCGCCAAGCCGCTGGAGCGGCGAGCGCAGCGCGCAATGGACGCCGATCAAGCCGAAGCTTGTTGTCGAAGTGCGTTACGACCACGTCAGCGACCACCGCTTTCGTCATGGGACCAAACTGGTGCGCTGGCGTCCGGACAAGGCGCCGCGCCAGTGCACGTTCGACCAACTCGATCCGCCGGCGCCCCCCGCCGAATTGCGCACCATCCTGGAGGCGGCGCGCTGACGGAACGGCCGCTGCACGCGCCGCGTTGGCTGGGCAGGAGTCCGATCATGCCGCACCTCATTGACGCGCGCGCGCTTATCGACACGCTGGCCGACAGCGATCCGCGCGTGCCTCTGCTCGTCTTCGCGCTTCTCGACGTCTATCTCGACCAGGGGCCGTTCGAATTCGACGCCAGCGCGCTCGCGGAGCGGCTCGCCGGGCACAAGCTTGAGCCCCGGCTCAATCCCGAAGTCATCGCCTCGCTCCAGCCCGAGCTTGAGCGGTTTTTCGAACCGACTGCCGACGGCTGGATGCCCCGCCTGGGCGTGCTCGAATACGCGCCAGGCGAGACGGCAACGCGCCCCGTTTACGCTCCCCGCGCGCCCGGCGACATAGCCCCCAGCTAGCGCGCCAAACAGCATATGCTTATCCGGGCCCCTGCGGGTCCCATGCGCGCGATCTCGCGCGCTTGCTTGGGGTATATATTTCATATATAAAATATCTCATGCGCATCGCTTGCATCGGCGGTGGCCCGGCCGGGCTCTTGTTCGCCATTTCCATGAAATTGCGCAACGCGCGGCACGACATCGTTGTCTTCGAACGCAACGATCCGGGCGACACGTTCGGCTGGGGCGTGGTGTTCTCGGATCAGACGATGGAGAACTTGCGCGCGAACGATCCCGTCAGCGCGGATGCGATCGAAGCCGGCTTCGCGCATTGGGACGACATCGACGTCCGCATCCGCGGCGAGACCATCACCTCCTCCGGCCACGGCTTCATCGGCATCGGCCGAAAGCGCCTTCTCAATATCCTGCAAGATCGCGCACGCGAACTGGGCGTTGAACTTCGCTTCCGCACGGAAATCGATCCGTCGCCAGAGCTGTTCGGCGCCTATGACCTTGTGCTCGCCAGCGACGGCGCCAACTCGAAGTTGCGCAAAGCCTTCGAAGCGGACTTCGGCGTCGACATCGACGTGCGCCGAAACAAATACATCTGGCTCGGCGCCAGCAAGGCGTTCGAGGCCTTCACCTTCGCGTTCGAACAGACCGAGCACGGCTGGATCTGGGCGCACGCCTATAAGTTCGAGCCGAAAGCTTCGACGTTCATCGTCGAGTGCTCCGAAATGACTTGGCGCAGTTTCGGTTTCGACCGGATGAGTCAGGAAGAGACCTGCCGCGCCGCGGAAAAATTGTTTGCGAAGTACCTCGACGGCGCCACGCTCTCTACCAACGCCAGGCACCTGCGCGGTTCCGCCTGGCTAAATTTTCCGCGCATCGTCTGCGAGCGCTGGCATCGCGGCAATCTCATTCTGATGGGCGATGCGGCGCACACGGCGCACTTCTCCATCGGCTCAGGGACTAAGCTCGCCTTCGAAGATGCGATCAAACTGGCCGACGTGCTGCACGGCGGCAAGCCGCTTCCCGAAGCGCTGGCGGAGTATCACGCCGAACGGCAGGTTGAAGTGCTGAAGCTTCAAAACGCAGCGCGCAACTCGACCGAGTGGTTCGAGAATGTGGATCGGTACGCCAATCTGGAGCCGCTGCAGTTCGCCTATTCGCTGCTTACGCGCAGCCAGCGCGTCAGCCACGAGAATCTGCGGCTGCGGGACAAGGAGTTCGTTCGGCGCGTTGAGACTTGGTTCGCCGCGCCCCTCTCCTTGGAGGGGAGAGGGGTCGGGGCTGAGGGTGAAGCAAGCACCGACGGCAAGTGCGCGTCGCCCCTCCCCCTGCCCCCTCCCCCTCTAGCGGAGGGGCGCCCACCGCCACCTATGTTCGTCCCCTTGCGCCTGCGCGACATGGAAATCCCCAACCGCGTCGTCGTCTCGGCCATGTGCATGTATTCGGCGGTGGACGGCGCCGTGAACGAGTTTCATCTCGTGCATTACGGCGCGCGCGCCATGGGCGGCGCGGGCCTTATCTTCACCGAAATGACGGACGTCTCGCCCTACGCGCGCATCACGCCGGCGTGCGCGGGCATGTACAAGCCGGAACACATCGCAGCGTGGAAGCGCATCGTCGACTACGTCCACGCGCACAGTCACGCGAAATTCGCCCTCCAGTTGGGCCATGCCGGCCGAAAAGGCTCGACGCGGGCGCCCTGGAGCGACGATCCGCTGGACAACACCGATTACACGGACACGCCGCTCGAAAGAGGCAACTGGGAGCTAATTGCGCCTTCGCCGATCCCCTGGTCCGAAAACAACGCTACCCCCCGTGAGATGACGCGCGCCGACATGGATCGCGTCAAGGCTGATTTTGTGCGCGCGACGCTGATGGGCGAGGAAGCCGGCTTCGACATGGTCGAACTGCATTGCGGGCACGGCTATCTGCTCTCGTCCTTCCTGACGCCGGTCAGCAACCAGCGCGCTGACGAGTACGGCGGCAGCGTCGAGAACCGTCTGCGCTATCCGCTCGAAGTGTTCGAAGCAATGCGCGCAGTTTGGCCGAAGCATAAACCGATGAGCGTGCGCATCTCGGCAACCGATTGGTGCGACGACGGGCTCACCGCCGAGGATTCCATTGCGATCGCCGAAGCTTTCGCGCAGGCGGGCGCCGACTTGATCGATGTGTCCGCGGGGCAGACTACGCCGCTGGCCCGGCCGGTGTACGGGCGCATGTTCCAAACGCCGTTCTGTGACCGCATCCGCAACGAGGCGCGCGTGAAGACGATGGCCGTCGGCAACATCTACGAGCCCGATCACGTCAACTCGATCCTCGCCGCGGGCCGCGCCGATCTCTGCGCGTTGGCGCGCCCGCACCTGATGGACCCGAACTGGACGCTGCGCGCCGCGGCCGAACTGGGCTGGCGCGGCGCAGCGCCCCCGCCGCAATACCGAAGCGGCTATGCACAAATGCAACGGCTCGCGCAAAGGCGCGAAATATGAGCGCGCAAGACTCCGTCCGCCTCTCGCTGCGCCTGCTCACGACAAGCCGGCTGATCGAGCGCGAAGTCGACGCTCTCATGCGCGCGCGGTTCGACTCCACAATCGCCCGTTTCGATTTCCTGTCCGCACTCGAACGGCATGGCGCGCTGACGCTCGGCGAAGTGTCCCAGCACCTCATTGTCTCCAACGGCAACATCACGCAGTTGCGCACGCGGCTGGAGATGGATGAGCTAATCGAGACCGAGGCCGATCTCCACGACCGGCGCGTCCAGCGCGTGCGGTTGACGAGACGCGGCGAAAGCGTATTCAAACAGATGGCCAAAGCGCACGCTGCCTGTGTTGACTCGCTGCTCGGCGATCTCGCGCAGGCTAACAAGCAAGCGCTGATGCGGCTGCTGGATGGCGCGCGCGCCTCCGTCCGCCGCAAGCTGACAAAGGGAGGCGCCGCAGCATGATCGGCGATGCATGGAGCGCGGCAAGCTATCGCGCCGAACATTTCCTTTGGGACGTGACGGATCGGGTAGCGACCGCCACTCTCAATCGGCCGGAACGCAAGAACCCGCTGACGTTCGAAAGCTACGCCGAATTGCGCGACCTTTTCCGCCGCCTCGCTTACGCCGAAGACGTGCGCGCCGTCGTCATCACCGGCGCCGGCGGCAATTTCTGCTCGGGCGGTGACGTGCACAACATCATCGCCCCTCTCACCAGGATGACCATGCCCGAGCTGATGCGCTTCACGCGCATGACGGGCGATCTGGTAAAGGCGATGCGCGCGTGCCCGCAGCCGATCGTCGCCGCGGTCGAAGGCGTCTGCGCCGGCGCCGGCGCGATCCTCGCGATGGCGAGCGACATCCGCTTCGCCTCTCCTGGGGCGAAGACCGCTTTCCTCTTCACGCGCGTGGGACTTGCCGGCTGCGACATGGGCGCGTGCGCAGTCCTGCCGCGCATCATCGGCCACGGCCGCGCCAGCGAACTCCTTTACACCGGCCGCAGCATGAGCGCCGAGGAAGGCTTCGCCTGGGGCTTCTTCAACAAGCTCACCGCAACGCCGCTCGCCGAAGCGCAAGCCTTCGCGCGCGATCTCGCGAACGGCCCCGCCTTCGCGCACGGCATGACCAAGAATCAGCTGAACATGGAATGGAGCATGAGCCTCGAGCAAGCGCTGGAGGCCGAAGCGCAAGCGCAGGCGATTTGCATGCAAACAAAGGACTTCGAGCGCGCCTATGTCGCGTTCGCCGCCAAGCAAAAGCCGGCGTTCGAGGGAGATTGACATGAGCGCGCATGTCGATGCGTTCGTGCGCGACAACCTGCCGCCGCGCGATCAATGGCCTGAGCTGAAGTTCACGCTGCCGGAGCTGCAGTTTCCGGAACACTACAACGCATGCGCAATTCTCGAGGAAGCCATCGCCAGAGCACATGGCTCTCGTCCCGCCGTCTTCTTCTCCTCGACGACGATTACGTACGCCACGCTTCTCGAAGAGGCCTGCCGGATCGCCCGCGTATTGACGCAGGACTTCGGGCTCGCGCCCGGCAACCGCGTTCTGATTCATGCGTCGAATACGAGACACTCGATCGCCGTTTGGTGGGGCGTGTGGCGGGCCGGCGGCGTGGCGGTCGGCACAATGCCGATGCTGCGGGCGCACGAAATCGCGGTGATTATCGACAAGGCCCAGATCACGCACGCCATCGCCGATACCGAACGCGTCGCCGAGCTGGAAAAAGCGCGCGAAATCGCGCCCGTACTGAAACACATCGTCGCCACGGATGAGCTGGCGCGGCGCATGGTCGAAGCGCCCGGCGATTTTCCGGCAATCCCGACGGCCGCGGACGATCCGGCCCTGATTGCCTTCACCTCCGGCACGACAGGGGAGCCGAAAGGCTGTGTCCATTTCCATCGCGACGTCGCCGCAATGGCGGAAACGTTTTCCCGCCACATCCTTCGCCCCAAACCCACAGACGTGTTCATCGGCACGCCACCCTTGGCATTCACCTTCGGCCTTGGCGCCGGCGTCGTGTTTCCCGCGAGCGCCGGCGCGGCGACCGTGATCTGCCCCAAGCCCGGCTTCGACGTGCTTGCCGAGACAATCGAGAAGCACAAGGCCACCACGCTGTTCACCTCCCCCACCGGCTATCGCGCGCTGATGAAGCAGGACATGAGCAAACTGGCCTCGCTGCACACCTGCGTCTCGGCCGGCGAGCATCTGCCGAAAGCGACGAGCGACCAGTGGTTCGAACGCACCGGCATTCGCATCATCGACGGCATCGGCTCGACCGAAATGATCCACATTTTTATCTCGGCGCGCGGCGGCGACATACGCCCCGGCTCGACCGGCAGGCCAGTGCCGGGATACGAGGCCACGCTGCTGGATGAGAATGATCTGCCATTCGGCGGCGAAGGCCAGGGCCGGCTCGCCATTAAAGGCCCAACGGGCTGTCGCTATCTCGCCGACGAGCGACAAAAGAATTACGTCGTCAACGGCTGGAACGTCACGGGCGACATTTATCGCCGTGATGCGGACGGCTATTACTGGTACGTCAGCCGCGCCGACGACATGATCATCTCCGCCGGATACAATATCGGCGCGCCGGAAGTGGAGAACGCGCTTCTGACGCACGACGCGGTGGCTGAATGCGCCGTCGTGGGCGCCCCCGACGAAGAACGTGGGCAGATCGTCAAGGCGTTCGTCGTGCTGAAACCCGGCGCTAGCGTGGACGCTCGGGCGCTGCAGGAACATGTGAAAGCGACGGTCGCGCCCTATAAATATCCGCGCGCGATCGAGTTCGTGACCGAGCTGCCGAAGACTCACACCGGCAAGCTGCAGCGCTTCAAGCTGCGCACGCCAGCATGAAATTCACCCGCGAGATCACCGTCCGCTTCGAGCATTGCGACGCCGCGGGCCTCATGTTCTATCCGCGCTTCTTCGGCCTCGTGAACGAGATGGTGGAGGACTGGTTTGCTGCGCTCGGCTTTTCGTTCAGGCAAATGCACCTCGAGGCTAAGAAGGGCGTGCCCACGGTGAAGTTCGACGCTCAGTTCGGCCGCCCCGCGCGGATGGGCGACAAGCTCACGCAGACGCTGCATATGCAGGAGATCGGCGGCGCCTCCTGCACGCTGAAGCACGAAGCGAGCGTCGACGGCGCGCCTGTGGCGCAGTTCGAACAGGTGATCGTCTATGTCGATCTCGCCGGCATGGGCCCCGAACCGTGGCCGGAGCCGTTGCGGAAAGCGATGGCCGCTTACCAGGAGCGCGCATGAGAACGCTCAACCCGCCCGGCTGGCCGCGCCCAAAAGGCTACGCGAACGGCGTCGAAGCCGAAGGCCGCCTCGTGTTCGTCGCCGGCCAGATCGGCTGGACCCCCGAAGGCAAGTTCGAAGCGACAACTCTGCCCGGGCAACTTGCGCAGACGCTCGACAACACCCTTGCCGTCCTTCGTGAAGCGGGCGCCGGTCCAGAACACGTCGCGCGCATGACTTGGTTCATCACCGACAAGCGCGCCTACCTCGCCTCGCTCGCCGAGATCGGCGCGGTCTGGCGCGCGAAGATGGGCCGGAATTACCCGGCGATGGCGGTGGTGGAGGTGGCGGCCCTGATCGAAGACCAGGCGCTGATCGAGATCGAAACGACTGCGGTTGTTCCGGCCGAGGCCGGCCGCCCTTGATCCGCGTTTTGCGCTTGATTTGGACTATCCGATGGTCCATTTTAGCGGGATGAAAATATCGGTCAGCGACGCCAAAGCCCAACTGACGGACTTGGTGCGTCGGGCCGAGGCGGGCGAGGAGATCATCCTCACCCGCCACGGTCACGGCGCCGTGCGGCTCGTGCCGTTGCCGCCGGCAGTAGAGCCCGGCGCGCGCCGCAAACTCATGCAAGACGTGCGGTCGGCAGGACGCAGCAAGGCTTCGCCTGGTCCCGACGCCGCGCGCAGCCAAGATTTCCTTTATGGCGAGCAGGGCCTGCCCGAGTGATCGTTGTCGATACGTCGGCGCTGATGGCGATCGTTTTGGATGAGCCCGAGGCGGAGCGGTGCGCCGACTGCATCGCCTCCGAACGCGACATTCGCATTTCGGCAGCGACGATCGCCGAGGCGCTCATTGTCGCCGCCCAACGCAATGTCGGGTCCGAGATGGAGAGGCTCATCGCCGGCCTGCCTTTCGAAGTCATCCCCGTGACGGAGGCGTCCGCCCGGCGCGTCGCTGACGCATACGCCAAATGGGGCAAAGGCAATCATCCGGCAGGCCTCAACTTCGGTGATTGCTTTGCCTACGTCGCGGCCCAGGAGTTGAACTGCCCCTTGCTCTTTGTCGGTGAGGATTTCGGACGCGCCGGCATGGCGAGCGGCTGAAGCGGGGAAATTCCGCTTCGGCTTTCCATTTTCAGCCTGGACAATGCTAAGCTGCGAACAGGAGCGCTCCGATGGCCGACCATAGCCTTTTTGTTTTCGTGCGCGTGCAGGGCGCGACGCCCGAGAGCGTCGGAAACGCCCTCCGCGATCAGAACGCGCAAATCATGGACATCTATTCGATTATGGGCGAGTGGGACTTGCTCGTCCGCATCGAGCACCCCGATCTCAACACGATTCAGAAAGTCGTGACGGAATCCATTCGCGCGCACCCGAACGTGGCGCAAACCTACACCATCCTGGGTTATCAGCTCTACGGCTCGAAATGGCCGGGCTTCGATTTTCCCGACGAGGAATGAGTCTCGACCTCGAAAAGGAATACAACAACCGCGCCCGCGTGCCCCAGCACCCGGCGATCATCCAAAGCTGGGCCGCCGACAGCGCCGCGTATCGCCGGTCCAATCCGCCGCGCGAGATCGCCTACGGCGACGGCGAACGGCACAAGTTCGACCTGTTCGAAGCCGGCGCTGGTCCCACGGTCATGTACATCCATGGCGGCTACTGGCAGGCGCTCGACAAGAGCTTCTTCTCGCACATGGCGCGCGGCTTGAACGCCCTTGGCGTCTCCGTCGCCGTGCCGAATTACGATCTCTGCCCGGCCGTGCGCATTGGCGACATCGTCGAGCAGATGCGCGTCGCGTGCGCGCGGTTGCATCGCGAAACGCAGGCGCCAGTGATCGCAAGCGGCCATTCGGCCGGCGGCCATATCGCGGCGTGCCTGCTCGCGACAGAGGCGCATGTGCCGGCCGCGTATGCGATCTCGGGCCTGTTCGAACTCGCGCCGCTCATTCCCACCAGCCTCAACGAGAAACTTGGACTCACGGCCGATGAGGCCGAAGCGCTTAGCCCCCTCTTCTGGCCAGCGCCCGAAGGCAAGACGCTGGACGCTGTCGTCGGCGCCGACGAGTCGAGCGAATTCCTGCGCCAGAGCGCCGCCATCGTGCGCGCCTGGGGCGAGCAAGGCGTAAATACACGCTACGAAGAAATCGTCGGCGCGAACCACTTCACCGTCATCGCGCCGCTGGCCGATTCACGGTCCGAGATATGCGAACGACTGAAGCAGCTGGTCCGATCGCCGTAAGGACTGTCATTCCTCGCCGGCAGCAGCCGTACGGCCTTCCCAGCGATAAGCGAGCACGCGATGAGGATCGCCGGCTTCCAGCCGGCATTGGGTTGCCTTGCCGCGTGGTTGCAGAGACCGTAGAGCCGGCAAGATGCCGGCGATCCTCATCGGACTGTCCCCAACGTCGTGACACCGGCACGAGCTCCAACGACAGCGCGCCGCTCGGAGAGTCACGGCGCCGGCTGCACGATCTCCACAGGCAAGCCCAATCCCTCCAGCTGCGGGCGGACCACCGACGCATCGCCGACTACGACCCACACAAAGCGTGACGGATCGATCGTCGTCCGCGCCGCAGCATCCATCTGCGAGGCCGTCATGGCGCGATAGCGCGGCGCGACATCCTCCCAATACGTGTCGGGCCGATCGTAGAGTTCGTTGCTGCGCAGGGCGCCTAGGATGCTCGCCGCCGTTTCATATAGCCCAGGCAGCTGGCGGATATTGCCATTGATGGTGCGCGTGTGCTCCGCTTGGGTCACGCCGTTCGTGGTGCGGAAAGCGTTGATCTGCTCGATCAGCACGCGGATCGAGTCGCCTGTGCGATCCGCCTGCACCGGCGCGTTGATGATGTAAGGCGCCTGCCGCTCGCGCAGCTGCACGACGCCGTTGAGCCCGTAGGACCAGCCGCGCCGTTCGCGAATCTCCGTGTTGATGCGGGACAGAAAGCTGTTGCCGAGCACTTCATTGGCGGCGTTCAGCGTAAGCGTATCGTCCGAGCCCTGGATCGCCAGCACCGAGCCGGCATAGATCACCGATTGCGGCGATTGCGGCCGGTCCACCACGACGATGCGCGGCCGCGGCTCGGGGATAGGGACAGAGAAGTCCTTGCGCCCGACGGGGACGTCGGCTGCGCCGCGCCATGCGCCGAACCGCTGCTCCAGCGCGCGCCGCACTTCGGCGAGCGGGCGATCCGAAACGACGAACAGACGCGCCGTCTCAGGCCGCAGCCAGGTCTGGTGGAAGCGCACCAGCGCCTCGCGGTCGAGCGGCGAGACGGACGCAGCCGTGCCAAGGCCTGAGACCGGACGGCCATAGGGATGGCTTTCGCCATAGATGATCGGCGGCAGCGCGCGCTGCGCTAGACCGTTGGGCTGGGTGAGTTCAGCGGCGATCAGCGCCAGTTGTTGCTCGCGCAGCCGCTCCACCTCCCCCGGGACGAAATCGGGCCGCAATACGATGTCGGCGAACAGATCGAGCGAGCGCCCCAGATTGGCCGAGAGCGCGGTCAGCTGCACTGTGGAGCGGTCGAGCGAACCGAACGCGTTGATCGCAGCGCCAAGCCGCTCCTGCTCTTCAGCGATCTGCATCGCGTCGCGCCCGTTCGCGCCGGCGGTCATCGCGGACAGCATCAGCCGCTGGGTGCCGAAGCCGCCTTGCGGATCGGCCGCAACGCCGGCGTCGAAATCCATCGCCACCAGCGTCACCGGAATCGCATCGCGGTGCGCATAGACGATTTCGATGCCATTGGAGAGGCGAGCGCGCTCGACGTCTGGGAAATCGAGATCGGCGATTTCGCCGACGGGCGGCATCGGATCGCGCGGCTGCGCCGTGGGCGGCGAGTTGTCCGGCGGCGGACGGCTGGTCGCGCTGGCTTCCTGATACGGCTCCCGCGCGCCGGGGTCGACACGCAGCGCATGCACCGGGCGCGACAGCCAGCGTCCCATCGCGCCGCGTACGCCGTCGGGCGTGACGCTGCCATACTCAAGCAGGTTGCGGCGGAAGAAGCCCGGATCGCCCGCCAGAACCGCGCCATTGGCCAGCGCCACCGTCTTGCCGTTAAAGCCGCCGACCTGCTCAATGTTGAAGAAGCTCTGCGCAACCTGCTGCGTGGCGACGCGCTGCACTTCGTCGTCCGTTGGGCCGTTGGCGATGAAATCGGCGATGATCCCGTCGAGCCGCCGCGAGACGGCGTCGGCGTCTTCGCCAGGTTTCACATCGACCGTGACGAAGAAGAATCCGATCCGCTGGAACGGCAGCACGCTCGCGCTGACGGAAACCGCCGTCTGCTCGTCACGCACCAGAATGCGGTCCAGCCGCGAAGAATTGAGCCCGCCCAATACCTGCGCGGCCACATCGAGTTCGACCATGTCCTCGTGCGTCAGCGCCGGCACGACCCAGGTGCGATAGAGGCGCGTGTTGGCGACGCGGTCCTGCATGCGCGCATCGATGCGCGCAGACAATGTCGGCACGTCCGCGGCGGCCGGAATGTTTTCAGGTCCGCGTGGGATTTGGCCGAAATAGCGCTCCACCAGCGGGCGCGCCTCCGCGGCGTTGATGTCGCCGGCGAGCACCAGCACAGCGTTGTTTGGGCCATAATTGTCCCTGAACCATTGGCGCACGTCCTCGAGCGAGGCCGCATCCAAATCCGCCATCGAACCGATGGTCGAATGGCGATAGGGATGCCCTTCCGGGAAAAGGTCTTCCAGGATGCGGTAGAAGGTGAGGCCGTAAGGCTGGTTGTCGCCTTGCCGTTTTTCGTTCTGCACGATGCCGCGCTGCGCATCGAGCCGCTCTTGAGTGAGCGCGCCCAGTATGTAGCCCATGCGCTCGCTCTCGATATAAAGGCCGCGCTCCAACGCCGGAGTGGGCACTGTCTGGAAATAATTTGTGCGGTCGAACCAGGTGGTGCCGTTCCAGTTGGTGGCGCCCATTTCGCGCAGCGGCTCGATCAGGTTCGGCACATGCTCCGTGCCATTAAACAGCATGATGTGTTCGAACAGGTGCGCAAAGCCGGTCTGTCCCGGCGGCTCGTCTTTCGAGCCGACATTATACCACGCTGCGATCGCTACGACCGGCGCCTTGCGATCCTCGTGCACGATGACCGTAAGCCCGTTGTCGAGTTCGAACTGCTCGTAGGGAATGTCGACGCCGGCCAGCAGCTCCTGAACCGAGGCGGGCTCGTCGCCGCGCCGCGCTGCGCCCTCGCCGGCGCTCGCGCACGCGCCAAGCGCCAGAACGCACAGCGCCGCAAAGATAGACCGCATGTCTCCCCCCGAGATTTATCGATTACAGATAACCCGAGGCGGCTCGGGAAGAGCAAGTGCTTGCGACCAGTGGCGTGCGGCCTGCGGCAGACGGCTGCGGACTGCGCCGCTGACCTTGCCTCTGGCGGCAAGCCGTTCCATCAAAGCCGCCGCGGGACAGGCGCGGCAGCCCAAAGGGCTGCCCGGCGGGGGATACGCATGCGGAACACGGGTCTTGTGGCGTGGGTGAAAGACGCGCCCTCCGCCGAGATTTCCAAATCGGCGGGTCTGTTTCAGTGCGCCGTGGCTATTCCAGCGCGCGATGAACAAGACCTCATCGAACGATGCCTGCGCGCATTGGCAGCGCAACAGGATGCGCCGACGTTCGCGGTCGTGCTGTTTCTCAACAATTGTCGGGACGCGACTGCGGACACAGTCAAGCGCATCGCCGGCGAACTGCCGTTCGCGCTTTTCGTGCACGAGGCGGACCTCGCGCCCGATCTATCCGACGCTGCATGGGCGCGCCGCCTGGCGCTAAACGCCGCGGCGGCGCTGGTGCGTGAGGACGGCGTCGTCCTCACCACCGATGCCGATTCCTATGCCGAACCGAGCTGGATCGCCGATTGCCTCGCCGACGTCGCCTGCGGCGCCGATATCGTTTGCGGTTTTGTTGCGCCGGATTTCTCTGACGCCCCATCGCTGGATTTCGAAACGCTGCGGCACGGCGCGATGGAATACGAATACAGCCAGCTCGCCGCTGAGCTGACGTTGCTGATCGATCCCGATCCCGCCGATCCCTGGCCCCGGCATCAAATGGAAACCGGCGCCAACATGGCCATGCGCGCCAGCGCGCTGCGTGCGCTGGGCGGCATTCCGCACGTGTGTCCTGGAGAGGACCAAGCCTTGGTGCGCCTGGCGCAGCGCCATGGCTTTACGGTCCGTCACGACTTCAAGCCTCACGTCACGACGTCCAGCCGCCTTGTCGGCCGCGCTTCAGGCGGCTGGAGCGAAGATCTGAAAATGCGCGCCGACAATCGCCGCGGCGTCTGCCACGAAAAGCTAGAGCCGGCGTCCGCGGTGCTGAGACGCGCTTTGTTGCGCGCGGGCTTGCGCAGGCTCTGGGGCAGCGCTGGGTTTAATCGGCGCGCCGCGCGGCTCGTTCCCAATCCCGCCGCTCTCAAGGACATCAAGGGGGCGGCCAATTTCGCAGCCGCTTGGGCGCGTACCGAGGAAACCAGTCCGTTGCTCCGGCGCCGCCCGCTCCTGCGCTGCGCGCTCGAGGCGAACATCGGGCGCCTGCGCGCCCTGGTCGAAGCGCGCCGGCTCGCTCCGGCGCCCGCCGCAGCTGTGCACGCCTGATGGCCGACGCGGGCGAACTTGCGTCGCTGAGCCGAGGCGCAGCTTCGCCGCAAGCCGTGGCGCACGACATCGCGCGCACGGCATCGGCGCTGAACGCTAAGCCCGTTCGCAAGACCTTGCGCACCGCGGCGATTTCCGCCTTCTACACCGTACTTGCGCTGCTTTGTGGTCTCGCTATCGCCAATGAGTTGCGAACTGGCGGCGGCGTTGGCGCCCTGCTCGGCGCGCTGCGCTCAATTCAGCTCCAGAGCGTTCTCGTCAGTCTCGGTTGCGTCGCCGGCGTATTCGCAACGCTGCTTGTTATGGAGCAGGCCGCGCTCCGGCGCGCCAATGCGCCGCGCGCGGCGCGCCGGCGACCCTTCTCAGCGCTTATCGCCAATGCGATCTCGCTCGGCTCCGGTTTCGGCATGCTCTCTGGCGGGGCGCTGCGCGCTCGTCTTTATGGGCGGGACGGCGTCGACACGCCTGCGGCGTTCTACATCGCCTCCGCCGTTACGCTGATGTCGCTGCTGGGTGGAGGCCTGATCGCCGCACTCTGTCTCATTTTCATGCCGGGCCACATTCTGGCCGGTCCCTATTGGCGTTGGCTCGGCGTCGCCGCGCTCATCGTGCTTGCGGGGCTGCTCGTGTTCGCGGGCCGCAGAGGCCACACGCTGACAGTCTTCGGCCGCAAGCTCGACTTCCCCGCCGCGCCCGAGCTCGCTTTGTGGATCGCGCTTGGCGCGGTCGATTGGCTGTTCAGCGCTGGCGCGCTCTTCGCGCTTCTGCCTGCGCAGAGCAGCATCGCTTTCCCGGAATTCGCAGCGCTGTTCACGACCTCGCACTTCGTCGCCATGCCGACGGGAGCGCCTGGGGGCCTCGGCGTGTTCGACGCGATCATGGTGTCCGCCGCCGGCGCCGATTTTCCGCACGGCCTTCTTGCTGCACTGATCGTCCACCGCGCGCTGAGCTTCCTTGCGCCGGTCGCGTTGGGATTGCTCGGTCTTGCCATGCTCGAAGCCCGCGCCGGCGCGCGCCGCGCGCTGCAATGCTGACGCCTGTAGCGCTTAGGCCCCCTGCGCGCCGCTCATGCCTCGTTCGCAATGAAAACCCGGCGCGCACCAAAGGCCAATTGTTTGCCCGGGCGTCCGCTTCGCCGCCCGCATCTCTCGACGACGTCACCGGCGGCGCTCCGATCCTCGTGATAGCGCCACATCCTGACGATGACGTTCTTGGCTGCGGAGGTCTCATCGCCGCATGCGCCGCGGCGAACGTGCCCGTCCACATCGCGTACCTTACGGACGGGCGCCGTTCGCACGTCGGTTCGGCGCAGTGGCCGGGCGAACGCCTCGCCGCCGCGCGGCGCCTCGAAGCGATCGAAGGCGCACGCGCGCTAGGGCTTGCGCCAGACGCGCTCACCTTCCTGCCCAATCGCGATGGCGCGCTCTTGTTCGACCGCAACGCGCGGCGCCGCAGCCTGGCGGCGCTGCAAATCGTGGCGCGGCGCCATGGCGCGGCGCGCGTTTTCACAACCTGGATACACGACCCCCACCCCGATCACGTCGCCGCTGCGCTGATCGCACGCGAGCTTTGCGATCTGCCGCCTTACCCGACCCAATTGGCGTATCCAGTGTGGGGGCGCTTTCTGCCCGATGGCTTCGTGCTGCGCCACCGCGCACGCCGCGCATTGCGCTTCGATGTGGGCGCGCACGCCGAAACCAAACGCCGCGCGTTCGCCGCGCATCGCTCGCAAAGCACGAAGCTGATCGACGACGCCTGGTTCACCCTCAGCCCCAAGCGCCGGCAGCGAGAAACGCTGCTGCGGGAAGCCGAGTTCTTTCTGGTCTGATGCCGCCATTTGCGGCGCCGCCAAACGCAGCGCGCATGGAATGGTGGGCGCGACAGGGATCGAACCTGTGACCCCTACGATGTCAACGTAGTGCTCTCCCGCTGAGCTACGCGCCCTTTTCAGGTGTCAGGTGTCAGGTGTCAGGTGTCAGGTCAAGATGTCCGCTGCCGGGTTCAGGGCATTCGCTGCACGTTCATGCTGACGCCTGACACCTGGTCAAGCCGCCGCAATCACCCGTTCGATCTCGACCACCAGGTCCTTCAAATGAAACGGCTTGGAGAGCACCTTCGCGTCCTTGGGCGCCTGGCTTTGCGCGGAAAGGGCCACGGCCGCGAAGCCGGTGATGAACACGATCTTCATCGAAGGATCCGCTTCCGCTCCGCGACGCGCCAGCTCGATGCCGTCGATCCCCGGCATGACGATGTCCGTCAGCAACAGATCGTAGCTGCCGTGCTCCAACGCCTCCCAGGCCGAGTCGCCGTCGCCATGCGCGGACACGTCGTGGCCGGCGCGCGACAGGCTCTGCGTGAGGAAGCCCCGCAGCGAATCGTCGTCTTCCGCCAACAGAATCCGCGCCATCGTCGCGCCGCTCCGGTTCCGCGCACATCCAAGCGGTAGCCCCTAGCATGGACGGGGTAAAGGGCCGCTGAAAGCGTCTGGCCTCTCTCCTGCATGTGTAATCGTTGACGGCATTAACACTTGCGGCAATCAATGACGGTTATGGATGTGACCGATCTCGGCCCTGGCGCGGCCTGCGCCATAGCGGAAGGCGCCGGCCTTCCCGAGCCGAGAGCCGAGCCGCCGTTCGTGCTGATCGAACCGCTTAGGCGCACCGCCCCGCTCATCTTCGCTTCCCCCCACAGCGGGCGGCGCTATCCTTCCGAACTGCTGGCCAACACGCGCGTGGCGCTCATCAGTTTGCGCCGCTCCGAAGACGCCTATGTCGACGAATTGTTCGCCGGCGCCGCCGCGCACGGCGCCTCTGTGCTCTCCGCAACTGTTGCGCGCGCCTACGTCGATTTGAACCGCGATCCCGGCGAGCTCGATCCGGACATGTTCGAGGAACGGCCGCCGCAATCGCCGCACGGCAGCTCGGCGCGCGTGCAGGCGGGCCTCGGCGCCATTCCGCGGGTCAGCGGCGACGGCCAGCCCATCTATCGCCGCAAACTCACCCTTCACGAAGCCGAGCGGCGCATCGCGCTGGTTTATCGGCCCTATCACGCCATGCTGCAGAATCTGGCGGCCGAGACCCGTGAAGCGTTCGGCTGCTGCGTGCTGGTGGATTGCCACTCGATGCCATCAGGTTCGCGCGGCGCGCACGCTCCGGACATCGTGCTCGGCGACCGCTTCGGCGCCTCTTGCCATCCCTCGGTGACGGCGCTCGCCGAAGCGACGCTGCGCCGGTTGGGTTACCGCGTCGCGCGCAATGCGCCGTTCGCCGGCGGCCACACCACGCAAACGTATGGCCGTCCTGCCGCTGGTTTTCATGCGCTGCAGATCGAAATCAACCGCGCGCTCTATGTCGACGAACGCACGCTTGAGCGCACATCTGGCTACGTCCGCGTGCGCGCCGACATGAGCCGCCTCGCCGAAGCGCTGAGCGCCGCTGCCCTGCACAAGAGCTTGGCGTAAAGCTCAGCTCGGCCGCATCAGGGCGTTCTTGATCTCCTGCGCCACCTGATCGGGATCGAACGGTTTGGGGATGAAGGTCATCGGGAGCTGAAACTCCTCTTCCAGCACATGGCCTGAGGTGACGAATATCTTCATCTCCGGAAACATGGTTTCCAGATAGATCGCGAGCTTGAGGCCATCGATAGAGCCCGGCATGCGGATGTCGGTGAGGATGGCGTCGGGCACAATGCCGGCGTCGATCACCCGCAACGCTTCGTCGGCGTCGTGCAGTTCGAGCGCCGTCAGCCCGACCTCGCGCAGCGCCACGCCAATCGCCATGCGCGTCAAAACTTCGTCCTCCACCACAAGCACGTTCGGGGCTTGTGTGCTTGCGGTTTGATTTGAATCGACGGCGTGCATGCGAGGCTGACCCCCAGGCTCTTTCACGCAACCCGGGGCGCGAGATTTAGGTTCCCCAGCCAAGCGAGGACTGGGACCTAAGAAAAAAGCCGCGGGACTTGCCCGCGGCTTGGAGGTCATTAGGGAGGAAACGCCCGATTGGGCGGGTGCGGCATCGCGAAACGCCGCAACGCAGCGAACCTAGTTTGCAGTGCAGCAATTTGCAAGGTTGGCGTATCGTCAACCTTCACGATGATCGCGCAACATGCTGTATTTCTTTAGTTTTTGTAACGACCTATCGCATATTGCAGGTGCTCAATCCGCGGGCGGATAGGATCTGCCTTCGGAATGTTCAGCCCCGCCGTTGAAGGAGGCGCGGGCGACGGGCAGAAGCTGCGCCCCAATCCTTCGAAAGATCAAAATGGCCGAGCGCCTCCGCAATCTCGCGATCATCGCCCACGTCGACCACGGCAAGACGACGCTCGTGGACCAGATGCTCGCCCAGGGCGGCGCCTTCCGCGCCAACGAAGCGCGCCAGGAGCGCGCCATGGATTCCAACGAGCAGGAGCGCGAGCGCGGCATCACCATTCTCGCCAAATGCACCTCCATCGTCTGGGGCGAGAACACGCGACTCAACATCGTCGACACGCCGGGCCACGCCGATTTCGGCGGCGAGGTCGAACGCATCCTCGGCATGGTCGACGGCTGCCTCTTGCTGGTCGACGCCGCCGAAGGGCCGATGCCGCAAACCAAGTTCGTGCTCTCCAAAGCGCTGGCGCGCGGTCTCAGGCCCATCGTCGTGCTGAACAAGGTCGACCGCCCCAACGCCGATCCCGATCAGGCGCTCTCCGACATCTTCGACATGTTCCTGGCGCTCGGCGCCTCCGACGCGCAGGCGGATTTTCCGATTCTCTATGCGTCCGGCAAGGAAGGCTGGGCGGTGAGGGATCTCGTCCACGACAAGAAGGATCTTGCCGCGCTGTTCGATCTCATTGTCGAACACGTGCCCGAACCGGCGCCAGTCCAGGAGCGCGATGCGAAATTCGCTCTGCTGGTTACGATGCTGGACGCCGATCCATTTCTCGGCCGCGTGCTGACGGGGCGTATCGAATCGGGCCGTATCGCCGTTGGCGAGACCGTGAAATCGCTTTCGCGCGATGGCAAAGAGCTCGAGCGCGGCCGGCTGACGAAACTTCTCGCCTATCGCGGCCTCAAGCGCGTGCCGGTCGAGCGCGCCGAAGCCGGCGACATCGTCGCCATCGCCGGCCTCGTGGAAACCAGCGTATCGGACACGGTCGGTGCCATCGACCTCGCGCAGCCCATCCCCGCCCCCCCCATAGATCCGCCCACGCTCTCCATCACCGTTTCCATCAACGATTCCCCCCTCGCCGGCCGCGCCGGCGACAAAGTGCAGAGCCGCGTCATCCGCGACCGGCTCATGCGCGAAGCGGAATCGAACGTCGCCATCCGCGTCACCGAAACGACGAGCAAGGACGCCTTCGAGGTCGCGGGGCGCGGCGAATTGCAGCTCGGCGTGCTGATCGAGACCATGCGGCGCGAAGGCTTCGAAGTTTCCATCTCGCGCCCGCGCGTGCTGACGCGGCAAGAGAACGGCCAGACGCTGGAGCCGATCGAGGAAGTCGTGATCGACGTCGACAACGATTATTCGGGCGTCGTCATCGAGAAAATGAGCCTGCGCAAAGCCGAGCTGCAGGACATGCGTCCCTCCGGCGGCGACAAGACGCGGCTCATCTTCCATGCGCCGTCGCGCGGCCTCATCGGCTATCACGGCGAATTCCTCACCGACACGCGCGGCTCAGGCGTGATGAACCGGCTCTTTCACGGCTGGGCGCCGTGGCGCGGCGAAATCCCGGGCCGGCGCAACGGCGCGCTCATCTCCAACGACACCGGCCAATCCACCGCCTACGCGCTGTGGAATCTGGAGGAGCGCGGCGTGATGTTCATCGCCGACGGCGAAGACGTCTACGAAGGCATGATCATCGGCGAGAATTCGCGCGGCGAGGACCTCGATGTGAACCCGCTCAAAGGCAAGAAGCTCACCAATGTGCGCGCGTCCGGCAAGGACGAGAGCATTCGTCTGACGCCCCCGCGCCGCCTGACGCTTGAACAGGCTATCGCCTGGATCGAAGACGACGAACTGGTGGAAGTCACGCCCGCCGCCATCCGCCTGCGCAAAGCCCACCTCGACCCGAACGAACGGAAGAAAGCCGCACGCGCTAAGGAAACAGGCTGACTTTGCTCCTCCTCGATGGAGGAGCTGTCAGCGCGCAGCGCTGACTGAGGAGGTGATGCGCGCAACGACGGGAGTCGCCTTCGGAGGCGCGCCTCTATCCTCGCATTTGTTGCGCAAACATCACGCCGGCCAAGCATCGCGCGAAAATCTATCCTACAGCGCGCCCACGCCCTTAAGCTCATCCGCATCGCTCCGCTGGAGGGCAGTTGGCCAATGTTCACCCGATGCGACGAGCGATGTGATCGAGCGTGAACCCCGCCTGTATCGCGGCCCACAGAATAACGTGGGACGACGAGCGAAGCCGCGATACTGGCGGGGAGAAGCCCGCCGAACATGAAAAGGCGGGAGGATGCACCGGGGACTGGCGCTGAACACGCCAACCCGCACGCCATCGGCCGAGCCGCCTCCGAGAGTGAAAAACCTCCCGCGACGGCGCCGATGAAGCAACGGTCACGGGACGCGGATTTGCCGCGTCGTTACGCGTCGCGCAAGCGGCGCATTGCCTGGCGTGACAAATCCGCGTCCCGCCCTTCGCGTTTTTCGATCCGCCCGGATCAACAAGGATGACGCATGCGGGGAGCACAAAAAAGGAGCGCGGGTCTTCAGACCCGCATCCTCCTGAACCGCTGGCGTGATGCAGGCCCGAAGACCCGCGCTCCTTTAACCCTCCGGCGCAGGCACGCGCACGCCGCGCTGCCATTCGGCCCGGCGGGCCGCGACCTGCGCGCCCACGTCGACCGGCTGCGGACAGACGTACTGCACCTCGCGCATCTGGTCGGCGCCAGTCACTTCGGTGGCGTAGCAACCGATCGGGCGCAACACAGCGTTGGCCGCCGCGCCCCACCAGAGAATGCCTGGAGAGCGATCCTGCGCGTAAATGGTGACATTCTGCGCCAGCACGTCGGCGAAATGGCCGGGCGCCCCGCGCTGCACCAGCACCGTCTGGTCGGTCGGGTGAAACCAGACCTGATAGCGCTGATCGCCAACCCAAACGTCGGCGTCCGAGGGACCGTCATAGCTCAGCGTATGCCAGGTGGAGGCGCAGGCGCCGGCGAGCGCAAGCGCGGCGACGAGGAAAGTGCGTTTGAACATGGCGCGTCTCGTTTGCGTCCCGCGCACAGCATGCGCAGGGAAATGACGAAAGCGTGGCGCCGCCTGTTTACCGAACCGCCCGCGTCATTTCTGAACACTCCTCGCGTCGAAGGCGTCCGGGCGGCATCGTTCACGCCTCTTAACGGCAAAATCCGCCCATTTCGCGCGGAATGGAGCTTGCTCTCTCCCCTGTCGCAACAATGGCGGGCCCAGTGGGGGAACCGCCGCGATCAAGGGCGCACAACCATGGCTAACGCCATCGACCTCCATGTCGGCAAGCGGCTTCGCCGCCGTCGCCGGCTTCTGGGCCTCACCCAGCAACAGCTGGCTGAGTCCATCGGCATCCGCTTCCAGCAAATCCAGAAATACGAATGCGGCGCGAACCGCGTGACTGCGAGCCGTCTTTACGAACTCGCAGTCGCGCTCAACGTGCCCGTCAACTACTTCTTCGAAGGCCTCCAACAGATGAATGCGCCGGCCAACGGCCCGACGCCCGGCGCGCCGGCCAACGACCACGACCTCATCGCGGCCGACGTGCTCAGCCAGAAGGAAACGCTCGAACTCATCCGTGCTTACTACAAGCTCGGCGAACGCCCGCGCCGCCGCCTCCTGGACCTGGCCAAGGCGCTGCAAGACGAATCCACCGACGCGGCCTGAACCCCCTCCCGCCGATAAAGTGGAAACGTGAACGGGCTCGCCGCCGGCGGGCCCGTTTTCTGTCGGCGATTTTCAATCCTACACCTGGAGAATGCGGTTAAGCTGTCGGCGATGCAGCACGACATTCCTCGCTACCTAGCCTTCGCCAACGAACTCGCCGACGCAGCCAGGGGCGCCATCCTCCCCCACTTCCGCACCGGCGGCGCCTGCGACAACAAAGGTAAGGGCGTTTTCGATCCAGTAACGGAAGCGGATCGCGCCGCCGAGCGCGTGATGCGCGAGATGATCGCGCGTGCGTTTCCCGAGCACGGTGTCCTCGGCGAGGAATTTGATCGCATTCCCTCACGCAGCGGCTATGAATGGGTGCTCGACCCGATTGACGGCACGCGCGCCTTCATCGCCGGGTTGCCGACGTGGGGCGTGCTGATTGCGCTGGCTTACGAAGGCCAACCGATCGTCGGGATTATGGATCAGCCGTATCTGGACGAACGCTATCGCGGCTGGCGCGCCGACGCCGACGCCGTTGTGCGCGGCGAGCAGCGAGCGCTCAGAGCGCGCAACTGCGCGCGCCTCTCCGATGCCGTGCTTTCAACGACCAGTCCTGACTTGTTTCGCGATGCGGAGGCGCTCGTCTTTGCCCGGATACGCGAGCGGGCGAAGCTGACGCGCTATGGTTACGATTGCTACGCCTACGCGATGATCGCGGCGGGACACATGGATTGCGTGATTGAAAGCGGTTTGAAGCCCTTCGACATCCAGGCGCTCATACCCATCCTCGAAGGCGCTGGCGGCGGCGTCTGCACTTGGCGCGGCGATAACGCTGCGCAAGGCGGCCAGGTCATCGCCTTCGGCGATCAGCGCGTGCGCGAAGAAGCGCTGACCTTGCTGAGTGATCCCTCGGGGCCCGCCTAGGGGGAGGAACTCGCGGCGGAAGCGAATCCGTCTGGCGGCCACGCGCGCCGCGCGAACCGCCGCATCGTGGCGGTAAGATAATGCTCGACTTCGCATCCGGTCTGCGTTTGTCTTCGCGTCTAGGGTGTGGGGATAAGCCGTGTTTGCCCTGAAAGCACTGGACCGTGGCGCTCAACTCGATGCGCTTGTCGCGCGCTGCCGTGAGTCCGCGCAAGCCGCAGTCGCGTGCGCCGAGGCCTGCGAAGCCAGCGGCCTTACAGACACGTTTCGCGATTGTGTGCAGGCATGCACCGATTGCGCCGCCATTTGCAGCACGATGGCGCTGGTCGCGTCTCGCCACACCGGCGGCGGCAAGCGCGCCCTGCCAGCGCTGCTTCGCGCCTGCGCCGATGCGTGCGGCGAGTGTGCGCGTGAGTGCGCAAACCACAACATTGAAGCGGCGCGCCGTTGCGCATGGGCCTGCATGCAATGCAAACAGACCTGCGAACGGTTGGGACAGACGATGCGTTGGCGCTGACTCAATCGAAGCGCGCCCGAGGACCAGTTCCAGTTTCGAGACGGTCAATGCGCGCGCGGCGGGCTCAGCCCGAGCTTTAATGCGCACTGAGCGAAATGGCGCGCTCGTCACTAGGCGCGCGCTCGAGCGCGTCAGCGATAGAATTCTGTGCGTCGGTCCCGGAAGAAACCCCACGCGGCGCGATGGCGATCCAGAAAGTCGAGATCGAATTCGTGCACAATCACGCCTTCCTCGTCGCGACCGAGCTCTGCGACGACATCGCCGCGATGATTGGCGATAAAGCTCGAGCCGTAATAGGTCTGCGCGTTCGGCCCGCATCGCTCCGTGCCGATGCGGTTCGACGCCACCACTGGAATCACGTTCGACACCGCATGTCCCTGCATCGCGCGCCGCCAGGGATCGCGCGTGTCGAGCGCGGGATCGTGCGGCTCCGAGCCGATCGCGGTCGGGTAGAACAACACCTGCGCGCCCATGAGCGCCATCGCCCGCGCAGCTTCAGGAAACCACTGATCCCAGCAGATGCCGACGCCAATGCGGCCGTGCTTGGTGTCCCAGACTTTGAAGCCGGTGTCGCCGGGGCGGAAATAGTATTTCTCTTGGTAGCCCGGGCCGTCAGGAATGTGGCTCTTGCGATAGACGCCGAGCTGCTTGCCGTCCGCATCCAGCATGACGAGCGAGTTGTAGTAGGCCGGTCCGTCGCGCTCAAAGATCGAGACGGGAATGGCGACGCCAAGCTCTTTGGCGACGGACTGCAGCCCAACGACGCATGGATGCGTCGCCGCGGGATAGGCCGTGGCGAACCATTGTTCTTCTTGGCTGGTGCAGAAGTACGGCCCCTGAAACAGCTCCGGAGGCAGGACAACCTGCGCGCCTTGCTTGGCGGCCGCGCGCACCAGCTTTTCCACCTTGGCGATGTTGGCGTCCATGTCGGCGCCGAAGGCCGCTTGCAGCGCCGCGACTTTGATCATCTTCGTCATTTAGGAAGACTCCTGCTGCGTGATGCAGTGGAACGAACCGCCGCCGGTCAAAATAGCGCGCGAGGGCAGGCCGATCACCTTGCGGTCAGGGAAAAGCGGTTTGAGCGCCTCCACGGCTGCGTCGCCGCTGGCGGAATAAATGGGCACGACGACGACCGCGTTGCCGATGACGAAATTCATGTGGCTCGCGGCGACAGCGTCGCCATCTTCATCAAGCACAATGCCCGGACTCGGGATGCGGATGACCTCCAGCTTGCGACCGCGCGCGTCCGTCATGCCGCCGAGCGCGAGCGCGATCTCTTCCAGCACGTCCGCGTTCGGATCGTCTTTGCTGAACGGCGACTGGCAGACGACGCGGCCCGGCGCGACGAACCGCGCAAGGTTGTCGATGTGGCCGTCGGTGTGGTCGTTGGCGAGACCTTCGTCGAGCCAAAGCACCTTCTCCACGCCGAGCGCGCGCGTGAGTTCGCGCTCAGCGCCCGCTTCCGTCCAGTGGGGATTGCGGTTGGGGTTGAGCAAGCACTGACGCGTCGTCAGCAACGTGCCTTCGCCGTCCATTTCGATGGCGCCGCCTTCCAGAATGAAGTCGTGCATCTTGAAATCCGCGCCAGCATGCAGCGCAATGCGCGCGCTGACTTGCTCGTCGTGCGGCAGGATGTATTTGCCACCCCAGCCGTTGAAGCGAAAGCCCAGCGCGCGGCCGTCGCCGGTGAAGATGGGACCGGTATCGCGCAGCCAGATGTCGCCGAAGGGCGCTGGAATGATCTCGGCGCATTGCCCGATGGCCAGTTTCGCCGACGCTTCCGCCTCGCGCCCGTGCGCGAGCACGCGCACGCGCTCGCCCGCGCCGCCGTCGTGCAGCGCGCGCACCATGGCGGCGACTTCGGCGCGCGCCGGGTCCAGATCGTCGCCCCACAAATCGGCGGCCGAAGGCCAGGCCGTCCAGATCGCCTTGTGCGGCTGCCATTCGGCGGGAATCGCGGTCATCGGCGCACCCTTAGCCCAATCGAACCACGCCACATAGGCGGCTTTGCCCCAGCTACAAGTGCGCCCCGCTGCTGGCGCCTCCGCAGCGCGTCCGCTAAGGAGCCAGCGGGGACAATTCAGGACGCCGATGCCGATATTTCGGGCCGCCTTCGACCGCGCGACGCTCGCCTTTCTGGCCGTGCTGATCGCGCTTACAGCCGCGCGGATCTGGGCGCTCTTTCACAATCCGATCGGTCTCTACTTCGACGAAGCGCAATACTGGATGTGGTCGCGCTCGCTGGAGTGGGGCTACTTCACCAAGCCGCCGATGGTGGCCTGGGTTATCTGGGCGACGACGTCGCTGTTCGGCGATGCGGAATGGGCGGTGCGCCTGGGAGCGCCGCTGGCGCATGCCGGCGCAGCAACGGCGGTGTTCGCGCTCGGGCGCGCGATGTACGGAGCGTGGCCGGGATTTTGTGCCGGCGCAGCCTGGCTCCTGTTGCCCGGCGTTTTCTTCTCATCCGGGCTTATCTCGACCGACGCCATTCTGCTGCCGCTTTGGGCGATCGCGCTCTATGCAATGTGGCGTCTTGTAAACACGCGCGCGTGGTTTTGGGCGGTTGTGGTTGGCGTTGCGGTCGGCCTTGGCCTGCTCGCCAAGTACGCCATGCTGTATTTTTTCATCTGCACGGCGGCGGCGGCGTGGTGGTCGCCGCCCGTGCGCGCGGCCCTGGCTCAAGGTCGCGGCTGGCTGGCAGCGCTGATCGCGCTGGCGATCGTGTCGCCAAACATCGTCTGGAATCTTCAGAACGGCTTCGCAACAGCGCGCCACACGGCTTCGAATGCGCGGCTGGACAGTCAGCTCTTCAATCTCGACGAATTGTTCGAATTCCTCGGCGGTCAGATTCTGGTGTTCGGCCCGCTGATTTTCGCCGTTCTGGTCTGGTTGATGTGGCGCGCCTGGCGTCGCAGCTCGGGACTACAGGACGAAGACAAGTTCCTGCTCGCCTACATCCTGCCGCCGTTCGCCTTCGTCAGTCTGATAGCGTTCGTCTCGCGCGCCAACGCGAACTGGGCCGCAGTGGCCTTTCCGGCCATTGTCGTGTGGGTGACAGGCGCGCTTTACGCGACGCGGGGCGGACGGCGCTTGCTGGCGGGGGCGCTCGCGGTGAACGTCGCGATCGGCGCGGCGATGATCGCGACGGCGCTCGATCCCGATGCTTCGGCGAGCTTCAAAGGCGTGCGCACTGCGCGCGCCTGGGACGAAACGGCGCGGCAGATCGCAGTGCGCGCACTACCGAGGCCGAACGAACAGCCGTTCACCGCGGTCATGGTCGACGACCGCACGACATTCTTCGAATTGAGCTATTATTGGCGCCATCTCCGCCAAGCTGGCGCGCCATTGCCGCCGCTGCGGATGTGGCGTTTGTACGAGGACGCTCACAATTCGGCGGAAGCGACCGACCCCATGCGCGCCGAAGAAGGCGGGCGCGTGCTGGTTGTCCATCTGCGCCCTGGCTTCATGCCCTTCGTGGCAGGCGACTTCGCAGCATTTCATCCGGAGGTGGAGCATTTGACCATACCGCTGGGCGGAAACCACAACCGCGAGATCGTCATCTCGGTCGGCGAAGGTTTCGCGCCCGCGCCGCGAGATGAGGAATTCATCCGCAGACTTCGGCTTGAGGACAATTAGAGCGCGTCGTAGTCGGGAAACGGCGAGGCGCCGGCTTCGGCGTCGGCCGCGTTGAGGCGGAACAGGCGGAACAGCTCGCGACCGTAGTCGCGTTGGTTGCTGCTGATGTCGAGCTGCGAAGGCGCCCGGGAATGCCAGTCCGAAGGTGACGTGATTTCAAGCCGG
>Ga0209172_10002425_pt1 | contig 32909 bp, 29 predicted proteins | sample LarsenN4metaG_FD_184113 | JGI IMG/M metagenome (GOLD analysis project Ga0209172, IMG submission 184113) | Hot spring sediment bacterial and archeal communities from British Columbia, Canada, to study Microbial Dark Matter (Phase II) - Larsen... ... | reverse complement strand
GATCCGCTTCCACTGTTCGTCATTCAACCAGAACAGATTGCTGCGCATGACCCCGATCCCTTTCCAAAAACGAATCAGGATCGTATTGTCAGGCCGAAAGAATTAATGAGTTTTGACCCTATCTCGGCACGCTGGCGGGCAAGTACAGCATCGCCGAGATGATCGGCGCCAATCTCATCGCCGGCGTCCTCATCATCGTGCTGGGATTGATGGGCGTCGGCGCGCGCATCATGGCCTGGCTGCCCCTGCCGATCGTGATGGGCATGTTTGCCGGCAGCATTATGGACTACATCACGCGCATGGTGGGCGCGACGGTGAAGGACGCCGTCGTCGCCGGCATCACGGTGGTGGCGTTCTTGATCGGCCGCGCGCTCAAGAACCCGAAGGTGCCGCCGCTCGGGCTGGCCATGGTCGTGGGCGGCATCGCCGTCTACTTCAGCGGGTCGTTTTCGGCGGCACCGATCGAATGGGCCCTACCGAGCGTCGCGGTGCCCGAGATCGCGTTCTCTTTTCCCGCGTTCATCGCGATCAGCCTGCCGATGCTGATCCTGGCGATGGGGCTCGGCAATGTGCAGGGCCTGGGCTTCCTGATGGCGCAGGGCTACAACGTGCCGATTAACTTCACGACCGTGGCGGTCGGCGTCAATTCGGTGGTCAACGCGCTGTTCGGCGGACATGCCGCCATCGTGGCGCGCACCGGCGTCGCGATCTTTGCCGCGCCCGACGCTGGCCCGCATGAGGCCCGCTACTGGGCCAATCTGGTCGGCGCCGCGCTCACCGTGCTGCTGGCGGTGGCGGCGACGCCGGTGATGTCGCTGATCGGCGTGCTGCCCCCCGCGTATGTGATCGCGCTGGCAGGCCTAGCGATTCTGTCCGCCTTGCAGGATGCCTTCGAGAAGGCCTTCGGCGGGACGTTGCGTTTCTCGGCATTGATTGCATTCGGTGTCGCGGCGACGCCGTTCTCGATCGCGGGCATCACGTCGGCGTTCTGGGCGATCGTGGCGGCGATGGTGGTGGCGCTCGTAGTGGAGCGGGCGGAGCTGATCGCGCATTGGCGCGCCAATGCGCCGCAAAAGACTGCCTAATTCTTTAGCGGCGGTTAACGGCTTTGCGGGACAATCGCCGGACGGAGGACTTCCGCCATGGCACTCGACAATCTCGCACGGCTTGAGCAACCCGGCAGCAAGCGCGCGGAGGCCGTCGAGCCGCTTGGCCGCGTGGTGTCGGTCGGCGGATCGCAGGTCATGGTCGAGTTCTCGAAGGCGGTGCTGGAGGATTGCGACACCGAGCTCACCGTCGGCGCCTTCCTCGGCATCTGGAACGGCCGCAACCTCGTCGTCGGCTCGCTGTGCGACATCTCGCTGCACAAGCTCGCCGACGGCCAGCAGAGCGAACCCGCCACCGGCCGCGTCGACCTGCTGGGCGAACTGGTGCTCGACAATCCCGGCGGCGGGTTCTTCCAGCGCGGCGTGATGGCCTATCCGCGCATCGGCAGCCCGATCGTGCCGGTCAGCCACGATGCGCTGTGCGTGATCTTCGATGCGGTCGGTCCCAACACCATCAATGTCGGCCACCTCCAGCAGGACAACTCGATCGGCGCCTACATCAATGTCGACGACATGGTGCGCAAGCACTTCGCGATCTTCGGCTCCACCGGCGCCGGCAAGTCGAGCGCGGTCTCGGTACTGCTGCGCGCCATCATGGAGGCGCGGGCGAGCTTGCGCATCCTGCTGATCGACCCGCACAACGAATATGCCGCCTGCTTCGAGGACCGCGCTCACGTCGTGCGGCCGGGCAACCTGCGGCTGCCTTACTGGCTGTTCAACTTCGACGAGATGCAGGAGATCGTGTTCGGCCGCCGCACCGATGTCGAGGACGAGATCGGCCTGCTCGCCGAACTCATTCCGCTCGCCAAGAACGAGTACGCGCGCAAAGCCGCGGTGAACCCGACCGGCTACCGCAACGTCGGCACCACCGAAGGCGGGCGCTACACCGTCGACACGCCGGTGCCCTACCGCATGAGCGAGCTGGTCGCGATTGCCGAAGCGCGCATGGGCAAGCTCGAGAACTCCGCGGTCGCCGGCCAGTACCGCCGTCTCGTGTCGCGCATCCAGTCGGTGCGCAAGAACCCGCGCTACGCCTTCATCTTCGATGACGATGCCGTCGGCTCCGACACCATGGTCGACATCCTGTGCGAGCTCCTGCGGCTCCAGAACGACGGCCGGCAGATGACCATCGTGCAGCTCGCCGGCTTTCCCGCCGAGGTGTTCGACGCCATCGTGTCCGTGCTGTTCCGCCTTGCCTTCGAGTTCGGCCTGTGGAGCGACGGCGCGCTGCCGCTGCTCATCGTCTGCGAGGAGGCGCACAACTATGCCAACGCCGACCGTTCGGTCGGCTTCCGGCCGGCGCGCGAAGCGGTGCAGCGCATCGCCAAGGAGGGACGCAAATACGGCGTGTTCCTCGGCCTCGTCACGCAGCGCCCGGCCCAGCTCGATCCCACGCTGATCTCGCAATGCTCGACCGTGTTCGCCATGCGCATGGCGAACGAGGACGACCAGCGCATCGTGCATGCGGCGGTATCCGACCCTGCCAACCGGCTGCTCGGCTTCCTCGCCTCGCTCGGCACGCGCGAAGCGCTCGCCTTCGGCGCCGGCGTCCCGGTCGCGACACGGCTGCGCTTCAAGGAACTGCCGGAGTGCTACATTCCGACCTCGGAAGCGGTCTGGGGCGGACGCATCGACGCCGGCACACCGATCGACCGCAACCTCGTGGCGTCGGTGGTGGCGCGCTGGCGCGGCATCGCCATGAGCAACCGTCCGGTGCTGGAGCGCGCCGCCGCGGGCCGCGCGGCCGAGCCTGCCGGATTCGATTCGCCGCTGAGCTGGACCGCGCCCGGGCTGAAGTAGCAGCCGCGCGACGCGCTCACTTCTTCTTCCCGCGGCCCTTGCCGCGCACGTCCGCATTCGGCCCGGTATCGGAATCGGTCGGCCCGTCCGGCTCCGGCGACGCCGCGGCCGGCCGCTGCCGCGGGCTGCCGACCGGATCGCGGTTCGGTCCCCAGTCCGAATCGGTATTGGAACTCGATGCGGCGGCGGCGCCTCGCCCGCCACGGCCCTTGCCGGCCTGATCCGCGCTGGCGCCGGTATCGGAATCGGTCTGTTGCGCGCGGGCGCGCCCCGACGCGCCGATCGCGCTCGCCGCCGCGCCGCTCAGCACCGCGCCGGCCCGGAAGAAGAACAGCCGCCGCCCCAGCCGCGCCTCGTCGGAGGGAGCAGCCGTGTCCTTGCCCGGCCCGGGCTTCTTCGCTTCGCTCATCCTTGTTCTCCGTATGCGATCAGTCCGCGTCCCCGCGGCGACGATAGCGCAACTCGCCCGCCTGTCGCGCGCCAGGATTATCTTCCGTGTAGCCCAATTGCCTTTTGGCGGGCGCGCGATAGGTTGGCCGCCATGCGCATGCTGATCGTTCTCGCGGCACTGGTGCCGGGCCTGGCGGCCGCAGCCGAGCGTCCCAAGAAGCCTGCCCCCGCGCCGCCAACCGCCAATCCCTGCGCGCAATACGGCGAGGGCTGGGTACAGGTGCAGGGCACCAGCACCTGCGTCAAGCTCAGCGGATCGGTCCGCATCGACATCGGCCGCCGCAATTGAGGCCCGCGCGGAGTCCGTCCGCACAGGCTTGAGCCGCCGGTCTGCTCGCCGACGGCCGCGTTTCGCAGTAGTCTCGCCCGACGGTTTGCGCCCGAGGAGAAGCCCGATGGACATGAGCGTCGGCGTGCTCGACCACTACAATGTCTCGACCCGCAAGCTCGGCGAGACCATCCGGTTCTACGAGGAGGTGCTGGGATTCGAAAACGGCCCGCGCCCGCCGTTCAACTTCCCCGGCGCCTGGCTCTACAGCGCGGGCCATCCGGTGCTGCACCTCAACGACATCTCGCAGACCGACAAGCCGCAGCGCCCGGATTCCGGCGTCATCGACCACGTCGCGTTCGGCAGCCGCGGCTTCGAGGCGATGAAACGCCACCTCACCGACAAGGGCATTGCGCACCGCGTCAACCAGGTGCCGAACTCGACGCGCTGGCAGATCTTCCTGCGCGACCCCAACAACGTGGAGATCGAGCTGAACTTCGAGACCAGGAACGAGGTCGGCGCGTAGGTATTCCGTGTCGCTTGCATCGAAGGGGGCCGCATGGCCGACGATGACCTGAAAGCCGAACTGGAACGCCTGCGCAGGGAGAACGCCGCGCTGAAGAAGGGCGCGTCCTCGGGGCTGCGCCTGAAGGTCAGCGAGAAAGGCGCCCTCTCGGTCTACGGCATGGGCCGCTTTCCGGTGACGCTCTACAAGGAACAGTGGTTGCGGCTACTCGACTTGGGCGACGACATCCGCGCATTCATCGCCGCGAACGACGGGCAGCTGAAGGCGAAGGATTAGGGTGTGGCCGTCAGGCCGAATGCGGCACCCGGGCCCGCGTGGCCAGCCAGCCGCCCGCGCCGGCGAGCAGCACCGCCAGCAGCACCGCCAGAACGCCCCCAGCGTTCGTTCCCGGCCAGAACCGATAGTGGGGATAGCCGAGCCCGAGCGCGACCGCCGTCGCCAGCAATGGCAGCATGAGGATGGCACCGATAGTCCTGCGCGACTGCGCCGTCGTGGCCTGGCAGGCCCCGGCATTCGCGCTGCTGGCCGCCCAGGTCGCGCCATAAATCACGCCGACGCCCGCCGGCACGGCGTAGAGCAGGATTGCCGCGGTCAGCGCGAGGTCGCCAAGGCTGGAATTGCCCCAGGCCAGGGCGAAGGCTGTCAACCCCAGGCCCAGCAGAAGGATCGCGAGGCCGCCGAGGCTGAGCACGATCGCCGTCACGTGCAGGGCGATCCGGACGGTGCGGGTCATGGTCATCCCTCGTTGTTAGAGCCCTTGTCCTCGGCCGGCCCCCGGTGCCGGCCCGTCTATCGCTCAGACGGACAGGCGGCTATCATTTGATCGAAACGAAAGGGCCGATCATGGCGAAATATCTGCTGGTGAGCTTCAAGACCTGCCCCTGGGTGCAGCGTTCGGCGATCGTTCTCCGCGAGAAGAACGTGCCGTTCGAGTTCCGCCATATCGACCGGGACAACCGGCCCGACTGGTTCCTGGCGATCTCGCCGCACAGGAAGGTGCCGGTGCTACGCGTCGACGACACGGTGTCGCTGTTCGAATCCAACGCGATCAATGAGTATCTCGACGAAACGATCGCGCCGCGGCTGCACCCGGAGGACCCGGTCGAGCGCGCGATCAACCGCGCCTGGACCGACTACGTCCCGACCTTTTCCGAGCAGGTGACCGGCGTCGCCTATGCTGACGACGAGGCGGCGGGTAAGAAATGCCTCGACAGGATTCCGCAGGCGTTCGAGCGGCTCGAGCGCGCGCTCGAGAAGCAGGGCGCCGGGCCGTTCTTCAACGGCGCGAAATACTCGCTGGTCGACGCCGGCTATGCGCCGTTTCTGCAACGCTACTACTTCCTCGACCGCATCCGGCCGATCGGCCAGATCGAGAACTATCCGCGGCTGAAGGCCTGGGCCGACGTGCTGATCCGGCGGCCCTCGACGCACTCATTCCCGCCGGCCGAATTCGAGACGCTGTACCGGGAGACCGTGCAGCGCCGGAAGAAGTGGCTGTCGCAGTTCATTCCGGCCCAGGCGGTGGCGGCGGAATGAACCCGGGTTCCATCATGCCTAAAACCCTGTTCGACAAGATCTGGGACGCCCATTTCGTCGCCCGCCGCATCGACGGCCGCGACCTGATCTATATCGACCGCCACGTGCTGCACGAGCTGCACGCGCCGCACGCCTTCGAGCAGCTGGAGAAGCAGGGCCGCAGCGTGCCGCGCCCCGATTTGACGTTCTCGATGCAGGACCACACGGTGGCCACCAGGCCCGGTCGCACCGACGAGACCAATCCGGACGGCGCGCCGTTCCTGCGCGCGATGCGCGAAGGTTCGCGCAAGCGCGGCATCCGCGTGTTTGACATCGATGATCCCGAGCAAGGCATCTCGCACGTGGTGGCGCCGGAGGTCGGCATGGTACTGCCGGGCGCGACGCATGCGGTGCCGGATTCGCACGCCGCCACCGTCGGCGGGCTCGGCGCGCTCGCTTTCGGCTGCGGCACCACCGAGCTGTCGCACATCCTGGCCACGCAGGTGATCGCGATGAAGCGGCCGAAGTCGATGCGCATCCGGCTCGACGGCTCGCTCGCGCGCCACGTCACCGCCAAGGACGTGGCGCTGCGCATCATCGCGGCGCTCGGCGTCGCCGGCGGGCGCGGCCACGTGGTGGAATATGCCGGGCAGGTCGTGCGCGAGATGGGTATCGAAGGCCGCATGACGCTGTGCAACCTCAACATCGAGATGGGCGGACGCTCCGGTTTCGTGGCGCCGGACGACACGGTGTTCGCCTGGCTCGCGGGGCGGCCGTTCGCACCGCAGTGCCGGCAGTGGGACGAAGCGCTCGCGCTCTGGCGCACGCTCCGCAGCGACGATGACGCAACGTTCGACACCGAGCACGTCATCGACTGTGCGACGCTGGAGCCGCAGGTGACCTGGGGCACCGATCCGAGCCAGGTGGTCGGCATCTCCGGCCGGGTGCCCGATCCGTCGTCGGCGCCGGACGCCGGCCGGCGCGCCGCCATGGAGAAGGCGCTCGCCTATATGGACCTCAAGCCCGGCACCGCGCTCGCCGACCTGACGGTGGGCCGCGTATTCATCGGCTCCTGCACCAATTCGCGCCTGCCCGATCTCGAAGCCGCCGCCGCGGTGGTGCGTGGACGGAAGGTGGCCGACGGCGTGGTGGCGATGGTGGTGCCGGGGTCGTCCACGGTGAAACGCGAAGCCGAAGCGAAAGGCCTCGACAGGGTGTTCCGCGACGCCGGATTCTTCTGGGGCGAATCGGGCTGCTCGATGTGCGCGGGCGGCAACGGCGACAAGGGCCTGCCGGGCGAGCGCTGCGTCTCCACCACCAACCGCAATTTCGAGCACCGCCAGGGGCCGAAGGTGCGCACGCATCTGGTCAGCCCCGCCACCGCGGCGGCGACCGCGGTCACCGGCCGCATCGCCGACGTGCGCCGGCTGATGGGGAATTGAGGATGGCTCGCATTCTCCCTGCGCGTTTGAGGCACGGCCTTCGATGCGGGCATGGCGGAACTCCCTCTCCCCGCCGCAGGGGAGAGGGAACCGGCAGCATTCGAGCCGTGTCTCCTGCCCTCATCCCCGAAAGAGCAAAGTGATGCAGCCGTTCTCGACACATTCGGGCGTCGCGGTTCCGCTGATCGAGGACGACGTCAACACCGACCAGATCGCACCCATCCAGGGCATGCGGCAGCTCAAGCCGGACTACCGGAAGCTTCTGTTCATGCGCGCGCGCTCGCGCGACGACGGCAGCGAGAACCCCGACCACGTGCTCAACCAGCCGCAGTTCCGCAATCCGGCGATCCTGGTGACGGGCCACAATTTCGGCGCCGGCTCCTCGCGCGAATCGGCGGTGTGGGCGATGCTCGCCAACAACATCCGGGTGATCGTGGCGCGGAGCTTTGCCGACATCTATCGCGAGAACCTGCTCCAGAACGGGCTGTTGCCGATCGTGCTGGCGCCCGCCGATGCCGACGCCTTCGAGCAACGCGTGATCGCCGCCAACGGCGCGGCGCCGTTCACGGTCGACCTGACGACCCAGACCATCAGCGGCCCGGGCGGCCCCGATATCGGGTTCGACATTCCGGCATCGGACCGCATGCGGCTGCTCGAAGGGCTCGACGACATCGGGCTCACGCTCAAGCACGCCGCCGAGATCAAGGCCTGGGAGCAACGGATGGCGGCGTCGCAACCGTGGTTGCAGGCTGCCACCGACAGCCGCCGGTGAATTGTTTCCGTGCCATGCCCGGCTTGTGCCGGGCATCGAGAGGGAGTGCGCCATGACCGTTCGCAAGAAATTCCGCGCCATCATGAACGGCAAGAAGCTCGTGCTGATGCCCGGCTGCTACGACGCGCTGTCGGCGCGAGTGATCGAATCGGAAGGCTTCGAGGCGGTGGTCGCCGGCGGCTATGCCGCGGTTGGCTCCATGCTGGCGCAGCCCGACATGGGCCAGTCGAACATGCGCGACTATGCCGACCACTATGCGCGCGTGTGCGCGGCGGTGAGCGTGCCGGTCTATGTCGACGCCGACACCGGCTTCGGCGGCGTCAACAATGTGCGCCAGATGGTGCGCGCTTTCGAGGACGCCGGCGTCGCCGGGCTGTTTCTCTCCGACCAGGTGTTCCCCAACCGGTGCGGCTATCTGCCGGGCAAGCAGGTCATTCCCACCGAGCAGATGCTGGCCAAGGTCAAGGCCGCGCTCGACGCGCGCCGCGACGGCGACCTGTTTATCGCCGCCCGTACCGACGCCGCCGGCGTCACCTCGATCGAGGACGCCATCGAGCGCTGCCAGTTGTTCATGGAGGCGGGCGCCGACATGGCCAAGCCGATGGGCGTCGACACCATTCCCGACATCAAGCGCGCGATGCGCGAGATCCCGGGGCCGCACATGGCGACGCTCTCGCAGGCAGCCGGGCCGAAGGCGCGCAGCCTGAAGGAACTCGACGAAGCCGGCGTGGTGGCGGCGACTTTCCCGTCGCTGCCGTTGTTCGCGGCCGCCAAGGCGGTGCGCGACGCCATCCGCACGCTAAAGGACAGGAACGATCTGATGGCGTGCAACGACCAGGTGCTGAAACTCGAAGAGTACTACGACCTTGTCGGCCTGAAGCCGATGCTCGCGCGCGAGGAGGCCTACGACAAGGCCGCCGTCGCGCTGACGCAGAAGCGCGCCGCGGAATAGGTCATCCGCCTTCGGCGATGGCCTGCATGCGCGCCTTGTTGAAGCGCGCCAGCAGCGGCAGCAGCAGAATCAGCAGCGCGGCGACCAGCATGGTGGCCGAGATCCAGCCGTGCACCAGGATGGTCAGGTCGCCCTGCGACATCATCAGGGACTGGCGCAGCGCCCGCTCCATCGCATCGCCGAGCACGAAGCCGAGGATCAGCGGCGGCGTCGGATATTTCAGCTTCACCATGACGTAGCCCAGCAGTCCGAACCCGACCAGCAGTGCGATGTCGAAGGTGCGTCCGGATACGCCATAGGCGCCGACCAGCGAAATGCCGAGGATGATCGGAAACAGGATATAGACCGGCAGCCGCAGCAATTGCGCAAACACCGGAACCATCGGAAGATTCATCACCAGCAGAACCACGTTGCCGATATACATGCTGGCGACGAGGCCCCAGAACACATCCGGCGATTCCTGCATCAACAGCGGACCGGGCCGCACGCCCCACAGCACCAGCGCCGACAGCATGATCGCGGTCGAGGCGCCGCCGGGGATGCCGAGCGTCAGCAGCGGCACCAGCGCACCGCCGGAATCGGCGTTGTTGGCGCCCTCCGGGGCGGCGACGCCCTCCGGAGCGCCCTGCCCGAACCGTTCCGGATGCCGGGAGAAGGCCTTCTCGATGCCGTAGGCGATGAAGGAGGAAATGGTCGCGCCGGCGCCCGGCAGCACGCCGATGATGAAGCCGGTGATCGAGCCGTTGAGGAAGGCGAAACGGCACGCCTTCAGCTCCTCCCAGCTCGGCATCAGGTTGCGGATGCCGCGCGGGACCGGCAGCATCTGCGCCTTGTCGCCGGCTTCGACGCTGGCCAGCACCTCGGCAATGGCGAACACGCCGATCGCCAGCACGATGAAATCGATCCCGCCGAGAAGCTCGGACTGGCCGAACACGAAGCGCGCCTGCGCGGTGAACAGGTCGGTTCCGATCGAGGTGAGCCACAACCCAACCAGCAGCGACAAGAGTCCCTTGATCAGCGACGGCCCCGACAGCAGCACCACCAGCGCCAGGCCCAGGCACATTAGGGCGAAATACTCCGGCGAGCTGAACTGGAGCGCAAAGTTCGCCACCGGCGGCGCAACCAGGGTCAGCGCCAAGATGCCAAAGCTGCCGGCGACGAACGAGGCGATCGCCGCGATCCCGAGGGCCGGACCGGCGCGGCCGTTCCTCGCCATGGCGTGGCCGTCGATGCAGGTCACGACCGACGACGACTCGCCCGGGATATTGAGCAGGATCGACGTGGTCGAGCCGCCGTATTTGGCGCCGTAATAGATGCCGGCCAGCATGATGATGCCGCCGGCCGGATCCATCTTGAAGGTGAGCGGCAACAGCAGCGCGATGGTGGCGGCCGGGCCGAGCCCCGGCAGGATGCCGACGACGGTGCCGAGGAAGCAGCCGACAAAGCACCAGAACAGGTTCGCCGGCTGGAGCGCGACCGCGAATCCGTGCAGCAAACCGTTCAGGACATCCATGTCAGAACCCGAACACGCCGACCGGCAGCGATACGCCGAGCGCCAGCGGGAACACGAGGTAGAAGCCCGCCGCCGCGCCGACCGCGACGACGGCGGCCCTGACGACGGTCTCCCGGAACACCAGCGTGATCATGAAGAAGGTCAGGAGCGCAAAGCTCAGCAGGAAGCCGAGCCACCCCATCAGGGCCGCGCACAGGGCGAAGGCCAGCCAGGTTGCGAGCGCGCGGCCGACCGCATACCAGTCGACCTCCTGCGCGCTGCGCCGTCCGGCAACCGTCGTGGCGATCAGCGCCAGCGACAGCACCACCATTGCCGCGCCATACCAGGCGGGGAAGAAGGCCGGCCCCGGCCCCTCCTCGCTGTAATAGGACCATTCGCGCGCTTCCATGAACACGTAGACCCCGAGCGCGCACAGCACGGCCGCCGAGATCACGTCGCCGTTGCGAAGGATGTCCTTGCGCACGCGCCCCTCCCCGAACGCCATGGAGGGCGGCCAGCCGGCCGCCCATCGCCCCTCTTGGACGGGAACCTACGCGCTCGATCGCGCCCTGTCCCGCCATTTCCTCAGGCAATCGGGGCGAGCTTTGAGGGTGCATTGCCGCAGCACAACGCCCGCCGAAGCGCTCACACGGGCCAGAGTCTGCGTGCGAAATCGATCAGGGCACGGCTGATTGCTGCGGGCTGCTCGGCCACCGCGGCGTGGCTGGCGTTGTCGATGACCACCACCGTCACGCGGTCGCCGAGCGCGCGCTTGAATTCACGCGCATCCTCGGCATGCGCCAGCGGATCGTGGGACGGCTGGAGATAGAGGATCGGCGCGCCGCCGCCGGCATAGTCCTCCTGCCGCGCGGTGCGGTCGCCGGCGATGCGCTGCGCCGCCAGCACGTCCGGGTACCATCCATCGAGCCAGGGCCGTGGATCGTTGCCCGGCGCGAAGAAGGCGAATTGCAGCGCCTTGAGGCGCTCCGGCTCGGGCAGATCCGGATTGGCGCTGTCGCGGATGGCGGCACGGATTTCCGGCGTGCTCGGGGCGTGCCCGACATTGGCGGCGATCAGGCCGACGCCGCGCACGAGATCGGGGCGGTCGGTGGCGAGCATGCGGGCCACGCGGTTGCCGAAGGCGTGGCCGGCGACCAGCGCCGGACCGCCGCCATCGCTTTCGATCGCAGCGGCGATGTCGGCGGCGCAGTCGTGCAAGTCGGCGTAGGGCGGGCCGTGACTGGCGCCGATGCCGCGCGGCTGCGGCCGCAGCACGCGAAAGCCTGAGGCGGCGAGTTGCTGTGCGATGGGATCGAAGTCGGCCGCGCCGCGTCCGAGCGACGGCAGCAGCACGATGCCGGGGCCCGCGCCCTGCGCCAGCACCTCCAGCCGCACGTCACCGCGCCGGACCAGCGAAGTTGTCGGAACCGCCGTCACGCGCGGCCGCGATCGCCGGACTGGCCCGCGGCGGGTGCGGGCTGCTCGCAGATGCCGTCGCAGCAATGGGCGATTCCCTGTCCGCCGCAGTCGGGACAGGGGACCATGGACTCGGCGTTATCCGCCGGGCCGTTTCCACGCGCCCGCACGAAACCAGGTCTCTCGGTGAAGCGGCAGGTGTTACAAAGCATTGAGGTGCCCCGGGGGGAGGGGCACCTCATCTGATTCTGCGGGGGGTGAAAAGACCGGGGGGACGGTCGGGGGAACAGAATCAGATCGCGTAGCGCTCGATGCCGCGGGCGGCCATCAGTTCGCCGATCCGCTTGCGGGCATAGAACATGCGGGTCTTCACGGTATTGACCGGCACGCCGATGATTTCGGAGACCTCCTCGATTGTCCGCTCGTGGTAGTACACGAGGTCGACGATCTCGCGGTGGGCCGCGGACAGCTGCTCGAGGCAGGACCGGAGGATCTCGCTGCGCTCCTGCTTCTGCATGGTGATTTCGGGGTTGTCCGAGGGATCCTCGATGAACTCGGCGACTTCCTCGTCGAGCTGCTCATTGGACCGGCGCCGCAGCATGGAGAGGGCCTTGTTGCGGGCGATGGCCAGCAGCCAGGTCGCGACCTGCGACCGGCGCTCGAACCGCTCGGCCTGGCGCCATACGTCAAAGAACACCTCGCTCACCATGTCTTCGGCCGCGGCTTCGTCGCGCACGAAGCGGAGCGCGAAGCGATAGACCTTCACGTGGTGGCGGCCGTACAGAACCTGGAGGGCATGCTTGTCGCCGGCCGCAATGGCCTCGACCAGCGCCGCATCCGATGAATCCTGGGCAGCGCTCCGCGTCCTGTCCGCCGAGGCGACCGCCATTGCCTGACTGTACTGCATTGTCCGCTCCCCTGCCGGCACCCGCCCAGGCACCGCACGGGTCTTGAAGTAGCAACCGACCGTTTCCCCGGGATTGCGCAGGGGGCGAATCTGGTTTCGCGGCAGTGCGAAAATGTTTCTTCGTCCGCGGGCCGACGAAACATTCGGCGCGACCGTGGTCCGCGCGCCGGGCGGCTCCCGGTGTTGTGCTTTTCATCCTAGCTGGCGGCGGACCGCCTGCGTCCCGGCCTCATTTCGATCCCTTTTTTCTTCGATGGCACCCTCGCGACCGCGATCCTATGATCGGTGCCAGATGTATGCGTGGCGTGCGCGGGGAGGCGCATGGCGATGTCGTTGAGCCGCAGGCGTGCCGTGGTGCGTAACGCGGGCCTTGTGCTGGTCGCCGGCCTCCTGCTGGCAGCGGGCGGCGCGGGCGCCCGCGAGTTTCGCGCCGCCGATATCCAGGAGGAGAACTATCCGACCGTCCAGGCGCTGCGCGTCATGGACCAGCTGGTGACGCAGCGGACCGACAAGCGCCACAGCATCCGGGTGTTCCACTCCCGCCAACTCGGCGAGGAGAGCCAGACCATCGATCAGACCCGCGTTGGCGCGATCGACATCAACCGGATCAATGTCGGCGCCATCGGCAACGTCGCGCCGGTGCTGAACGTGCTGGCGCTACCGTTCCTGTTCCGGTCGATCGAGCATCTCTACCGGGTCATCGACGGGCCCATCGGCGACGATATCCTCAACGCGCTCGAACCGTATGGCTTCGTGGGGCTGGCGTTCTACGACTCCGGCGCCCGGTCGATCTACACGGCGCGGCGTCCGGTGCGGCTGATCGAAGACATGCGCGGGCAACGCATCCGCATCCAGCAGTCCGAGCAGATGGAACGGATGATGAAGGCGCTGGGCGCCGCGCCGGTCAGTCTGCCCTACGGGCAGATCGGAACCGCGTTGACCGCCAATCTGGTTGACGGCGCGGAGAACAACTGGCCTTCCTATGTGTCGGCCGGTCACTACAAGGTGGCGCCGTTCTACACCGTCACCGAACACACGATGGGGCCCGAGATCGTGATCATGTCGCGCCGCGCCTGGGACGAGCTTTCGGTCGAGGACCGCACGATCTTCCGCGACGCCGCGCGCGAGTCCTCGCGCTACATGCGCGAGCAATGGCAGAACTGGGAGCGCCAGTCGCGCAAGCAGGCGATGGACGCGGGCGTAACGGTGATCGAAGGGATCGACCGCAAGCCGTTCGAGGCCGCGACCGCGCCGTTGCGCGACGGCTTGCGCGTCCACCCGCGGTTCGGGCCGCTGATCAAGCGGATCGAAGCGGAGCGATGAGCAGCGAGGGCTCGATTTGCAGCTGATGGCCTCGTTGAACAGGACGGATGGGCAGGCGCGCTCTGCGGGTTCGCTTCAGGCGGTGCGCAGGCTGCCGATCCGATGGCGGATTCTCGCGCTCGCGGCCTTGAACGCGATCGTGGTCATCGTGTTCGCGGCGGTGATCTGGGACGGCACCCATGTGCTGACCTCGGCGCGCAACGAGCTGCGGCAGACGCGCGATTCCGACCGCCTCCTGACTCAGATGGAGACCGACGCGGTCAGGCTCCAGGGCCTCATCCATCGCTACTTCACGCAGCCCGATATCGTGCTGCTGAACGAGATCATGGAACTGCGCGAGACCCTGGAGACGACGCTGAAGGTGCACGCACAGGCCGACCCGATCCTGCGCGGATCGACGGAGCCTCTGCTGAAGTCGACCGACCGTTTCGTCGCCGGCTTCGGCGAATTGCGCAACGTGCAGAGCGCGATTTCGACCGCTTACGAGAACCAGATACTCAAGGCCGTGCACGAGATGGCCGGGCTCTACGCCATCATCGAATCCGCCACGCGCGAGCAGTCGGCGCTGATCTGGCCGTCGCTGTCGAAATCGCGGGAATCGTATTCGACCACGCTGGTGCTGAGCAACGCCTTCTACCTCACCCAGACCCGCGCCATCGCCGAAGAGGTGCTGAAGAATCTCGAAGCGATCGAGGGCACCATCCCGGTCATGCTGGACCTTGCCGACAACGACCTCCAGCGCGGCGCGCTCGGGGCGCTCGGCTATCGCATCGTGTCGTGGCGGCTCGGCATCGCCAATCTTTCCGAGCACTTCTCGACCCGCTCCCGCCTCCTGCGCGAGGCGATCGACGGCAACCAGGAAGCGATGGCGAACGCCATCGACGCCCTGTCGGATGACATGCGCCGCCGCGAGCGCGCCGCCTATGAGCGGTTCGAGAATGCGCTGTCGAACATGTACCTGCGCATTGCCGCGGTATCGATCCTGATCCTCCTGGTTGCGGTGCTGATCGGGCTGGCGATCGCCCGCAGCATCGTCCGCCCGCTGCGCGATCTGATGGAAACCATGCATGCGATCGTGTCCGGCAACTACAACCACACGGTCCGGGATACCAACGCCCGCGACGAGATCGGGGCGATGGCGCGGGCGGTCGAGGTGTTCCGCGAAAACGCGATCGCCAAGCGGCAGGCCGAGATCGAGCTGCAGGCCGCCAAGGAGAACGCCGAGACGGCGCTGCGCGATTTGCAGGAGACGCAGCAGAACCTGATCGAGGCGGAGAAGCTCGCCGCCCTCGGCGGCCTGGTGGCAGGGGTCGCGCACGAGGTCAACAACCCGGTCGGCATCAGCCTGACGGTGGCGTCGAGCTTTGCGCGGCGCTGCGATCAGTTCTCGGCCGAGGTGCGGGACGGGACCATCCGCAAGTCCAAGCTCGACGAATTCATCGCCGGCAGCCAGGAGGCCGCCAAGCAGCTGGTCGCCAACCTCAACCGGGCGGCCGACCTGATCCAGGCCTTCAAGCAAGTGGCGGTCGACCGCAGCCATGCCGAGCGCCGCATGTTCGAGCTGGGCGAGGCGACCGAGCAGATCGTGGCGAGCCTGTTGCCCGCGCTGAAGCGGTCGTCGATCTCGCTGACGGTCGAGATCTCCGAGGAGATCATGATGGACAGCTACCCCGGCCCGTACGGACAGGTGCTCACCAACCTGGTCCTGAACGCGCTGGTGCACGCCTTCCCCGAGCGGCGGGCCGGATCGATGTACCTGTCGGCCAAGCGCGTGGGCTCCGACCAGGTCGAAATCCACTTCGCCGACGACGGCATCGGCATGAGCGACGACGTCCAGCGCCGCGCCTTCGAGCCGTTCTTCACGACCCGGAGGAGCCGCGGGGGGACGGGCCTCGGCCTGCATATCGTCTATAATCTGGTCACCCACAGGCTGGGCGGGCGGCTTCGGCTGGAATCGGCCGTGGACCGCGGCACGAGCTTCAAGATCAGGCTTCCTGTCGTGGCGCCGCGGGACGAGTCTGCGGAACCGCCGCGCGTGGCCCCACTGGCGCAATCGACATGACCGACGAAAACGATTTCATCCGCGTCATCGAGGAAGACGGCAGCGACCCGGCCGCCCCGCCGGCGGCGTGGAAGGTGGCGGTCATCGACGACGACCCGGCGGTGCACGAAGGCACCCGCTTCGCGCTCTACGATTACAGCCTCAACGGCCAGGGCATCGAGATCATATCGGCGCACTCGGCGGCGGCCGGCCGCGAACTGATGCGGACGCATCCCAACATCGCGGTGATCCTGCTCGACGTTGTGATGGAGACCGACGATGCCGGCCTGCGTCTTGTCGACTACATCCGCACCCAACTCAAGAACGAGACGGTGCGCATCATCCTGCGGACCGGCCAGCCCGGCCAGGCGCCGGAGCGCCGGGTGATCGTCGACTACGACATCAACGACTACAAGGCGAAGACCGAGCTGACCGCGGACAAGCTGTTCACGGCGCTGACCGCGGCGCTGCGCGGCTACCAGCAGCTCCAGCGCATGGTCGAGACCCGGCGCGGCCTCGAAATGATCATCGAGGGCGCTTCCACGCTGTTCGACTTCAAGTCGATGCAGCGCCTCGCCGAAGGCGTGCTGACCCAACTCGCCTCACTGATCAACGTCGAATGCGGCGGCATCCTGGTGCTGCGCGACAATGCCGCCGAGACCGAGAAGTTCTCCGTGCTCGCCGGCTCCGGCTGCTACCGGCATTTCGCCGGTACCGCCAATGCGAGCGCGCTCGATCCGGCGCTGCGCGAAGCCGTCAACAATGCCTTCGCGCGTCATGCCCACGAATTCCAGCCGAAGCTGTCCGTGCTGTATGTGCGGACCGCGAGCGGCCGCGAGGTCGTGGTGCTGCTCGAAACCCAGCGCCCGCTGTCGGTCACCGACCGGTCGCTGGTCGAGGTGTTCTGTAGCCGGCTGTCGGTGGCGTTCGACAACGTCATCCTCTACGAGCAGCTGAACGACGCCACCGTTCGCCTGGAGGAGCGGGTGCGCGAGCGCACGCGCGCACTGACAGCGGCCAACCACCGGCTGACCTCGCAATGGATCCGCCTGCGGCGCGCCAACGAGTTCAAGAACGAGGTGCTCGGCACGATCGCCCACGATCTCAAGAACCCGCTCGCCGTGATCCTGGGCCGCGCCGAGATGCTCAACGAACTCGCCGAGATGAACCCGATCCCGTTCGACAAGATCCGCGAGCAGCTCGGGCACATCCGCAGCTCCGCCACCCAGCTCACCGGCATGGTCAACGACCTGGTCGCCGACGCGATGATGGACGCGCTCGACATCTCGATCCGGCAGGAGCCGGTCGATCTCGCCGCCGTGCTGGCCGAGGTGGTCACCGCCAACCGCGGGCTGGCCGAGCGCAAGCGTCAGACCATTCACCTCGTATCGCCGCCGGTGCGCTGGTCGAGCTGCGACCCCGACCGGCTGCGCGAGGCGGTCGACAACCTGCTCAGCAATGCCATCAAGTACAGCCCGACCGGAGGACGGATCGAGCTGGCGATGACGGGCGACAACGAATGCACGGTCATCCACGTCAAGGACGAGGGCGCCGGCCTGTCGCAGGAGGACCTCGGGCGGCTGTTCGGCCGCTTCCAGCGGCTGTCGGCAAAGCCCACAGCCGGCGAGACCTCGACCGGCCTCGGCCTCTCCATCGTCAAGCGCATCGTCGAGTTGCACGGCGGCACGGTCGCGGCCGCAAGCCCCGGCCCGGGCCGCGGCGCGACGTTCACGATCCGGCTGCCGATGACCGCCACGGAGGCGCCGACATGAGCCGCAGCCAGCACATCTTCGTCGTGGACGATGAGGCGCCGGCGCGCGAGATGGTCGGCGATTACCTGCGCCTGCACGGTTTCGACGTGACGCTGTGCGACGGCGGCAAGAGCCTGCGCGAGGCGATTGGAAAGCAGGCCCCTGACCTGATCGTGCTTGACCTGAACATGCCGGAGGAGGACGGGCTGTCGATCATCCGCTCGCTCAAGCAGCACGGCACCGTTCCGATCATCATGCTGACCGCGACCGCAAGCCCGATCGACCGGGTGGTCGGGCTCGAGCTCGGCGCCGACGACTATCTGGCGAAGCCGTGCGAGCTGCGCGAGCTGCTGGCGCGCGTGCGCTCGGTACTGCGGCGGAGCGCCGCGGCGCCGGCGCCGGCAGCGGCCGCTTCCGGCGGCAGCCAGCCGATCCGGTTCGGAACCAAGTGGCTCGACGTCGACGCGCAGGTGCTGCGCGACGAGGACGGCAACGAGCACCCGCTGGTGAGTTCCGAATTCGCGCTGCTCAAGGCCTTCGCCGAAAACCCCAAACGCGTATTGTCGCGCGAGCGGCTGCTCGACCTCGCCGAGGCGCGCGACCGCGAGGCTTTCGACCGCGCCATCGACGTGCGCATCACCCGCATCCGGAGGAAGATCGAGCCCGACCCGGCGCGCCCGACCGTGATCCGCACCATTCGTGGATCCGGCTACCTGTTCTCCCCGGACGGCAGCGAGACGGCGTGACCTCCACGGTCATCGTCTGCGAAGGCGGATGATCCCGTTCTCAGCAGCACGTCCCGAAGCTTGCTGGATGCCCGCTTTTGTGGGGCCCGGCGTCAGAGCGCTAGGTTGCCGACCCCCATATCCCTATAATGCTGCCATGGCCGAACGGTCTTTCAGCAAGGAAGTCGAATCGCTCAGGCTGGGCGACGGCGACATTTTCCGCGGCGAAGGCATCCTCGCCGTCACCAAGGCGCTGCTGCAATCCGGCGTGAGCTATGTCGGCGGCTATCAGGGCGCGCCGGTGTCGCACCTGCTCGATGTCATGGTCGAGGCCGAGGACCTGCTCGCCGATCTCGGCGTGCACGTCGAGACCTGCACCAACGAAGCGGCGGCGGCGGCGATGCTCGGTGCTTCGATCAACTATCCTTTGCGCGGCGCCGTCACCTGGAAGTCGATCGTCGGTACCAACGTGGCGGCCGACGCGCTGTCGAACCTCGCCTCTCCCGGCGTGCAAGGCGGCGTGCTGATCGTCCTCGGCGAAGACTACGGCGAGGGTGCGAGCGTGATCCAGGAACGTTCCTACGCCTACGCCATGAAATCGTCGATGTGGCTGCTCGATCCGCGGCCCGACCTGCCCACCATCGTGCGCATGGTGGAGACGGGTTTCGAATTGTCGGAGGCGAGCCACGCCCCGGTGATGATGGAATTGCGCATCCGCGCCTGCCACGTCACCGGCGAATTCAAGACCAAGGACAACAAGCGCTCGCAGTTCTCCGGCCGCAACCGCATCCCGGGCCCGCCGCGCTTCCTGTACGACCGGCTGGCGCATCCGCCGGTGCTGTTCGTGCACGAACGCCTGAAGGTCGAGGAGCGGCTGCCGGCGGCCTGCGCTTTCATCCGCGAGCACAAACTCAACGACTTCATTGCGGGCGACCTGTCGGATGTCGGCATCGTCGTTTGCGGCGGCCTGACCAACAGCGTGCTGCGCGCGCTCAATCGGCTCGACCTCGCGACTCTCGACGGCTCGTCGCGGGTGCCGATCCACGTGCTCAATTGCGTGTATCCGCTGGTGCCCGAGGAGGTGCGCGGCTTCTGCGCCGGCAAGCGCGCGGTGCTGGTGGTCGAGGAAGGCTCGCCCGAATACATCGAGCAGCAGATCAACGTCGAGCTTCGCCGCGCCGACATCCAGACGCGCGTGCTCGGCAAGGGTTGCCTTCCCAGGACCGGCGAATACGCCTCCGACGTGCTGTTGAACGGCCTCGCGGCATTCCTGAGCGAGGCGCGTCCCGTCGGCCTCGATGCCGACGTCATCGCGGCGCGGGCGCGCGGCATGCTCGCGCACAAGCCCGCCGCGGCCGCTTCGCTCGGCGACCTGCCGGTGCGGCCGCCCACCTTCTGCACCGGCTGCCCGGAGCGCCCGGTGTTCTCCGCCATCAAGCTGATGCAGCGCGAATTGGGCCCGACCCACATCGCGGGCGATATCGGCTGCCATGCGTTCGCGACCTTTGCGCCGTTCTCGATGGGCAACTCCATCCTCGGCTACGGCATGTCGCTTGCGTCGGCCGCCGCGGTGGCGCCCAACCTCGACCGCCGGCCGATCGCGGTGATGGGCGACGGCGGCTTCTGGCACAACGGTCTGATCACCGGCGTCACGTCGAATCTCTTCAACAAGAACGACGGCGTGCTGATCGTAATGCAGAACGGCTACGCCTCCGCCACCGGCCAACAATGGTTGCCGTCGTCGAGTACGAGCCGGCAAGGCGCCGCGCCCGGCATGGACATCGAGACGACGTTGCGGGCGCTCGGGGTCAAATGGCTGCGCAAGGTGCGCACCTACGGCGTGGCCAAGATGACCGCAACGCTCAAGGAGGCGATGCGCACCGCCGAGAAGGGCCTCAAGGTCATCATCGCCGACGGCGAATGCCAGCTCGCGCGCCAGCGCCGCGTGCGCGCCGAGGATGCCGAAAAACTCACGCGCGGCGAGCGCGTGACGAAAACGCGCTACGGCGTCGACGACGCCATCTGCACCGGCGACCATTCCTGCATCCGGCTGTCCGGGTGCCCGTCGCTGACGGTGAAGCCCAACCCCGATACGCTGCGCACCGATCCCGTGGCGACGGTCATCGAAAGCTGCGTCGGCTGCGGGCTGTGCGGCGAGGTTGCCCACGCCGCGGTGCTGTGCCCCTCGTTCTACCGCGCCGAGGTGGTGCGCAACCCGACCTGGTGGGACCGCGCGCTGTATTGGACACGCAGCAAGGTCATCGGTCTCTTGGGAGGCCGCGGTTCTGCGAATCTCCCGCCCCACGGGCGGTGGGCTCCCTCTCCCCAGCGGGAAGAGGGCGCGGGTGAGGGGGTTCGAACCTACCGAGAGACTGTAACCCCTCACCCCACCCCTCTCCCTATGGGAGAGGGAGCAGACCGTGCGCGTGGCGCGACTACACCCCAAGCAAGCAAACGGCCCATTACCCTGCTCATCGCCGCGCTGGGCGGCGAAGGCGGCGGCGTGCTGACCAACTGGATCGTCGCCGCGGCGGAACGGCAGGGCTTCCCGGTGCAATCGACCTCGATCCCCGGCGTCGCCCAGCGCACCGGCGCCACCACCTACTACATCGAAATGCTGCCGGTCGACGCGCGCGGCGCGGTCACCCCGCGTCCGGTGCTGGCGCTGGCGCCCGGCGTTGGCGACGTCGACATGATGGTGGCGAGCGAACTGATGGAGGCCGCACGCGCGGTGGCCGCAGGCTTCGTCACGCCCGACCGCACGCTCGCGATTGCATCCACCTCCCGCTTCTACGTGATGGCCGAGAAGATCGCGATGGGCGACGGCCGCTACGATTCAACGAAGCTGGCCAAGGCCGTCGCAGCTAATGCGCGCTCGCACCTCCTGATCGACATGGAGGCGATCGCGCGCCGCACCGGTGCGTTCATCAATTCCGTCATGCTGGGCGTGATCGCCGGCTCAGGCCGGCTTCCAATTCCCGTGGACGCGTTCGAGGCGGCGATCCGCGCCGACGGCAAGGGGGTGGACGGCAACCTGCGCGGCTTCCGCGCCGGATTGGAGGCGGCACGGGAAGCCGCGCGCCCCCGCACAGGCGAGGATCCAGGCGCTCAGGTCGCCCAGGCAGCAAGCCTGCATTCCCGCCTGCACGGGAATGAGCGGATGATGGACGGCACGAGCGAGTGGCCCGAAGCCGCCCGCGACGTGATCCGCGAAGGCGTGCGCCGCCTGACTGATTACCAGGACGGCGCCTATGCGCAGCTCTACCTCGACCGGCTGGCGGCGATCCGCGACGCCGACCTGCGCGCCGACGCCGGCGGCGGGCTCCTGCGCGAGACCGCGCGCCACTTGGCGCTGCGCATGTCGTACGAGGACGTGATCCGCGTCGCCCAGGCCAAGACCGATCCGGCGCGGCTCGCGCGCATCGCGACAGAGGTTGCCGCCAGACCGGGCGAGCCGGTCAAGGTGTTCGAGTTCCTCAAGCCCGGCGTGGAGGAGTTCTGCTCGGTACTGCCGCCGTCCCTCGCCCGCCGTATCCTGAGCCTTGCCGAACGGCATCCGCGGCTGGCGCGTTTCCACTGGGGCATGGAAGTCAACACCACGTCGGTGTCCGGCTGGCTGCGCGTGCGCATGCTGGCGAGGCTCAGGCGCTTCCGCCCGCGCACCCATCGCTATGCCGAGGAGCAGCGCGCGATCGAGCGCTGGCTCGGCCTGATCGCGGAGGCCGCTCCGCTGTCCACGGAGCTGGCGCTGGAAATCGTCGAATGCGCGCGCCTGATCAAGGGCTATGGCGACACCCATAAACGCGGGACCGGCAACTATCGGCAGATCGAGGCCACCGTGATCCGGCCGGCGCTCGCCGGGCAGATTCCGCTGCGGCAGGCGGCCGATGCGGTGGCCTCTGCGCGCACCGCCGCGCTGGTCGATCCCGACGGTGAGAGCCTGGCCAAATGTCTCGCCGCGGTCGGCGCGCCCGCGCCAATCCGCATCGCCGCCGAGTAACCCTATGAAAATCCTGCCGACCGCCCTGCTGGTGTCGATCTGCCTTGCCTTGCCGGCGCAGGCGCAGCCGAGCGTCGAGGCATTCTACCGCGGCAAGCGGCTGGAGATCCGCGTCGGCACCGGCCCTGGCGGCGGCTACGATCTCGCCGCGCGGTTGCTCGCGCGCTACATCGGCAAGTACATTCCGGGCCATCCGACCGCCATCGTGCAGAACGTGCCGGGCGCGGCCAGCCTCGCGCTGATGAACCAGCTCTACAACGTGGCGCCCAGCGACGGCACGGTGTTCGGCGTCGTGACCAACGGCGTGCCGACCGCCCCGCTCCTGACGCCCGATGCCGTGCGCTTCGACCTCTCGCGTTTCCAATGGATCGGCAGTCCGGCACCGGAGACGCAGATCGTCATGGTCTGGCAGAAGGCGCGCGCACAGACGCTTGCCGACCTGTTCAAGACCGAGACCATCGTCGGCGCAATCGGCCCTGGCACCGCCACCTACGACGTGCCGATGGTCACCAACCCGATCCTCGGCACGAAATTCAAGATCGTCTCGGGCTACGGCAACACCGCGCAGATCGACCTTGCGATGGAGCGCGGCGAAGTCGAGGGTCACGCCGCGCTCGGCTGGGTCAGCGCCAAGACGCGCAATCAGAAATGGCTCGAAGAGGGCAAGGTGAAAATCCTCGCGCAGTACGGCTTTCGCAAGCATCCGGACCTGCCGGACGTGCCGCTGTTCGAGCTGCCGAAGGACGAAGCCGACCGGCAGGCCATCACCGTGATGCTGATCCGGCAGGAATTCGGCCGCCCGTTCCTGGTACCGCCCAAGGTCCCGGCCGAACGGCTCGCGGCGCTGCGCACGGCGTTCGCCGCGGCGATGCGCGATCCGGGCTTCGTGGCCGACGCCAGGAAGGCCGACATGGAGATCAACCCGGTGGCGGGCGAGGCCCTCGACAGGCTCTCCGCGCAGATCACCGCCACGCCGCCGGCGGTGGCCAAGCGCCTGCGCGCGGTGCTGGCGGGGCAGTGATCCTCCGGACGCGTCGATTGCGAGAGAACATTTTTGAGCTGCTGGTGCCGCAGGAGGGACTCGAACCCCCGACCCCATCATTACGAATGACGTGCTCTACCAGCTGAGCTACTGCGGCTTTCCGAACGATCTCAGGACGTTAGCGACCCGTCGCGGGTTCCGCTAGGATGCCGCGGCCGGCTGGCGGCAACGGCATGTCGTGAGGCGGCGCACTTAGAGCAAACCGCGGCCGGTTTTGCAATCTTTGCCGGCGGTCCGGCGTGCTTGCCGCCTTCGCCGGCGCGATTAAGGATGACGACGGATTGACGCAAAGGCCCACCCGTCCATGCGCATCGACATCAATGCCGATCTCGGCGAAGGTTTCGGCCGCTACCGCTGCGGCGACGACGACGCGCTGCTGGGCATCGTGACCTCGGCCAATGTCGCCTGCGGCTTCCATGCCGGCGATCCAGAGATCATGGCGCACACATTTACGGTGGCGAAGGCGCACGGCGTGGCGGTGGGCGCGCATGCCGGCTTTCCCGACCTGTGGGGCTTCGGCCGGCGCCGGATTCCGTTCAGCGCCGGCGAGATCGAGCGGCTGGTCGCCTACCAGATCGGCGCCGCGCAGGCGCTGGCGAGCTATGCCGGCCACCGCCTCACCCACGTCAACGCGCACGGCACGCTCGCCAACCTGTCGGAAACCGAGGCCGACGTCGCCGACGCGGTGGCGCGCGCGATCCGCGGGGTCGACCGCAACCTCGCTACCCTCGCCATCGCCCGCAGCGAGCAGGTGCGCGCCGCCGAGCGTGCCGGCATCCGCGCCTATTCGCAGATCTACGCCGACCGCGCCTATACCGAGCAGGGCACGCTGGTCCCGCGCGGCGAGCCCGGCGCCGTGATCGCGGATGCGAACGAAGTAGCATCGCGCGTCATCGCCATGGCGCAGGCGGGCGCGCTGATCACGGTTTCGGGTGCGCATCTGAAGACCGCCATCGATTCGGTGTGCGTGCACGGCGATTCGCCGCACGCCATCGTAATGGCGCGCACCGTGCGCCGCGCGCTCGAACAGGCCGGCGCCACGGTGGCGCCGTTCGGTCAATAGGGTGATCCGTTGACCGCCGCCGAGCCGGTGTTTCTGGATGCGGGCGAAGCGGCGCTCGTGGTCGAGTTCGGCCGCACCGTCGATGCCGCGATCCACAATCGCGTGCTGGCGCTCGATGCCGCGCTGACGCGCAATACGCCGCCGGGCGTGGTCGAACTGGTGCCGACCATCCGTTCGCTGATGATCCACTACGATCCGCTGATCATCGACCGCGCGTCGCTGATTGCCGCGGTGCGCAATGCCGAAACCGACTCGGCGGCGTTCGAGCCGGCGCGCCGGTGGAGCATCCCCTGTTGCTACGACCCGGAATTCGGCGAGGACATCGCGCAGGTCGCGGCCATGACCGGGATGACACCGGAGCGGGTGGTGGCGCTGCATGCGGGCGCGGCCTATCGCATCTTCATGTACGGCTTCCTGCCGGGCTTTGCCTATCTCGGCGGGCTGCCGCCGGAACTGGCGGTGCCGCGCCGCGTCACCATCCGGCCGCCGCATCCGCCCGGCACCATCATGATCGGCGCCGGCATGGGACTGATCACGACGTTTGCGATGCCGACCGGCTGGTGGCTCGTGGGACGCACGCCGGAGCGCATGTTCTCGCTCGACCGCGAACGCACCTTTTTCGCCGCGGTCGGCGACGCCATCGCATTCGAGCCGATCGACATGGCGACTTTCCGCACGCTCGAAACTCGCGCGGCGGCGGGTGAGGTCGTCGCCCGGATGACCCCGCTGCAATGACCGCCGCGCTGAAAATCGTTTCGGCCGGGCCCGGCGTGACGCTCCAGGATGCAGGACGCCGCGGCTGGCTGCGGTTCGGCGTCACCGGCGCGGGTCCGATGGACGCGCTCGCGATGGCGATCGCCAACCGCGCGGTCGGCGCCGCAGTCGGTGCGACCGCAATCGAGGTTTCGCTCGGCGGCATCGCGCTGACCGCTGAGGGCGCGGCAATGCCGGTCGCCATCTCCGGCGGGTGCTTCGACATATCGCTGGACGGGACGCGTCTGCCGTCTGCGGTCCGGCTCGCATTGATGCCGGACGCGACGCTGCGCATCCGCGCGGGTGCCGGAGGCGCATGGTGCTACCTCGCCGTCGGCGGATCGTTCGACATCCCGCGCGTGCTCGGCTCGCACGCGACGCATACGCGCTCGGCGCTGGGCGGCATCGGCGGCCGCGCGCTGGCCGCCGGCGACGTGTTGCCGATCCGCGGGCTCGCGCCATGCGCCCCGGGCGCGGCCGCGATCGCCGTACCGTGGCCGGCGCGGGAGGACACGCCGATCCGTGTCATCCTCGGACCGCAGGCCGACTATTTCTCCGACGCGCAGATCGCAACCTTCTGTCGCGAGCCCTGGACCGTCTCCAACCGCAGCGATCGCATGGCCTATTTCCTCGAGGGCCCGGAGATCGCGCCCGCCAACGGGCTCGGCATCGTGTCCGACGGCGTCGTCATGGGCGCCATCCAGGTCCTGGGCGACGGCCGCCCGATGGTGCTGATGGCAGACCGCCAAGTGACCGGCGGCTATCCAAAGATCGCCACCGTGATCGGCCCCGACCTCGGCCGGCTGGCGCAGGCGCGGCCGGGATCGCAGGTGCGCTTCGCCGCCGTCACGATCGACGACGCGGTCGCGGCGCGGCGTGCCCAGGCTGCGCTGCTGCAAGCGCCGATCGCGCTGACGCCGCTCGTGCGCAGGGACTTCAGCGCAGAACTGCTGCTCGGCAGCAACCTGATTTCCGGCGTGACATCCGACGGCGGCGGCCAATAGCACCGCCTACCTGAATAACCCCCGCAGCTTGCGCCAGCTCTCGCTCGACGGCTCCGGGGCGGGCTCGGCTTCCGGTTCGACCAGCGGCTTGGCATCCGGCCCCGGATCGTCGGGCACGTGCACCAGCGGAACGATCGGCGCGAGCGGCACGGCTGTCGAAGCGGCGGCGCGCATCACCCCGCGTCCACCCGCTGTGGCCGGCAGTGAATCCGGCGCCATCGCCTCCGGAGACTTCGCCGGCGGCGTGGACTCGGGGGCGCGCGGCGCGGCGGTTGGCGGCATCGCCTCCGGCACGCGCGGCTCCCGGTCGTGCTCGATGACGGTTTCCTCCGCATCGAGCTCGGCGATCGGGTCCTTCCACTGGAAGGCATCGAGCCGCCCGGTCGCGGGCGACACCGGCATCCAGCGGTCGGACACGATGCCGTCTGCGGTCCAGGCCGGATCGTGACGCGCACGCACCGCGCGCGTCATCCATTCGCGCGCGCGGCCCTCGTCACCGTGCTCCTTCTCCTCCAGCTCGGCCATCAGCATGGCGACGCGCTGGCTCGGCGCGATCGCGAGCGGCGCCAGCGCCGCGCGGGCCACCGCGAACTCCTGCGCATCGAGCGCGGCGCGCGCCACTGCCAGCGCGCCCTCGATATTGCCGGGCGCGCCTTCCGCCAGCTTCTCGACGCGCGCGAGGCGGTCGCGCGCCGAATCGCCGGGCTGAAGATGGGCATAGGCGTCGGCGAGGTCGGGATGCGGGTTGGCCTTCCAGGCGGCCTCGACGATGCGGGCGGCGCGGCGCAGATCGCCCGCCTCGCCGAGCAAGCGCCCGGCCAGCGCCGCGGCGGGGACCAGCGTCGGCGACAGCTTCACCGCTTCGAGCGCCAGCGTCCGTGCGGTGTTGCGGTCGTCACCGGCTTCCGCCTCAAGCGCTTGTGCCGTCAGCAGCACCGAGCGCAGACGCCGGTGCTCCGTCCGATCGACGAGCCCGTTCTTCATGTTGCGGTCGAGTCGCTCCAGCGCCCCGACCCAGTCGCCGGCCGCGCAACGCGCGTCGAACACCGCAAGCGCCGCCCAGGACGGCGCGCGCGCGCTCTTCGCCGCTTCCTCGGCATAGTGCCGGGCGGCGGCCGCATCGCCGCGCCGCTGCGCCTCGACATAGAGCCCGTGCAGGCCCAGAAGCCGCGTGTCATCGCGGCCGGCCATGGCATGGAAGGTCCGCTCGGCCGCTTCGCGGTCGCCGGCGAGCTGCGACGCCTGCGCGGTGAGCAGCAATGTCAGCGGCTCCTCGGGCGCGATCCGTGCCGCCTCGTCGGCGAACTTGCGGGCGGAGCGCACGTCACCCGAGCCGATCGCGATCAGACCCTGCGACACCGCCAGATAGCCGCGCACGCCGCGGCGCGTGCGCAGGTAGAGCCACAGCACATCGGGCGATCGTATGATGGCGCGCAGCACCGTCCAAATGGACACGGCCAGCACCGCGACCGCGGCCACAGCCACGGCCAGGACCATCAACGAGGTCTCGATCCGCAAGTTCTGCCAGGTGATCGCCACCTCGCCCGGGCGGTCGGCGAGCCACGCAGCGCCGGCCGCGAGCAGACCGACCACCACGAGGTAGATGACGACGCGGATCATCGACGGCCTACAACGATGGCTTGCCAAGCGCCGCGAGCGCGGCGGAGGCGAACCGCCGGCTCGCCGCGATGGCGGCATCGCGCGCCTCGGCGCGGGCGATCCAGTCCTTCGCCGCGGCCCGCGCAGACGCGGGAAGCTTCGCCAGCTCGGCGAGGGCGCCGGCGAGGTTATTGCCGGCGGCGCGCGCCTCGATGCGCTGGATGACCGCGGCCGGATCGTCGCCTGCCACGTCTTCGATCGGGCGCACGCGGACGATCTTCTCCGCATTGGCCTTGAGTCGGTCGAGAATGCCGCCGTTGCGCGGCCGGGTCCCGATCGCCTTGGCGAGTTCGGGGATGAGCAGCGTGAGTTCACGCGCCAGCGCGTCCGCGGTCGGCACGCCCGATTGCGCGAACCGTTCGAGTGGCGCCAGCACCTTCGGATCGGGCGCCGCCGCTGTGGCGGCAGCAAGCTCGGCGACATAGGGCGCACCGCGCTCGACCGCCGCCGTGAGCGCGCCGGCGACCACAAGCGCGCGCAGCGCACGGTCGGCTCCGGCGTCGGCGCCGACGCGCTGGCCAAGCTGCGCCTCGATCGCCTTCGCCGTACGCTCAAGCGCCGCGACGCGGGTCGACAGCGCCTCCACTTCCTTGCGCCGCGCCACCGATCCGGCCGGTGGCTGCGCCTTGCGCAACTCAATCACCGCCGCCGTGGCAGCATCGGCTTCCTTTCGCGCAGCGCCGGCGATCGACGCGATCTCGTCGCTGCGACGCGCCAGCACGCCGACGCGTTCGCCGAGCGCCCTGAGCTCGCCTTCCAGCATGGCCAGCCGGTTCGCCAGCGCCGCGTCGGTCACCGGCGGCTTCGGGGTCGCGGCGATGGTCTCTAGTCGGCCGACCCGCGCGGCGAGATCATCGACGGCCTTGGGATCGGCGGCGAGGGGCGCCGGCCGCGCGGCAAGCTCGCGCAGGCGTTCCTCCACGCGTGCCAGCCGCGCTTCGGCAGCGCCGATACCGCCGTCGCGGGTCGAAAACACTCCGGCCGCGGCCAGCACGGCCAGCGTCAGCAGCACGCCGCCCGCGCCCGCGGCGACCAGCGGCCACGGAAAGTCGGGCGGCAGCCAGGCGATGGCCGGACGTGGCCGTGGCGGCGGCGCTTCGGCGGACGGCGAAGGTTGCGGTGTGTCGGTACGCGGGGCGTCTGACATCTGGACCTGCGCTGCGCGCTCCGGCTCCTGCGGCGGGACCTCCGGCTGCACCGGCGGCGCGGATTCGACGGGCTGCGTCGGCTCTGGAGGCTTGACCGGCTCGCTCGCGACCTCGGTTGCCGTCAGGTCGATGGTCGGCGCCGGCCGCTTGCGGTCGCGCGGCACCGGCGGCCCCCCGGGACGCCCCTTGGTGGTCATGTGCTGCCCATCGGCGATTCGCCCCCCAGCCGCACGCCCGTATACTAGCAAATCCTCACGGTTTGGACTGAAATCCGCGGCCTTCAGCCCGGGACCAAGGCAATGAGGTCGGCCTCGGACGGGCGGCTGGCAACCCGGACCCGGCCCGCGCCGGCCGCTCTCAACGGCGCCGCCACCTGCCGCGACAGGCAGAAATGCTCGGGCGCCAGCGCCCGGTCGCGGATGCCCGCGGTGGACGCGCGGTCGATATAAATCACGGCGCTACGCTGTGAAAAATGCAGCACGCCGTCGATCGACCCCGCCATCAGTCGGTCGCGGGCCGAAGCTGGAAATTCGGTCACGGCGTCCATTCGGTAGACCGCCACGGTGCGCACCGCGATGCCGGTGACGGCCAGGTCGGCGGCGAGATCGCCGCTGCGATCCTCGCCCGCGAGATGGAGGAGCCGCGCGCCCGGTCCGTGGTTCGCCTTGATCAGACCCGCCAATGCGGCGACGTCGCCCTCCGCGGACATCACGCGATCGAAGCCGGCCGCGCGCGCCGCCGCGGCCGTGCGCCGGCCGACCGCGTAGGCCGGATGCCGCACGAGCCATTGAAGCCGCGCGTGCCCGGCCACGGCGCGCACTGCATTGGCGCTGGTGAACGCCAGCGCATCGCAGGGATCGTCGCCAATATCGGCATCGACCGCCAGCATGCGCAGCAGCGGTGCAATCAGCACGTCGCAGCCCTTCGCGCGCAACAGCGTGGCGGTGCGTTCGCCATCGGGCTCGGGGCGGGTGACAAGCAGGCGCATGGCTCAGCGCGGCGCGAAGAAATTCGGCCCGGCGCGCCGCTTCAGTTCGACGCCGGCGTCGGCGCCGAGCGCGGCTGCATCGCCGGCTGCACCCTCGCGCCCGGTTTCATGGCTTGCGCTGCCGTCGGGCCTGGCAATCAGTCCCGAGAACCGCAGGCGTCCGCCCGCGACGACGGCATGGCCAGCGATCGGCGTGCGGCAGGAACCGTCGAGCTCGGCAAGGAACGCGCGCTCGGCGACCAGCGCCGTCATGCTGTCGGCGTGGTCGATCGCGGCGAGCAGCGTGCGCGTCGCCGCATCGTCTATGCGCGTTTCGATGGCGATGATCCCCTGCCCCACCGCCGGGATGAAGTCGTCGAGCGCCAGCACTTCGGTCGCCGCATCCTCCAGGCCGAGGCGCTTAAGTCCCGCAAGCGCCAGCAGCGTCGCATCGACGTCGCCGGCGTCGAGCTTGCGCAGCCGCGTTTCGACATTGCCGCGGAACGGCACCACGGCAAGCTCGGGCCGCAGCCGTTTCACCAGCGCCTGCCGCCGCAGTGAGGCGGTGCCGATCACCGAGCCCGCGGGCAGATCGCGCAGCGTCTTCGCCTTGCGGGTGATGACCACGTCGCGCGGGTCCTCCCGCGGCAGCACGGCCGCGATCGTCAACCCCGGCGGCAAGACCGTCGGCATGTCCTTGGCCGAATGCACGGCGAGGTCGACGGTGCCGGCGATCAGCGCCTCCTCGATCTCCTTGGTGAACAGCCCCTTGCCGCCCAGTTCCGTCAGCGGGCGGTCGCGGATGGTATCCCCCGTGGTGCGGATGGTCCGGATCTCGATGCGGTCCGGCGGCAGTCCGCGCACGGCCGCCAGACGGTCCCGCAGCATGCCGGCCTGGGCCAGCGCGAGCGGGCTGCCGCGCGTGCCGATTCTCAGGACGACGGATTGCACCTTCGGACCTCGCAATGCTACGCCGCCTCTACCAATTCTCCTCCGGGGAGGACGGCAGGGCGCGCGATCATAGGACGCGCGGCCGGGAAATGCATCGCGGGCGCATGATCTTGGCCGAAAACCGGTTCCCAGCTTTCGGGATCATGCACTAAGGTGGCGCGCGGGGTTGATGGGACCTCCTATGATCGTGCTCGGAATCGAGACGACCTGCGACGAGACTGCCGCCGCAGTGGTGGAACGGTCGGAGACCGGCCGCGGCCGCATCCTATCGAATATCGTGCTGTCCCAGGTCAACGAGCACGCCGCCTTCGGCGGGGTCGTGCCGGAGATCGCGGCGCGCGCCCATGTCGAGATGCTCGACTACATCATCGCCAAGGCCATGGCCGAGGCAAAGCGCTCGTTCGCCGACCTGGATGGCGTTGCCGCGGCGGCCGGGCCCGGGCTGATCGGCGGCGTGATCGTCGGGCTCACCACCGCCAAGGCAATCGCGCTGGTCAACGAGAAGCCGCTGATCGCCGTGAACCACCTCGAAGCGCACGCGCTGACCGCCCGGCTGACCGACGGCACGCCGTTTTCGTACTGCCTGTTCCTCGCCTCCGGCGGCCATACCCAGATCGTTGCGGTGCTCGGGGTCGGCAATTTCGTGCGGCTCGGATCGACGGTCGACGATGCCATCGGCGAGGCCTTCGACAAGACCGCAAAGCTTCTCGGCCTCGGCTACCCCGGCGGCCCGATGGTCGAGCGCGAGGCCGCCGACGGTAACCCGCAGCGCTTCGCCCTGCCGCGGCCGATGGCCGGCAAGCCGAACGCCGACTTTTCGCTGTCGGGGCTGAAGACGGCACTGCGGCTCGAAGCCGAAAAGATCGCCCCGATCAGCGACGACGATGTGCGCGACCTCTGCGCATCCTTCCAGCAGGCAGTCGTCGATGTGGTGGCGGACCGGCTGCGCACCGGCATGAAGCTGTTCCGCGAGCGCTACGGCACGCCGAGCGCGCTGGTCGCGGCCGGCGGCGTGGCCGCCAACCAGACCATCCGCAAGACGCTGCACCGCATCGCCTTCGAGGTCGGCACGGTACTGGTGGTGCCTCCCCCCGAGCTGTGCACCGACAACGGCGCAATGATCGCCTGGGCCGGCGCGGAACGGCTTGCGCTCGGCCTCACCGATACGCTCGACACGCCGCCGCATGCGCGCTGGCCGCTCGCCGAAGCGTCCGCGGCCGCGGCCGCGAATCGCCCGCCGCCGGCGCGCCGGACCCTTCCATGACGTTTGCGCACATCGGCGTGGTCGGCGGCGGCGCCTGGGGCAGCGCGCTCGCGACCGCGATTGCGCGCGCGGGCCGCACGGTCACGCTGTGGGAGCACGATGCCGCCAACGCCGCGCAGCTTGCCGGCAAGCGCGAAAGCCTGTTCCTGCCGGGCGTTCGGATCGACGACGGCATCGCGGTTGTCCGCGAGCTCGCCGACACCGCCCGTGCCGACGCCATCCTGATGGTGGTGCCGGCGCAGGCGATGCGGGCGGCCGTTACGGCGCTCGCGCCCATGCTGGCCGCGCGCACGCCGCTCGTCGTCTGTGCCAAGGGCATCGAGCAGCGCACGCGCAAGTTCATGTCGGACGTGATCGCCGAATGCGCGCCCACGGCGCTGCCGGCGATCCTGTCGGGGCCGAGCTTCGCCGCCGACGTGGCGCGCGGCCTGCCGACGGCGGTGACGCTCGCAGCGGTCGACGAAGGCACGGCGGCTGATCTTGCGCGCGCGCTCGGCTCGGCGACGTTGCGGCCCTACCATTCGACCGACATCCGTGGCGTCGAGATTGGCGGCGCCGCCAAGAATGTGCTG
>Ga0209172_10002424_pt1 | contig 32921 bp, 30 predicted proteins | sample LarsenN4metaG_FD_184113 | JGI IMG/M metagenome (GOLD analysis project Ga0209172, IMG submission 184113) | Hot spring sediment bacterial and archeal communities from British Columbia, Canada, to study Microbial Dark Matter (Phase II) - Larsen... ... | reverse complement strand
GGCTACCTTCGCCTTGAAGGCAGCATCATGCGTCCTTCTCTTTGTCATCCTGCCCTTCCTCCTTTCAGAGATTCCGACAGGCTAACATCCACCTTAACCCTCTGTCCAGTTTTTGGGGAGTATTATATTATAGCCATCTTTCACCAGACCACTTACAATCCGTCGCTCAGTTCCTTGATTTCGAGAACAAGGCGGATGAAAGGTGGCACAAATATGGCACAAATCAAGAAATCATTTCTACCGCATTCCCCCAAGTCGTTGAAAATCAAAAGCGTCCCCAACGGGATTTGAACCCGTGTTACCGCCGTGAAAGGGCGGTGTCCTAGACCGGGCTAGACGATGGGGACGTCTAAACCTCACAGTCTATTACAATTTCGAAGAAAGTCAACCCCTTTGTGTAAGCGTCAAGTTCTGCAATTTTAAGATTGCCGAGCCCCTTTGATTCTGTATCTTGTCTAAATTATTGCCCCGTTAGCTCAACTGGACAGAGCATCGGACTTCGGATCCGAGGGTTGGGGGTTCGACTCCCTCACGGGGTGAAGTGAAACCTACAATTAAAGGTCGACAACATGAAGACTAAAGAGGATCGTCACCCCAAAGGATTCTGGTTCATCTTCTGGGGGGAACTGGCAGAGCGGGCCAGCTACTACGGGATGAAAACGCTCTTGCTTCTGTATATGATTCAGAGGTTGGGGTATACTGACGCCAACAGCGCTTCGGTAGTTTCATTATTCACCGCCTTCTGCTATGTTCTGCCAATTGCCGGGGGATATGTGGCCGACCACTGGCTGGGGAAATTCAGGACCATTATCTATTTTGCGATTCCCTACATCATGGGGCATATTATTCTGGGGAATTTTTCAACCGAGGCCGGGCTATACACTGCACTATTGCTCTTGGCAGGCGGCTCCGGCTCAATAAAGCCGAATATCAGCACCTTGATGGGTTTGATGTATCAGAAAGAGGGAAAAACCCATCTGATGACCCAGGCCTTTTCCTGGTATTACATGGCCATTAACATCGGCGCGGCCATAACCACCTTCTCTCTCCCTTTCATTCGCGACCGCTATGGCTACAGTGTTGCCTTCATGGCTCCCACCATTCTGATGGCAGTCTCTCTGGCAATTTTTTATCTGGGGAAAAAATACTATCCCCAGGAAGAGCTTAAAACAGTTCAGCGCATAGTCAAAACTCCCGCGCAAAAGAAGGAAGAGCGAACCGCGCTCTTTCGTATCTCCGGTCTTTTCGTTTTAATTGTGTTTTTCTGGTCGGTATTTGACCAGTCTTATTCCACCTGGACTTTATTTGCCCGGGACTACATGATTCTGGACTTTAAGTTGTTCAACTGGTCTGTGCATGTTCCACCGGATGCCATCCAGAGCCTGAATCCCTTCCTAATTATAGTCATGACTCCCTTATTTGCCTGGATCTGGTCGAAAACCGATAAGGATGAGACCCACAAATTGTCTTCTCCCCGCAAGATGCTCTTCGGTTTTTTCCTGGTCATTCTGTGCATGGCTCTGATGTCTTTGGCCGGATATTTAGGCATTAAGGCTAAGGTCTCTATTCTGTGGGAATTGGGCGCGTATATTCTGATTACGATGGCGGAGCTGTGCATCTCGGTGGTGGGGTTGCAGCTGGCCTTTGAAGAAGCCCCGGAACGGATGAAATCGATGATAACCGGCATCTGGCTTTTCACCGTCTTTTTAGGGGACACTCTGGCAGCCTTGTTTTCGCGAATCTATACCGCTACTACTCCGGGGAATTATTTTAGCATGATGACGGTCATGATTATGGTTGTAACCGTGATTTTCTACTATGTCGGAAAGCGGTTTGAGCACAAAGCGGTGAATAACCTGGAAAGCAAAGGCCTGGAAAAGCTCTAAGTGGTAAACTGAGGAAAGATTAAACCGGGACTTTTTTGGACATGTTCACAGGATGCGGAGTTTGAATCTTCAGAAGGACGGTGCAATTCTGGTATGTCTCGGGATGAGTGAACCAAGAGCAGGCCGACCGCGGTACCTTCCCGGCTTTAGACCAAAAGCATATTAGACCAGGGTGTGCAAGGCTGCAAAATCTCTCTGGATAGAGTGGTAATACCGAACTGAAAATAATAGAATGGATGGCATGAATTGATTTCTAGTAAGAAAAGCCTGGAGCCGAAGGACGCGAACTCGGCACTAATTCTCTCTTGACAAATTCGTTTAAGCTGACAATTATGTTGCGACGGTGGGGGCTGAGTTTCTATCCGCTTGCAGTTTTTTGAAAGTTTGGTAGCTTGAGTATCGAAACTTGAGAAAGTTTATAAGGATTGGTTGTTCTGAGACGTGCGGGAGCCGGCTAACACCAGTGGCCAGAGCCCGTCTTGTGTGAGTTGATGGCCACATCCCCAAGCTCTGCCTGAGATACGAATCGAAATCAAAGATAATAATCAAATCCAACCCAAAAAGGAGTCAAGATGATTGTAAAACTCTCAAGCGGTAAAGAGATACCGATGGAGATGCACAAAGTAAGGATTGTACAGAAAACTACTCTGGTGCCGATTGAACGCAGGTTAAAGGCTATGGAAGAAGGCGGGTATAATACCTTTTCCCTTCGCACCAGAGACATCTTTCTGGATATGCTGACCGACAGCGGAACTAATGCCATGAGCGATAACCAACTGGCAGCGATGATGGTTTCCGATGATGCCTATGCCGGGTGCGAAAGCTTCTACAAACTGGCTGAGGCCATAAAAGATGTCTTGGGATTTACCTATGTTTTACCCGTACACCAAGGAAGGGCCGCGGAACACCTGTTAGCCAAAGTCTATGTCAAGCCGGGCGATGTTGTGCCGATGAACTACCATTTCACCACCACTAAAGCCCATTTTGAATTGGCCGGCGGAACGGTTCTGGAAATTTTTAGAGATGAAGCCTTGAATACTCAGAGCACCAATCCCTTCAAGGGAAACTTAGATCTTCAGAAGTTCAAAGACACCATAAAAAAGTACGGGGCCCAAAAGATACCTTTTGTCAGGATGGAAGCCACCACCAATCTTCTGGGAGGACAGCCTTTTTCCCTGGAGAATTTGAAAAATGTGAAACAGATTGCCTTAGAGAATAATATACCCTTGGTGTTTGATGGAAGCTTGATTTCGGAGAATGCCTATTTCATAAAAAAGAGGGAAAAAGGATATGAGAGTAAGTCTATTCAAGAGATAATCTGGGAAATGATGAGCCTAGTGGATATTTTCTATCTTTCCGGCCGAAAGAGCACCTGTGTCAGAGGGGGATTTATTGCCACTAATAACAAGAAATATTATGAGGATTTAAAACCTTGGCTTCCAGTTTATGAGGGTTTCTTGACCTACGGAGGCATGTCAACTAAAGAGATCGAAGCCATGGCGGTGGGACTAAGGGAAATGACCGAAATAGACGTGGCCGGTAGTGCGGCAGAATTTGTCAAATACTTTGTGGAAAAACTGGTTGAGAGCGGAATTCCGGTGGTTACCCCTCCGGGCGGTTTAGCCTGCCATGTTGACGCCAAGCTTTTTTTGCCTCATCTGCCTCAGTCCCAGTATCCGGCCGGAGCCTTAGCCGCGGCCATTTATATCGCCTCAGGGGTGAGGAGCATGGAAAGGGGAACTATCTCTATGGACCGGGATAAGGATGGCCAGGAAGTTTACTCAGATTTAGAATTGGCCCGCCTGGCAGTTCCCAGAAGGGTCTATACCGTATCGCATATCGAATATGTAGTTGACCGGCTGAACTGGCTATATCGACACAAGGATCTGGTCAAGGGACTGAAGTTTGTAGAGGAGCCGCCGGTCCTCAGGTTTTTCTTCGGAAAACTAATGCCCTTGGAGGATTGGGGAGGAAAATTAGCTCAGTCGTTCAAAAAAGAATTTGGAGCAGATTTTTAACTTGACCCCGGGATTTGAAAAGGGTCTTTTCTGCTGGCAGACAGCCGGTTAAGGGATTTGGCCTATTGAGAGTGAGCAGAATCCGAAGTTGAGGATTCTGCTTATTTTCTGTCGCCTGGTGTATTTATATCATGAAGATTCTTCTGACCGGCTTGCCTAAGGCGGGCAAGACCACGCTCCTCTGTCGGGTGGCCGGAAATTTGAAAGAATCTTATTCTGGTTTTTATACTGAGGAAATTCTGGAAGGCGGCCATAGAGTCGGCTTTTCCCTTCAGACTTTTTCCGGTAAAACCGGAATCCTCTCCCACATAGATTTCAAATCCAGGCTCAAGGTCGGGAAATACAGGGTGAGTTTAACTGACTTAGAAGAAATAGCCTTGCCGGAAATCGAGGAAGGAATTAAACAAAAGAGAATAATTTTGATTGATGAAATCGGCAAAATGGAGTTATATTCTGCTAAATTCAGGCAAGTTGTAATGGAGGCCTTAAACTCAGATTTAATCTTTGTGGGAACTATTGTGTCGGCACCACATCCCTGGGCCGACCAGATAAAGAAACGGAAAGATGTGGAACTAATTGAAGTGACTCCCGAAAATAGAGACCGATTAGTCCAAGAATTAATTCAAAAATTAACTGCGCCAATGTGACCATGCTCTCCCTTTCCAACTCCACCCTCAATCTCTTTTTAGAATGCCCCCGTTGCTTCTGGCTCCAGCTCAATAAGAAAATTGCCCGGCCCAGAGGGATCTTCCCTACCTTGCCTTCTGGCATGGATTCTATTATCAAAGAATATTTTCACCGCTACCGCAAACTGGGTGTTTTGCCGCCTTTGATAGAGAACAAAATCGGCGGCCAGCTGGCTGATATTTCTTTAAATCTAAGTTTTCTGGACTCCGAGCTGGATTTGAAAATTACCGGCCGGCTGGACGAATGTCTGCGACTGGAGGACGGCTCTCTGGTGCCGTTAGATCATAAAACCCGGGCCTCGCTGCCAGATAATCAAGAATACAGCCGGAATTATTATCAGACCCAGATGGACACCTACACCTTACTGTTGCAGAAGAGCCAACATCCGACCAGAAATCTGGCCTATATTGTCTATTACAGCCCCCGGCCCGGTGAATTACATCAGGGAATACCTTTTGCAGTTGAAGTACATCAGATTGAAACCTTTCCGGAGCGGGCATTTCAGCTCTATCGGAGTGCCAAGAACTGCCTGGCCGGAGAAATCCCTGATTCCAGCGCTGACTGTGATTTCTGCCGCTGGAGAAGGGCTGCCAGCCAGTATTGAAACAGTCTTCTCGCACTTGCCATTCCGGCTGAAGTACATTAGTTTGACGTAACTTGTATGGTAAGTAGTCGTATATAATCGGTATCTGTTTAGCCCATACATATAACGGTTTGTCCCAAAGGAGAGGCCTAAATCAAGAATCTTGACTTGACTGTGAGAGTCTCAGCATGACCGAAGCCGATGCCAAAAGCGCCGATTTATCGGCCTTAAGAATTGACCGGGAGAAAAAGACCGCCCCTCCGGGCAGCAGGAAAAAGTGGCTCTATCTCCTTTGGCTACTTTTGCCGGTAATCTTGTATTTGGCTTATCAAACCTTGTTGAAGAGGGCGGCCCCTTCGGTTAGAGTTCAGACCGGAATAGCCCAATTGGTAACTGGTTCTGAGGCCTCAGCCGAATTGGTAGCCACCGGATACGTGGTGGCTCAGAGAAAAGCTGCCGTATCGTCTAAGGCCACTGGCAGACTGGAGAAATTGAACGTAGAAGAAGGTGACCGAGTGCAGGCTGGAGAAATTTTAGCGCAACTGGAAAACAGCGACATTAAAGCCAACCTGGATTTAGCTATTGCCAATTTGAAAAGCGCCCGGGCAGATTCCCTGGAAGCGGCCTTGAATTTCTACCGACAGACCGAACTTTTGAAAACTGGAGCTACCACTCAGGATGTTGTTGATGTAGCCACTGCCAAATATCAAGCCATGATAGCCAATGTCGAAGCCATGCAAGCAGCGGTGAAGGCTGCTGAAGTGGCCCTGGAGAATACCGTGATTCGCGCCCCTTTTGCCGGCACGGTCTTGACCAAAGAGGCAGACGAGGGAGAAATGGTGGCTCCTTTTGCATCTTCATCTTCCTCTCGCGGGTCGGTGGTGACCATCGCCGATATGAAATCACTGGAAGTAGAGGCCGATGTATCTGAATCTAACATCTATAAAGTTAAGCTGAATCAGCCCTGCGAAATCATTCTGGACGCCTATCCCAATTTTCGCTATCAGGGTTACGTTAAGAAAATTGTCCCCACTGCCGACCGCTCCCGGGCTACGGTGCTGACTAAAGTAGCCTTTAAAAATTTGGACGACCGGGTCTTGCCGGAGATGTCGGCCCGGGTTAATTTTCTGCCTATGGAAAGAAATTCTGAGGAGGTAACTCAGCCGGTTCTGGCAGTCCCCAAGAGTGCTCTTACCATGCGGGATAACCAAAAGGTGGTCTTCAAGGTAGTGGGTGAATATGTCCAAATGACTCCGGTCGAGATTGGCCGGGAACTGGGGAGTGTAACTGAAATCAAGAGCGGATTGCAAAAAGGAGACAAAGTAGTCCTCTCTCCAGCCGGAAATATGAAGTCCGGAGATAGAATTAAACTCACTGATTAGCCCAAAGGAAAAACATGCCTGAAACTTTAGTAAAACTGAGCAACGTCGCCAAATCTTATTATCGAGATTCCCTGGAGATTCCGGTGCTCACCGACATCGACTTGGAGATTTCAACCGGAGAATTCTTGGCCCTGATGGGCCCCTCCGGTTCTGGAAAGACCACGCTTTTGAACCTCCTGGCCGGCATTGACCGGCCCTCTTCCGGAGAGGTGATTGTAGCCGGTGAAAACATCGCCAAACTCAATGAGGGAGCCTTGGCCAAGTGGCGCTCCCGGCACATCGGTTTAGTCTTTCAGTTTTACAACCTGATACCGGTTCTGACCGCTTATGAAAATGTGGAATTGCCTTTACTTTTGACCAATCTCTCTAAAAGAGAGCGCCAGCAGCACGTTGAGTCCGCCCTATCGATAGTCGGCTTGGGTGACCGGATGGACCATTATCCCCGTCAGCTCTCCGGCGGACAGGAGCAGAGAGTGGCCATTGCCAGAGCCATCGTCTCTGACCCCACTTTGATTTTAGCGGATGAGCCGACCGGCGATCTGGACAAACATTCCGCAGAGGAGATTATGACTTTACTTTCCAGACTAAATTCTGAGTATAAGAAAACCATCATCGTGGTGACCCATGACCCTCGGGCCGCGGAAAAAGCGCACGTCATCAGGCAACTCGACAAAGGGGAATTGAACTGATGTTCGTCTTGAAGCTGATTTTCCGCAACGCCCTCCGGCACAAACTCAGGACTTTTTTGACCATTTTAGGTCTGGCTCTGGCGGTGATGGCATTCGGTTTAATTAGGACTTTCATCACCGCCTGGTATTCAGGTGCTGCGGCATCTGCCCCGGACCGCTTGGTAACCAGAAACGCAGTCTCGATTATCTTCACATTACCCCTCTCTTATAAGGAGCAGATTGAAAAAATCGAAGGGGTCAAAGATGTGACTTATGCCCTCTGGTTCGGGGGGATTTACATCGATCCCAAGAATTTCTTTGCCCAGTTCGGAGTAGATCACAATACTTTCTTTCGAGTCTTCCCGGAGTATCTGGTTCCTCCTGACCAGATGGAGGCATTTGTCAGCGAGCGCAAAGCTGTAATTGTGGGGAGAAAGTTAGCCGACCGTTTCGGCTGGAAGATCGGAGACCATATCACTTTGATTGGCACGATTTATCCGGGAGACTGGGATTTTATCATCCGGGGGATATATACCGGCAAGGAGCCCTCCACGGACGAGACCTCTTTTATCTTCCGCTGGGACTATGTGGACGAGACCATGCGGGAGACCTGGCCAGGCCGAGCCGGACAGGTAGGGTGGTATGCTTTGCGGATAGACAATCCTAATCGTGCCGCTGAGATATCCCAAAAAATTGACGCGCGTTTTGACAACTCGTTGGCCGAGACTCTGACCGAAACTGAGAAAGCCTTCCAGATGAGCTTCGTCCAGATGGCCGGGACTATCATTGCCGGTTTGCAGGTTATTTCTGGATTGATTATCGGAGTGATACTTCTGGTCCTGGCTAATACCATGGCTATGTCCGCCCGGGAAAGAATTCCGGAGTATGCTTACTTGAAGACCGTAGGATTCAGGCCTTTTCATCTGATCGGCCTGATTGGCGGAGAATCATTATTAATCGCCGGCCTGGGAGGAGCTCTTGGTCTTTTGCTTTTGTTTATTATAAGTAAACCTATCACTCTGGCCATCTCCAATTTCTTCCCGATTTTCAAGATTGAGACTGCCACCATTATTTTGACTATCTGTGCTGCTTTCCTGGTCGGAATTGTCTCAGCTCTCTTCCCCATTGCTAGAGCGGTCAGAATGAGGATAGTGGATGGGCTGAGAGTGGTGGAGTAGGAGCAGAACGCTATGATACCGGTTGCCTACAGCCTTAGGAATCTTTTCACCCGCAAGCTGACTACGACTTTGACAGTCATCGGCATAGCCCTGGTGGTCTTTGTCTTTGCCGCGGAGATGATGCTTTCCAGCGGCTTGAAAAAGACTTTGGTAGCGACCGGCTCATACGACAATGTGGTGGTAATCAGAAAGGCTTCTCAGACCGAGCTTACCTCCATTGTGCCGAGAGACCAGGCCGACGTCATCAAGGCTGAGTCGGAGATTGCCAAAGCTTCTGATGGCTCTCCCCTTATTACCAGCGAAATCTATGTTTTGATTAACCTCGGTAAAAGAGTTGGCAACGGCAGTGGCAACGTGGTGGTGCGGGGGGTCAGCCCCAAATCAATGGAGCTGCGCCCTCAGGTGAAATTGGTGTCCGGTCGGATATGGCAGCCGGGCTTGTCTGAAATTATTGCCGGTAAATCGGTGGCCGAAAGATTCAAAGGGTGCGGCGTAGGTGAGACCGTCCGTTTTGGGGGCCGGGACTGGACCGTGGTAGGAATTTTTGACGCCGGCGCCACTGCATTTAACTCCGAACTGTGGGGGGACATTGACCAGATGATGGCCGCCTTTGACCGGCCGGTCTATTCTTCGCTTACTTTCCGGATAAAGGACCCGGCCTTGTTTGAAGCGATGAGAAAGAGGCTGGAGAGCGACCCCAGACTCCCCATCGAGCTCAAGCGGGAGAAAGTCTATTACGCCGAGCAGTCCCGGGCCATGTCCTCTTTTATCGGGCTGATGGGGACCGTCATAAGCATAGTCTTCAGTCTCGGTGCAATAATAGGGGCCATGATTACCATGTACGCTGCCGTGGCTAACCGGACTAAAGAGATTGGAACTCTCCGCTCACTCGGTTTCAGCCGCTTCGGTATAATGCGGGCCTTCCTATTGGAGTCAGTTTTAATTTCCTGGATTGGTGGAATCTTAGGGCTGGTTGCCGCTAATTTCCTGGGCTTGGTGCAGGTCTCGACTACGAATTGGGACACTTTCTCCGAATTGGCTTTCAGCTTCAGCATTACTCCCCGGATTATAATTTCTTCGCTAATTTTTGCGGTTGTCATGGGGCTGGTGGGGGGATTTCTGCCGGCGGTGAGAGCGTCGCGGCTGAAGATTGTGGAGTCGCTGAGAGCGGTGTAAGGTCTAACACGGAGAACAACCAACTATGCCAAGTAATCATGACCACCAGAAGCATAATCATGACCATACTCATGGCGTTGTTGACCCAACTCTCCTCACTACTCAGCGAGGGATTTGGGCCATCAAGTGGTCATTCCTTGTCTTAGCCATAACCTCTCTCTTTCAAGTCGTCATAGTCTCACTTTCGGGCAGCGTCGCCCTGCTGGCCGACACGATTCATAACTTTGGCGATGCGGCCACAGCCATTCCCCTCTGGACTGCCTTCCGGTTGGCACGCTGGAAACCCAGCCGGAAGTTCACTTACGGTTACGGGCGAGTAGAAGATTTGGCTGGCGTGGCGATTGTGCTGCTCATTTTGTTCAGTGGGGTTGTGGCTGGCTACGAGTCGCTCAACCGCTTCTTTCATCCCCAAAAGGTGGGATATCTTGGGGCGGTGGTTGCCGCAGCCATAATCGGATTTCTCGGCAACGAAGCAGTGGCTGTCTTTCGCATCAAAATTGGCAAGGAAATTAGAAGTGCCGCACTGATAGCTGATGGCTACCATGCTCGGGTGGATGGTTTGACCAGTCTGGCAGTGCTTTTCGGCGCGCTGGGGGTGTGGTTCGGTTTTCCCCTGGCTGATCCTATAATTGGTCTCCTGATCAGTGCCACCATCTTCAAAATTGTGTGGGATTCGGGCAAATCAATTTTCAGTCGCTTGCTGGATGGTGTGGATCCGGAGGTGGGTGAAGAAATAAAACACGCTGTCAGTCATATCTCCAATGTGCGGGATATCTCTGAAGTACGGGTGAGATGGCTGGGCCACCGGTTGCAGGCAGAGTTGCATATTGCAGTCGATTCAGAGCTATCAGTCGAGCAAGGACACCAGGTCGCCAAGGAGGTGCGCCACCAACTCCTGCACCATCTCCCCTATCTATCTGATGCCACAATTCACGTCGATCCCCTTTGTGCCTCCGGTAAAGAGCATCATCGCATCACTGACCATGAACACGATGGCCTGCCTGCCCATTCTCACCACTAAGACTCAGAGTTGACCGGAAGACTCTAACCAAGAGTATTCTGCGGTCGGCTTTCATCAAATCGATACCCACCAAAAAGGTTGGAAAAGCATACCAACAGTTTTATATTTGGTGTTTATGAAAATCCTTCCCCTCTACATCCTCCGCGAACACATCGGCCCCTTTTTCTTCGGCCTCTTCATCATCACTTTCGTCCTGGTCATGGACTTCATCTTGGAGATTCTCAATCTCATCATCACCCGAGGGCTGAACGCCTACACTGTCCTGCAGATGTTCGGCTTAAATTTAGCCTGGATGTTGGCCCTCTCCATTCCCATGGCGGTCTTAGTGGCAACCTTGATGGCCTTCGGGAGAATGTCGGCGGACAACGAGATTACTGCCTTGAGAGCCACTGGTGTCAGCCTATACAAATTAGTGACTCCAGTAATCTTAGCTTCAATTGTCGTTGCCGCCGGCTTAGTCTGGTTCAATAATAAAGTTTTGCCGGATGCCAATCACAAAGCCCGGCTCTTGATGACCCAGATTTACCAGAAGCGCCCGACCTTGAACATCAAGGAGAATGTCTTCATGGACGAGATTCCCGGCTATCACATTTTGATTAAAAAAATCGACCCCCGCTCGTCTAAAATTGGAGATATCCTCATTTACGACCAGAGAGACCGGATCATCCCCAGAACGATTTTTGCCAAGCGGGGGAAATTAGAATTTTCTGCGGACGGCAACACCTTGATTATGGAGCTCTACGACGGCGAGATTCATGAGACCGACGAGAAGGACCCTACCCAGTACCGGAGAGTCACCTTTGACAAGCAGGTGATTTTCATCAATGAAGTCGGCTCAGAGCTGACTTTGTCCGACTCCGATTATCGCACCGACCGGGAGATGTCGGTCCACAGGATGAAAAAAGAGGTGGCTGAAATTCAGGAACAGGTCCAGCCACAGAAAAAGAGGTTAAAGACTCTGCAGCAGACCCTGGACACGATTCCTGACTTGAGTAAAACCAAACCGGTCCGTGAATTTTCTCCTGAAGAAAGGCAGAAGTTCCATCAGAGGCAGAGACTTTTGCGCGATAAGCAGCAGACCGAACAGATGCTTCAGCAGAGCCGGCATCGCATAAATTCTTATCTGGTGGAGATTCACAAGAAATTCTCCATTCCGGTGGCCTGTTTGGTTTTTGTCTTGATTGGTGCGCCGTTAGGCATAATGGCCAAAAGAGGAAATATCGTAATCGGTCTGGGACTCTCCCTGGGTTTTTTCATTCTGTACTGGGCTTTTCTGATTGCCGGAGAAGAGTTGGCGGATCGCTTAATCATTACTCCTTTCTGGGCCATGTGGTCAGCCAATATCTTGATAGGGGGAGTAGGACTGTACTTGCTGATTAAGTCCGCCCGAGAGATTAAATTTTTATCCTGGGTCTGGCTGGAGAAAATTACCCCGGCTAAACTCAGAAAACACCTGGGCGCATCTTGAAGATTTTAGACCGCTACATCGCCGACCGCTTTCTGAAAGCCTTTTTAATCAGCCTGGGGGTCTTAATCATCGTGCCGGTCCTGGTGGACATCATCGAGCATGTCGATTATTTCATTGACCGGGGAGCCAACCCCCTGGCCGTGGCGAAATATTATTTCTTCTATCTCCCCTACTTTTTGACTTTTACCATCCCGGTCGCTTCTCTTCTATCGACTCTTTTTTCTCTGGGTATTCTCAACAAGAACAATGAAATCACCGCCATGAAAGCCTCTGGCGCCAGCCTGTATCGGATTTTCCTTCCGGTTTTCGGCACCGCGATTTTAGTTTCCATCCTGGCTTTTCTGAACGAGGAGCAACTCAAGCCTCCGGCCTTAGAGGAGAAGAGCCGCATCAAGCAGGAAGAAATTGAGGGGCAGAAACAGAAAGAGACCGACCGGTTTTACAACATCTTTGCCCAGGGGGACAAAGGCTGGGTTTATCATTTTAACATTTTCGATAGCCGGGAAAAGACCGGCTACCAGGCTCTTTTGCAGAGATTTGAAGGGGATAAATTAAAAGAGCAGATTGAGGCTGAGAAGATGACCTATCAAAAACCGGTCTGGGTGCTGGAAAATGGCCGGTACCGGACTTTCCTTGGCGATACTCTTTCCCCCCGGCAGGAGCAGGTCGAATCTTTCCAGCGTCTGGTCAAGTTTGACCTGAATGTCAAGCCGGAGCTCTTCGTCAGCAAGGCCAAGCATCCGGACCAGATGAACTTTCAGGAACTCTACCGTTACGTCAAGACTAAAAGCAAAAGCGGAGTAGAAGTCTCCAAGGAATTAGTGCAGTTGCACATGAAGATTGCCTTCCCTTTGGCCAGCTTTATCATCGTCCTATTCGGAGCGCCGCTTGCCGCCCTCCCCAGGAGAAGCGGTTTAGCCTTCAGCTTCGGCGCCACCCTGATTATTTCATTTGTCTATTATGTTCTTTTGAAATTAGGCCAGTCTTTAGGCTATAATGAAAAATTGCCCCCGGCCCTAGCAGCCTGGATGGGGAATATCGTATTTGGTTTCCTGGGTCTGGTGATTCTTTTCAGAAGTCGTAAGTAATTTGCTGCTTTTGGTAGGAGTTGCGAGAGAGTCCTTCAGTCAGTTGCACCGGCGAATTTACGCCACTGGGATAATCAGGAATTCTTAATAGTAGCTTGGCCTGGCTTGACCGAAATCCAGAACAGAATCCCTGCCCCGAACAAAAGTAAGCCAAACACCGCATAAGCGCTCTTAAACCCCCAGGCCCCGACCAGAAAACCGGCTAAAATCGGACCTAAAGCATGTCCGGTATCTCCAATGGTGCCATAGACTCCTTGCACTGCGCCATAATTCTTCGGCTCGGTCAGGTCGGTGACCAGAGCCCGGTTGGGAATCGTTATCAGGGCCACAGCTAAGCCGTAGAAGACTATATCTACGCCCAGCGGTATAAAGTCCCTCTGGTGCGGAAGCAATATGATAGCTATTCCTCCTAAGAATAATCCTCCGATTATCAATGGTTTTCTGCCGATTCGGTCTGAAATGGCCCCGGTCAAAGGTTTGGTTAATAGAGTAGCGACCACCTGAATGCCGAATAAAAATCCGATTTTCCAGTCGCTTAAGTTCAGCACCGTCTTGGCATAGATCGGCATGAAGGCTTCGATGGCGCCGGTACCCAAATCCTGCAGACCTTCCAAGAAGCTGGAGAATAATATCACCGGCCGGCTGATGACTGTTTTAATTTTTGTGAAAAACTGGGAAAAAGGCTCCGTCGTTCTGCTGTTCCCCAGCTCTTTAGGCAGGCGCAGAGCTAAAGCCAAACCGGCTGTGCCGACGATTCCGCTTATCATAAAGGGGAACATAAATCCTTTCCAGGAGAGCAGAATCCCGCACAGCCAGGGTCCCAAAGTAGTGCCAATTTTAGTGGCGGAACCGAAAGTTCCCAACTTTAGCCCCCGCTCCGAGCTTTTGGCTAAATCAGCTACCGTGGCATTGGCCACCGGGGCCATTATGGCCGTGGCTGAGCCGTGCACGAAACGGATGATAAGCAGCGACCAGTACCCCTTGGCTAAATAATATGTAAAGGGGAGTAGAGCAAACACACAGCTTCCTAAAATCAGAAGTCTTCTGCGGCCGTAGATATCTGACAGCCCGCCGAAGATGAATTTACCCGGGACACCGGTGATAGTTGAGGCGGCTACCACAAACCCTAACGCTTCCGGTCCGATTCCTAAGCTCTGGGCGTAAAGCGGTATGACCGGAAAGCGGGCTAAGCTGTAGCTAAAATAGGTCAGAAACCCCAGCAAGCAGAGCTGGAAGAACATTCAGCCTTTCCAGCTTTCTTTGAAACTTTCTTGAATCGGGATTGAATTAATCTTCTAAGTCCCTAATTCCCAGGAAGCCAGGTATTTCTTTTGCTCCGGAGTTAACTTGTCAGTTTTAACTTTCATGGCTTCCAGCTTGAGCCGGGCAATCTCCCGGTCTAATTCTTCCGGCAGAGAGTAGACCTTCTTCCTCAAATCCCCATGATGCTTGACTATGAATTCCGCCGCCAGAGCCTGATTGGCAAAGGACATATCCATCACCGTGGCCGGATGCCCTTCTGCCGCAGCTAAGTTGATAAGCCTTCCCTCTCCCAGGATATTGATTCTTTTCCCATTGGGAAGAGTAAATTCCTCTACGAACTCCCTGACCTTCCTTCTCTTTTTGGAAATCTTCTTCAGCGTATCTAAGTCAATCTCCACGTTAAAATGTCCGGAGTTGGCCAGGATGGCTCCATCTTTCATCTTCAAGAAGTGTTCCTTGCGGATGACGTTGACGTCTCCGGTGAAGGTGACAAACAGGTCTCCATACCCTGTTGCTTCGGGCAAAGGCCTGACCTGATAGCCATCCATGACTGCTTCCAATGCTTTCAAAGGATCGACTTCGCAGATGGTGACGTCAGCTGACATTCCTCTGGCCCGGGCCGCAAATCCTCTCCCGCACCAGCCGTATCCGCAGACCACCACTTTGAGTCCTGCAAAAAGGATGTTGGTGGCACGCAAAATCCCGTCCACGGTGGACTGTCCGGTACCGTAGCGATTGTCGAACAAATATTTGGTCTTGGAATCATTGACTGCCACGATGGGAAACTTTAACAGCCCTTGTTTTTCTAAAGCTCTTAGTCGGATGACACCTGTCGTAGTTTCTTCTGTGCCGCCATATACTCCATTCACCAAACCGGTCTTATCGGTGTGGAGTGTTGAAACCACATCCGCTCCATCATCCATGGTCACATTCGGCTTCTGCGCTAAGACTCCCTTGATGTGATTGTAATAAGTTCTATTGTCTTCTCCTTTGATGGCAAATACCGGCACTCCGAAATCCTTGACCAGAGAAGCAGCCACGTCATCCTGAGTGGAAAGAGGATTGGAAGCGCACAGAGCCACCTGTGCTCCGCCCACCTTTAAGGTGTGCATAAGATTGGCCGTCTCTGTGGTCACATGCAAGCAGGCCGAGAGCCTGACCCCTTTGAGCGGCTTTTGCTTCTGGAATCTTTTCTGAATCAGCCTTAAAACTGGCATATTCCTCTCCGCCCATTCTATTCTGAGCCGGCCCTGCTTGGCTAACTTCAAATCCTTCACATCGTATTTCATTTTCTCTCCTTTACAGTTCCTTCAACAAATCCTTAACCTTATCCGTCTTCTCCCAGGTGAAATCCTCTTCGGTCCGGCCAAAATGTCCGTACGCCGCCGTCTGTCTGTAAATCGGCCTCCGTAATTTGAGCATCTCAATTATCCCTTGAGGGGTCAATTCAAAGTGCTTTTTGATGATCTCAAGGAGCTTTTTGTTAGGGACATTCATCCCCCCTTCCGTCCCCGTAAAAATGGAGACCGGATCTTTTACTCCGATGGCGTAGGCTAACTGAAGGGTGCATTTATCCGCAATTCCTGCCGCCACGATATTTTTGGCAATGTGGCGCGCCATGTAAGAGGCCGAGCGGTCAACTTTGGTAGGATCCTTGCCGGAGAAAGCCCCTCCTCCATGAGCGCACATCCCCCCGTAAGTATCCACGATGATTTTTCTTCCTGTCATCCCGGTATCACACTGTGGGCCACCGATGACGAATTTACCGGTCGGATTGACGAAGTACTTGGTCTCCTGGTCTAAGAGCGATTGGTCGATTACTTTGAAAACCACCTCTCGGATAATTTGTTCTTCTGCGTCTTTGCTGATTCTTTTGCCGGTTTTATCTAAGATCTCCTCCGTGTGCTGGCAGGAGACCACCACCGCTTCCACTCTGACCGGTTTTCCGTCTTGATAGCCGACTGTAACCTGTGATTTCCCGTCCGGGCCTAAATATGATAAAATTCCTTTCTTTCTGACCTCAGCTAAGCGACGAGTTAACTTGTGGGCTAACATGATCGGCATTGGCATCAATTCCGGGGTCTCTTTGGTGGCATAGCCGACCATCAGACCCTGGTCACCGGCCCCGCCGACATCCACCCCCTGGGCGATGTCCGGGGACTGATTGCCTATGGAATTGAGAACTGCGCAGGTTTCATAGTTGAACCCATATTTCGAATGCGTGTATCCGATCTCCTTGACCACGTTGCGGGCCAAGCCGCCGATATCCACGTAACCGGTGGTAGTGATTTCCCCTCCCACGATCAGTAAACCAACTGTGACGAAAGTCTCGCAGGCCACTCTCCCTTTGGGGTCCTGCCGGAGCACTTCATCTAAGATCGCATCAGAAATCTGGTCGCAGACTTTGTCCGGATGCCCTTCTGTGACTGATTCGGAAGTAAAATGAAAATCTCTGTTGTTCATTGCTCTCCTTTTACACTCCTATCTCTGACGAATCTCCTAAATTGATGCTCTTGACTTTGCCGTGCACTCTGGCGTTCTGGCCGATGAGTGAATTTTCCAGGACCGCATCCTGAACCTTGCAGCCTTCTGAAAGAATGCTGTCTTTGACAATGGAATTCTGCACCACTGCTTTTTCCAGGACCGTGACGTACGGCCCGATGATGGAACTTTTAATCTCGGCTGATTTGGCCACGTAAACCGGCGGCACCGCCAGCGAATCTGAAAAGCGTGGCACCGAATTGGCGTTTTTCTGCAGCAGTTTCCGATTGGTCTCCAAAAGAGTCTCTACTTTTCCGCAGTCGTACCACTGCTTTACTTTTAGTATCCTGAATTTTACTCCTCTCTCTATCATCAATTGCAGAGCATCGGTGAGCTGATATTCACTTCTGGTCATGATTTTTTCTCGGAGAACTTGGCTGAGACATTCTCTAAAGATTGCGGTTGACCTAATGTAGTACAAACCCACCAAAGCCAAATTTCCCTTCGGACGCTCCGGCTTTTCTACCAATTTTTTAACCACTCCATTTTTCACTTCCGCAATTCCGAATCTGTGCGGGTCCTTCACCTCTTTGACCCCTAACCAGTCGAATCTCTGTTCCATTCTTTTGAATAATTCCGGCTCCACAATAGTGTCCCCTAAGATGATAAGAACCGGCTCACGGTCAAATTCACTCTTGGCTAAGGAGACTGCGTAGCCTAAACCCAGCGGTTTATCCTGTCTGACGAAGTGAGCTTTGAACCTGTAATTCCGGCGGACGAAATCAGCTATCTTCTCCCCGTTGGAGCTGACGATGAAGACAACTTTAGAGGGCTTAAGCTGTACCAAGGGGCCTAAAATATGCCCTAAAATCGGCTTGCCAGCCACGTTGAGGAGGACCTTAGTCTGAGTATAAGTGTGCGGTCTGAGCCGGGTCCCCTCTCCGGCTGCCGGTATGACAATTTTCATAGCAGGATAGTTTAACTTTTTAGCCACAAAAATCAAGCCCAATCTGACTGACAGAAATTGACTTGACAAGCATTTGTAGGTCAGTAGATTATCGATGAACGGGCAAGGTGAAGATGAAACGTTACAAAATTCTTTTCCTACCATTCCTACTTCTCTTCGGAGCACACTGCAGCGACAATAAGATTACTTCTCCCTCTTTAATATCTAACCCCTTTCCTTAGCGAGTAGGAACCTACTGGGAATATCAAAGCGAGAATTTTACTCTTCACCGACGTATCGTGGAGGCTCAGAAAGGACCTCGCAACGTTAAGTGGTATAAGCTGGAGAGCAGCCTGTTCAGTAAGAATGACACCTCAACTCACGTAATACATATTACCTATCTTGCCTTCGAAGAGGGCCAACTTAGAGAGTACGAATATGAAAATTGTACTGCAATCTATAATATTTTGATCGAGCTACCGCTCACTCTTGGAAATTCGTGGTTAAAGTATGTCTCAGGTAGTTGTACGATTGGTCCCTGCGACACGATCGAACCAGGATTGATGAGGTGTCGTGCAGTTTTTCGGATTCAGATTCCAGATATTGACTCTATCGTGGCCCGCTCAGATGTGTTGACTCCGGTGTCTTTTCTTAGAGATTGTGTCGAAATACAAGAGACTGAAGGCTCACATGAATTTAAGACCGCATGGTTAAAGCCTGGCGTAGGATTTATAAAATACGAAGGTTTTCAGACCGGTCGATATTTGCCTATAAGTGCTGGACGCGTAGATTTTATACTTACCAGTTTCGGACTCCGCTTGCTACCTAATCCACGACAGCCGACCTAACTTCTAGCCCTCTCCAGCTCTTCCCTCAAAAGCTGGATAATCGTCTCCGGCTTCAGCCTCTGCACTAACTCTTTAGCCAGCCTTTCGGCTAACTTTTCGGTCAGCTCAGAAGTGAGTTTCTGGTAGTCAAACTCTCCCCCCGGTATCAACTTGGTGGTCTCCTGCTGCCTGGAAGGCCCTGGAGCGTTAATCTGCTCGGGACTGATCAGACTTTCATCTTCTAACACAATTTGGGGATTGAATTCGGCTTCAGAAGGAGGAGCCGGCTCCGGTCTGGTAACCTCCCTGACATTCAGCTGAGCCGCCAGTTTCTGGTAGTTTACCTTACTGGTCCCCATCTCCTCGACTTTTACTTTGATTTGCTCCGGCGAATCCTTGGAAGTAGCAGGCCGACTGGGCAGCGAACTGGCCGGCTCTATCTTTTCTTCCGTTTTGCCCTTCTTTCCCTCCTGCTGCATCTCCTTTAAAAACCAGCCGTAGTCGTGCTGGGACGGTTCATCCGGCTTTACTTCTGGCTCAAAGTCCATGCCCCAGGGGGTGGATTCTATGCTTATCTGCTCATCGGTCGGTTTCAGCAATTCTTCTAAGGGACGGCTCTCTTTGATATTTTTCCCTTCGCTTAAAATGGAGTCGATATCCAAAGTTCCTTCCCCGCCAAATATATCTCCCACCTGGCCAGCTGGCTGGGATAAATGATTAGGAGTTGAAGAGGTAAGTTCCTGGCTGCTGGTAGCCGCTTTTTCCAGGAGGTAGATTTCGACTTTCTCCATCAACTCCTGGGGATTGAAGGGCTTGGTCACGAAATCGCTGGCTCCCATACTCTTCAATTTCTCCTGTTCCCGCATCTCCTCCAAGGTCAAAAGTATGATGATGGGGATATTAACCAGCTTCTGATTCTGCCGAACTTTTTGGCAGAAGGTAATAACCGAGGGCTCCGCCAGAGAATAATCCAGGATGATTAAATCCACTTTCATGTCTACCCTGGAGAGTGTCAGCCAGTCTAGCCCCTTCTGCGACTCCTCAAAGCAGACTACTTCAAGCTTATACTCTTTTAAGAGGGATTCCACCATGCTGCGGATGGTGGTTTTATTTATCACTACTAAAATCCTGCCCCGCATTTTCCCTCCTTCCAGCTAACTATTTAGGTTTGAATTCTTTGTTTTCGGACAATAGATGGGAGGCCTGGTCTAATTTCTTCTTCTCTTCTCTGGTCAGGCTTTCCATCCCCTGCTTGTTGATTTTGTCTAAGATCCGGTCCACCTCTTCCATCAGTCTCTGTCTCTGCTCTTCCTTCCTCTGTTTAGCCCGCTGTTTGTGATTCGAGCTTATCTGTTGAAATTTTCGGAAAAAACCGTCGATTCTCCAGTCGAATTTTAGGTAAAGATAGCCGATTAACATCCCCCCCAGATGGGCCAAATGGGCCACTCCGCTCTGCTCCGGATTCCAGGAGGCGAAGAATTCCAGCGCGGCAAAGAAGACCACTAAGTATTTGGCCTTGACCGGGAAGAAGAAATAGACGTAGATGTACCGGTCCGGAAACATCATGGCAAAGGCGACTAAGATGCCGTAAACCGCGCCCGATGCCCCGATGGTGGGAGTAGCCGAGGATAAAGAAGTGAGTAAAGTCATAATTCCGGCCCCGATCCCGCAGATGAAGTAAAATTTGATAAACTCTCGGGTTCCCCAATAGCGTTCAAGCTCGGCTCCGAACATCCAGACCGCAAACATGTTGAAGAGAATGTGGAAGAAAGTCCCGTGCAAAAACATGTAGGTGACCAGCTGCCAGATGAAACCCTTGTGGATTATCAATTGCGGGACTAAGCCAAAATAGACCACCATGCTGTAGCCGGCTATCATCTGCAGGACAAAAACCACCCCGTTGGCCAGCATTATCCCCTTGACCGCCGGGGTCAGGCCAAAGCCGGGTCCGAAGCTGTAACTTCCGTAGCGCATTCTATGGATTTACACTAACTGTATCGGACTTTCTTCCTGAGGAATGTAGGTCGTCAGGCTTACGCTTATCTTAAAGTTCGGTGGCCGAAAATTAAATTTGTTTTATTTGAGAACCGCTTCGACTTTGTTTAACAACTGCTGCCGGGGGACCGCCCCGATGATTTGTTCCACCACCTTGCCGTTCTTGAAGAATAAAAGCGAGGGGATGGAGCGAATCATGTAATTCAAGGCGGTCTGGTTATTGGCGTCCACATCCACTTTGCCGACTTTGATTTTGCTGTCATAGTTCTGAGCTATTTCTTCCACAATCGGGGCAATCTGCTTGCAGGGCCCGCACCATTCCGCCCAGAAATCGACCAAGACCGGCACTTTGGATTCCAGGACCTCAGTTTTGAAATTCTGGTCAGTCAGCACTACCGCTTTTCCCATTTGTTCTCCTTCTTATAATAGAGATACGAAAAGCCGTTGGGTACAGCTCAGCGTAATTTCTTCAGCTTGGCAATCTCTTTTTCTAACACCTTTATTCTTTCAACGTAATCGGGCAGATTACTTAAACAGGCTTCGATTCTTTTGGCTTTGCGGTGCTCCCGGGCCGGGTAGCCGGAAACCGTGGTATGGGCTGGTATTGATTTTGTCACCCCAGCTTGTGCGCCCACGGTAACAAAATCACCGATGTTTATGTGCCCGACCAAGCCGGCCTGGCCGGCTAAGGTGACCTGCCGGCCAATCTTGGTGCTGCCGCTGATTCCGACCTGAGCGACTAAGATTGCATTCTCGCCTATTTCCACGCTGTGTCCGACATGTACCAGATTGTCTAATTTAGTTCCTCTTCCTATCCGGGTGGTCCCCAAAGCGGCCCGGTCGATGGTACAGTTGGCCCCGATTTCTACCTCATCCTCAATTATGACGTTGCCGATTTGGGGAATCTTGTGATATTTCCCCTTTTCAAAGGCAAACCCAAAACCGTCTGAGCCGATGACCACACCCGAGTGAATGATTACTCTCTGGCCGATGACACAGTCGTGATAAATGGTAACTCTGGGATAGAGATAAACTTCCTCGGCCAATTGACTTTTCTGGCCTATAAAGCATCCGGCCTGGATGGTGCAGTTATCTTTTATTTCGACCTGGTCTTCGATGACACAATAAGGGCCGATATAGACGTTTTTCCCTAATTTGACCTGCTGTCCGATAATGGCCGTGGGGTGGACTGCAGCCGGAAATTCTCTTTTTTCCGGGTGGAAGAGTCCGACTGCTCTGGCAAAAGCATAATAAGGATTGGGGTGCTGAATGGTTGGAATCTTAAGATTATTCTCTTCTGAAATTGGCAGGATGACTGCCGAGGCCTGAGTGGATTCTAAGAACTGTTTGTACTTGGGGCTGGCCAAGAATGAAATTTGGCCTGCTTTAGCTTCCTCTAAGCCGGCTGCCCCCTCGATTTCTATTTCACCATCCCCTTTAAGTTTTCCCCCGACCTTCTCGGCAATCTGGGCCAGTTTCATTTTTGCAGTTCTTGCAGTACCTTTTCGGTTAAATCATACTGTGGCTTGGCATAGGCGATGTTGGCGTTGACCGCATCGAAGATGTAGGCGTAATTTTCTTGCACTGCTATTTTCTCTAAAACCGCGTTGATTTTATCCAAAAGGGGCTTGGTCATTTCCGCGTTTTTCTTTTCCAAAAGCCCGTCCGGGCCGAATGTATCTTCGAAGAATTTGCGGTATTCCTCTTTCTTGGCATCGATTTCAGCCTGCTTCTCCTTTTTCTTGGTATCGGATAGCAAGAGCGACTGGGTTTCAAAAGCCCTGATCAAGCTGTCCAATTGCGCCCGTTTAGCCTGGTCTTGCTTCTGGTACTCTGCCACTTCCTTGTCAAACTTGGTCTGGGCTTCTGCGAACTCTTTATATCCATCCCGGATCCGCTGCGAATCGATGTACCCGATTTTCAGCTCTTCGGCCTTAATCTGGTCTACTCCTAAACCCAGCCAGGCTCCCCAGGTCAAAAGCGCCATACTCAATAAAGCCGGCCACCTTCTCATCTAATGCTCCTCCTTAGTTTTTAGAATTGTTGTCCAAATTGAAAATGAATTCTCCCTTTGTTTCCCTCTTTGTAATCGATTCCGTAACCATAGTCAAATCCAATCATTCCCAACATGGGAACCATCATCCGGAGGCCAAATCCCAAAGATTTGTACAGTCCGCCATTGAAATCAAGCGGGTGCATCGCCTTGCCACTTAGCCAGGAATTCCCCGCATCGGCGAATAGAATTCCATAAATCTGCTGTTCGGCAATAGGGAATTGGAGTTCGAGATTGTAGGTCAAGACTGCCCTACCACCCACATATGCTAGAACCGTTCTCCCATCGGAGGTCAAGACGGGCAGGCGTGGGGCCACCCTCCCATCTGGATAGCCCCTGATCATACCATCCGGGTCAATTCCACCTGGGAAAAACCTCTCGTTGTAAGGGATATTGTCTTCGAAGTTTTTTTTCCAGCTATCAATGATCCCAATCTTAGCCTTGGAATAGAGCACCATCTTCCAGATCAAGGTGGTATACTTTCTCAGTTCGACTACTTCCTTGACGTAATTCCAGTCCCCACCCAAAAAACCACCGGCTAGCTCACTATTAAAAGAGAGCACCCCCCCCTTGGTAGCAAACTGGGCCAGGTCTCGGGAATCCCGGAGGACTGTGAAATCACTGGCGGAGGTAACCGGACGCCGGTTTCTCTGTTTGAGAAAGGCGTAGCCCTCCGAGATATCGTGATAAGCAAGTCTTTCTATCCGGTACCTCCCCAGTATTCTGAAAAAGTTATCCGGCCAGGAAAGCCTTTTGCCGGCCCGCAATCCCAGTCCTTGCCGCTTCTCAGTATAATAGCTGTAGTATCTTTGATCCAGGCTATACAGGTCAAGCCCTACTGTGGTAGGAGTATCCCTGAACCAGGGATCGGTGTAAGAAATGTCAAAAGAATTCCTCTTCTTGCCGAAATCCCAGTTGATGCTGGCTGACTGACCGTTGCCGAACAGATTGGGAATTCCCAGGGCAATGGTGCCGACCAGCTTGTCCCGTTCGGAATAACCGGCCCCAAAAGAGATCTGGCCGGTCGGTTTTTCCTCCACCTTCAGGGTAAGGTTAACGTCACCATTCTCTAAGACTTCGTAATTCGGAGTGACGTTGGAAAAGTAATTTAAGACCATTACGTTTCTGATGGAGCGCATCAATACTGAGCGGCGGAACAAATCTCCCGGCTTCAAAAAGAGTTCCCGCCGGATAACGCGCTCCTTGGTCTTGGAATTTCCTTCGATGCTGACCAAGTTGACGTGCGCCGCCACTCCTTCTATTAGAGTCAGGTGGACATTAATCTTCTGGTTTTCGGTCTTGGTTTGTTCCTTGACCTGCAGATAAATGTGTCCTTCGTCAAAATACATTTCGGACAGGGCCTGCTCGCTTTCTTCCAATTTCTTCTGCGAAAAGATTTCCCCGGGTTTGAACTTTATCCGGCTCAAAAGGGCCGGCTCGGAAAAGAGCTTTTCTCCTTCTATGGTGACGTTGCCAAATTTGTACTGCACCCCTTCATTGACCGCCAGCCAGACCTGCATGAATTTTCGGTCCGGGCTGTACCAGACCGACTCAGCAGCGATGGTGGCATCCGCATAGCCATGGTCCTTGTAAAAGTCGATGAGCTTCTGTTTTCCTTCCTCAAACTTCTGCTCGAAATTGTCGATTTTAAGCTTGAGCTGCCCTTTCAGCTTGGATTGGCTGAAGGCCCGGTTGCCGGTGATGAGAACCGATTTTAGTTTTACTTTAGGCCCCTCTTTAATCTTATATTTCAGCACCAAATCTCCGGAAGGGTCAGGAACCGGCTCACTCTCCACCTCGGCCAAGGGGTATTTCTTCTGACGGTAGAGGTCTAAAATCTGGTTCAGGCCATTCTGAACCTGGGCCGGGGAAGCCAGCTCCCCCTCCTTGACAGTTAGAGCTCCCCGAATGTCATCCTGGCCTATCTTCTTATTCCCTTCGATGACTACTTCTCTAATCCGGGGGTATTCTGCCACTTTGATGATCAGGTTTATTTTATTTTGCGCTTCCTCTCCTAAAATCTGAATGTCCGAAAACAAGCGCAGACCATAAATCGCATGAATGGCATTCTGGATAGCTTCATAATCAATGCTGGTGCCAGTTTGCAGCCCGGAGATCGAGACAATCAGATTCTTATCTGCGGTCTTATTCCCCTCTACCTCCACGGTGCCGATGACCCCCTGTTGGGCCTGACCCAGATTGACTAAAAACAAGAAAACGAGGAGCCTGAAAATCCTCTTCCTAAACTGCAACTTCATGGAATCCCTGGCAACTGGCCTACCCTTTCTTAGGGGTAGGGATGCGGCCGATCAAAAGCTCGGTAAACTCCTGGCGGTGTCCCCTGGTGCGGCGGTAGTCTCTTCTTTTTTTCTTTTTGAAGACAATCACCTTGGGAAGCTTGCCGTTTTTGGTGACTTCCGCTTCCACCTCAACATTTTCTAAATAAGGGGTGCCAATCCAGGACTTATCTCCGTCGGCAATCAATAAGACTTTCTCAAATTTGAGCTTATCCCCTTCCTTTACTGCTAATTTGGGGACTTTTAACTTTTCCCCTGCTTTTACCTTAAACTGGACTCCGCCAGTCTCTAAAACTGCGTACACTTAATTCCTCCTTATCAAACGGCACAAAATATAGTCTGAATCTGTCTGAAGTCAAGGACTTAAACTCAGATTATTCTACAGATAAACCAGGGTGAAAGTTGGAATATTTTGTGCTTGACAGGCGGAAACCTGGCTATTAGTTTTTGGCCGGGTCAGGATAAAAGACAGGGAAAACTAACACATCCTACCATATTAAGGCGCCCTGCCAAATGTAAGGTAAAATCTTAGGAATGACTCTATGCCTGTGGGGGATGAGGCAAGAGAGTAAGGTATATCAAACAGGGAGTGCACCGTGAATCAGCACAGATAGAAGAACGCGGTGAGACTTTTGTCAATTGCAGTTTCAGCCAGATATTCGAAGGAGAACGGCATGAAAATCTTCAAGTTCAGCACAAAAACCCTTCTTGTATTGGCCGTAATCTGTGGCCAATATCATCTTGCCTTATCCCAGGAACAGAGCACCGGCTCTGGACTTTACGGTCAAGCTTTAGGAAGTTTTGTGGGATGTTGCAGTGATCCGGATATCAAGCCTTATGGCAACAGTATAGATTTTACGAGCCAAGGCCTTGGAGTTGAGATAACTAATCAGTTCTTTAATCTTGGCGTCCTGTTCGGAAGAGGGGCCTCGCCGTTTGTTACCTCAACAGTAGTTACAATCGACGGAGACAGACCTTTATCGTGTATAAATAAACAATGTCTAAGCGGACAACCAAACTTTTCGGGCCAAGAATTTTTCATGTTTCGCGACCCGGTCCAAAACAAGTGGGCAGGAGTCCAGAAGGTCGGAGTCTCCATAGGCGTCTGTAACAACGTGGGGTCATGTTTCATAGCAGCCTATGCCGTTAATGCGGGGCCACATGACCCGCCAATTGCCATAGCCATTAACAAAAATACAGGGTTTCAATTCCTGTCGATCGAGCGGGCCTCCGCGGATATTGGAATGGTATGGACTGGCGATTGGGGAGATCCTTGGGGTTCAGCAATAAACTGCGTGACTTTCTCTACTCCGGTCGTTACTAACGATACTCTACCAGATACACTGATTGCTCCATCACCAGAAAAGGTGCCCTCCCTATCCCCCTGGGGTCTTGCAGTGCTATTCCTTTTAATTGTAGCTTCCATCCGGTTCGTCTGGCTCCGCCGCCGGCAACTATCATTACCTGCGGCTCTTGTAATCCTATTATCAATTTTTGCCGTTTCTTTCTACTTCAGTTCCGGCATGTAACAACTAAGACTAACCAAAAAGCACCCCCCAGTTCAACTCCGCAGGTGCTTTTCCCTTGTCAATCGGAGACCGTAGCCCGAAGCATTTCGTTTTTCTATTCAACTCTCCCCTTCTTCACCCACATCTCGTACAAAATCGTCACCGCCATAATCACAAATCCCCCCGCAAAAGTTATTCCGAAAATGATGGTCAGTAACTCCAATTTGGCCGAAATATATTTAATCCCCCACCAGGTGCAGATGTCCAATAAAGCGGCCAGGACCGTGACCGCCGGCAGCCAGGTCTTCAAAAATTTTCCCCGTTCCGTGAAAAGAAATAAGAGTCCGGTCAGGAAATATAAAGTGGCATAGCCAAAAAAATGCGGATGGGAAAGCGAAACTAACTTGGTCGGCTTGAGGTAGAAGAAATATTCTGCGGCCGAGGGGTTGATTACTCTGGTCTCTAAATAAGCCATGGTTGACCCCAAAGCCTGGGCCAGGCCATAGCCGAAGAGAAGCACGGTCACCAATAACTTGAACCCTAAGGGCGCTTCCCTGACTTTGAAGTTGAACATACTTCCTCCTGTCTGTATGGCTGCCTGAATTGAGTTTATTCTATTTAACTGGGATTACTTCCAAATAGATTCTTAAAAAAGGAAATAAAATTACCGGCCTTAGCATTAAAATCATTACTCCTGAATTAAGAGTGGCAACTGCGCCGGAGGGCAATCGATTCAAGACGACCTGTTGATGCTTGACTAAGAAGCGGTAAATCCGGCTGCGGCCCCTCCTGCTCCCAGCAGGAGGCATTCTGTCATCCTGAAAGGAGAGCCGAGTAGCTCTTTTTATCTTTCAAAATTTCCCGGGCCTTCAAAATCTCCGGATGGGATAAAAACCAGACCTGCTCGTAGCGCGCCTTCTCGCCGAAGTGGTTAACTAAAATGGCCTCTCTGATTTTCCACTTCAGCTCATCTCTATGCTTTTGGAAGATGTTTTTTTCTTCCTGTTTGACAAACCAATCTAAGATGGAAATCTTCTGCTTCAAGACCTCCGAACCAAATTCATCTTCGGCCACGTTGCCCAGATTCTCCAATTCTATATTGGAGGCGCTCTGGTACTGGAAATTCTTGCTTTTGACAAAATCCAGAAAATGTCGGTAAACCTCCTCGGTCACCTCGAAATTCTGCTCTACCTGGGGATGCTGACTCAGGTAATCTACCGCAAAATCGAAGAAGAGTCCCTCTCTGGAGAGTTGATACTGCAGCGGGGAGACTTCCCAGCCCGGCTCTATGATGTCCGGCACGATTCCTCCGCTCCCCGGCACTTTACGTCCGGCCTGAGTGGTGAAATACTGAACTTCTGGCAGCGAGTCGGACCTCACTGACGGATGCCGGGTCAAGGAAGCTATCTGCTCTCCGGCTTGTCCATCACTTCTCTGCAGGCACCGGCCTGAAGGGGTGAAATATTTGGCGGTGGTTAGCTTCAAGGCCAAACCGTCTTCTAATTCCAAGAGCGATTGCACCATCCCCTTGCCGAAAGTGGTGTCGCCGATGATTACTCCCCGGTCCCAATCCTGAATGGCTCCGGCCACGATTTCCGAGGCTGAAGCCGAGCCTTTGTTTACCAGGATGGCCAGGGGAAAATCAGGCCAGATTGCCTTGCGTTCTGAGTAGAACTTCTGATTTTGATATGGATCCTGCCCTCTGGTCTCCATGATTAATTTTTTGCCGTCCAAGAAGAGGCCGGACACTTCTACAGCTTGGGAAAGCAGCCCCCCCGGATTTCCTCTCAGATCTAAAATCAATCCTTCCATCTTTTGCTTGGTCAATTCGGCGATGGCCGCGGCGACTTCCTGGCTGGCGCTCTCGGAAAACTTGCTCAGCCGGATGTAGCCGATTTGATTGGAAAGAACTCCAAAATAGGGGACTGCCTTAACCTCCACCACATCTCGGACTATATGGAACTCAAAAGGTCGGGTGCTTCCAGGCCTGGAGACCGTAACTAATACTTTAGTCCCTTTCTCTCCCCGTAGCTTTCTGACCGCCTCTTCTGAACTGATGCCCCTAGCATTCTCCCCATCTATTTTGATTATTCTGTCGCCCGGCAAAAGTCCGGCCCGATAAGCTGGAGTCCCTTCCAGAGTGGAGACGACCGTTATGAAGTTATCTTTGACCGTCACTTCGATTCCCAACCCCTGAAACTCGCCGGCAGTCTCTTCTAACAAGCCGGAGTAAGCCTTGGCCTCTAAAAGCTCCGAATACGGGTCTAATTCAGACAACATCCCTTTGATACCCGCCTCGGTCAGTTTCTTCGGATCCAATCTGTCCACGTAGCGGTTGGAGATGTTGGTGGCAATCTGGTCTAAATCCCCTAACTTGACCACCATCACATCCCGGGCAGTCAGATAGATTCCTCCCAGGAAAAGGACAATTAAAAAGAAGCCCAAAATTAGAAAGGCCCTCAGATTACCGGACATATCTACTCCTCATTTATCTTAAGAACTTTATCGACCGCCGATTTCACTTTCCCCCAATTTTTTTCTACGGAATCATGACCATCTATCACTTTTACCCGAACTGGTTCTTTTTTGGCTATGGCTAAATAGCCCGCTCTTACCTGTCGGTGGAATCTTAATTTTTCTCTTTCCAAACGGTCCGGCGTTTTTCTGGTTTTCCTGGCTCTTTCTAAGGCTGTTTCCGGCTTCAAATCCATCACTATGGTCAAATCTGGCACAATCCCAGAGGAAGCGAAACTGTTCAGTTTTTGAATTAAGTTTAGGTCTAAACCTCTGGCATAGGCCTGATAGGCAGTGGTAGAATCATAGAACCGGTCGCAGATGACTATTTCCCCTCTTTTCAGAGCCGGTAGAATGACTTCTTTGACTAGTTGTGCTCGGGCAGCCTGGTAGAGCAAAAGTTCAGTAATAGGCGACATCTCATGGTTCTTCTGCGACAACAGAATCTTTCTTATCTTCTCTGAGATTTCTGTTCCCCCCGGCTCTCTGACCAGAATGGCCGGGTAACCCTTTCTTTTCAGGTAAGAGAACACCTTCTTAACCTGGGTGCTCTTCCCCGAATTGTCAATTCCCTCTAAGGTTATTAATTTGCCTCTCATAAAAAACAAAAGGTGGCTGGTAATAAACCACCTTTTGCTCCTTGAATCAACCTTATATCATTTCTTTGGCTTGCGGACTGTCTTCTTGGAAACTGAGACCTTCTTCTGCCCGTATTTGGTAATGTACTCTTCCATCTTTTCTCGTGCTTCTGAATCGGTGAACTGAACTGGCGGAGACTTCTTCAGGTAAGAAGAGGGCTCTACAATAGCGCCGGAGAGCTTGTTATCCAAGGCTAACTTGCAGCAGCGGATGGCATCCATCACCACTCCAGCTGAATTGGGTGAATCCCACACCTCCATCTTGACTTCCAGATTCAAAGGGACGTCACCAAAACCCCTTCCCTCTAGGCGGATGTAAGCCCATTTCCGGTCTAAGAGCCAGGCCACGTAATCTGAGGGCCCGATATGGACGTTCCCTTCTCCCAAGTCATAATCCAACTGGGAAGTGACTGCATTGGTCTTGGAGATTTTCTTCGATTCCAAACGCGAACGTTCCAGCATGTTCAAGAAATCTGTGTTGCCCCCTACGTTGAGCTGATAAGTCCGCTCTAACTTGATTCCTCTGTCTCGTAATAAACGAACCAATACTCGGTGGACGATGGTCGAGCCGACCTGCGATTTGATGTCGTCGCCGATGACCGGCAACCCTCTTTCCTGAAATCTTTTCTGCCAGTATTTCTCCCTGGCGATGAAAACCGGGATGCAGTTGACAAAGGCGCACCCCGCATCCAAGACCTGCTCTACATACCACTTGGTCGCCTCTTCTGAGCCGACCGGCAGATAATTTACGACTACGTCTGTACCGGTATCTTTGAGAATTTTAACAATATTGGCAGTCGGGCCTGGAGCCTTCTTGATTATTTTGGAGAGATATTCACCCAACCCGTCATGGGTCATTCCCCGTTCAACTTTGACTCCGAAGTGTGGCACTCTGGCAAAGACATACGTATTATTCGGCTTGGTATAAATCGCCTCGGACAAATCTTTTCCCACTTTGTTGATGTCGATGTCAAAGGCGGCTGAAAACTCGATGTCGGAGACATGATACCCCCCCAGGTTAACATGCATCAGTCCGGGGATGAAGTCACCTTCTTTGGCATTCCGGTAGTAATGTACTCCCTGCACTAAAGAGGAGGCGCAATTTCCCACTCCGATTATAGCCACTCTAACTTTCTTGCTCATTTATTCTCCTTTTTCCTTGGCTTATGCCTGCTGGCTGCGCAGCTGATTTTTGATATAGACTATTCGTTGGATAACGGTCACATTAGCTAAAATGGCAATCACCCACAAAAAGAAAATCATCATAAAATGCTCGGTATAAGGTATGGCTCCTAAAATACCGCCGGCCGCCAGGAAAGCCATCCTCTCCGGCCTCTGCATGATCCCGACTTTGCACTCGATACCTAAACCTTCTGCCCTAGCTCTGGTATAGCTCACTAAGAAAGAGCCGGCAATGGCCAGAATTATCAGGGCGTGGACATAGGAGCTTTCCGAGCGGAAATAAGTTGCTATTCCTAAGAAGATTATCACTTCGGAATAGCGGTCAATGGTGGAATCAATCAGTGCACCGTATTTACTGACCTGTCCGGTAGCCCGGGCTAATTTACCGTCTAAAATATCGCACACCCCGGTCAGTATGACCATGATGCCGGCCAAAAGAAAGTGCCCTTTTACAAAGAGATAAGCTGACAGTATCGATAGCAAAAGACCTGCACCGGTAATCACATGCGGGTGGATTTTCCAGGAAACCAGGACCTTCTCTAAGGGCTCAATTAAAGATAAGAACCCGTTGACTATCTTCTGGTTAAGGAGTTTGAACTCTCCCATAATAGAAAAAATAAAATAGAGGCGAGTCGTACTGAAGTCAAGGGAAAAGTGTTTATGTTCCCTCTCCTCTTAGGGGAGGGACAGGGAGGGATTAGTTCTTACGATTATCGTAGGCGGGGTTTTCTCACCCCGCCTCGCTCAAAACAAGGCCCTATTTCTTCAGCGCTTCCGCCAACGAAACCGGCAGCCCATCCGGATCCATACAGACCGCCAGCTTAATCCCCTCTTTTTCCTGCTGGGTCGGGGGCATGATGAACATTACTCCCTTACCCTGCAATGCCTGATAAGTTTGATTTAAATTCTCGACATTAAACCCGATGGAGCAGCTGCCGGCGAATTGCTCCTTTCCGTTGCCGTGAGCCGGATGATTGGCTTTCACTCCCCCGCCATGTAGGGCCAGAGTGGTAGCACCGGTCTGGAACTCGGTCCACTCCGGTGAATCAAATTTTAAAGGTAGGTCCAGTTTATCCCGGTAGAATTCAATCGAGCGCTTCATGTCCGAGACAATTACCATCACGTAATCGACTTGTTTGAACATCAATTCCTCCTTGCAGGTAAGCTTAGAATACCGTCAGGCTTCAGCCAAAATATAATTTCTTTCGAAGATTTGTCAATTATTAATCAAGCCCCCTCTCCTTCATGGGAACGCCTCTTGTTTCCTCCCTTAAGAGGGGAAGATAAAGGTGGGGTTTTGGTATTCATGAAAGCCCATTCAGCACCGCCGTAGCGGAGGATCTTTTCCTCGGCTAGAAAGAGGGCGGGAATAAGCCCGCCCCTTAATAAACGCAAAGCTGGCAGTTCCCACTAACTTGTAATATGTAACTGTTTAACTCTCCTTCTGTTGAGAGCATAGCAGGCCATACCTGCCAAGAACACCACCAGAACGAGGGCACCCAAGCCGTGCAGGGCGGGCACTGGCGGAGGAGGAGGGGAGTACGGCGGCAGGAAATCCACATTACTAACAACATATCCAAGGATATAGCTCTTTTGAGAAGACACATCAAAAGCGTGGGCCCAAAGAGTGTCGCGCCCGACAGAAAATTCAATGTCCTCTATAAAACCTGAGGCTGCTCTACGGCTATCCAAGTCTCTGTAGTTCCAACGAAAACCTGTATAAAATCCCTGCCAGTAGCCATTCGAAGATATGGAATTGGTAATGAATCCCACATCTGGAAGAACTCCCCAGAGGTTTATGCCATCATGGGCTAAGCCGCTATTGCGGTACGAATAATATACTTCTTGGAATATGTATTGACCGGTTGTCTTGAGATAGCGCCCAACATCTGATGCTAAATCTCCGCTCACGAATAGATCATAACCATCAACCGTTGTACCCCTCCCCATTGTCAAGACAAAAAACAGGCTTTTTTAAGGTGGATTAAGCCAGCCTGTCTGTTATCGTTTCTCCCTTCCCCGAAGTACACCTGGTGGGGAGTCCTGTAGTGCAAAGCCTCAT
>Ga0209172_10002423_pt1 | contig 32948 bp, 34 predicted proteins | sample LarsenN4metaG_FD_184113 | JGI IMG/M metagenome (GOLD analysis project Ga0209172, IMG submission 184113) | Hot spring sediment bacterial and archeal communities from British Columbia, Canada, to study Microbial Dark Matter (Phase II) - Larsen... ... | reverse complement strand
CGCGGGCGGCGATATCGATGAAGACGGCGATGGCGCCGAGCACGATCGGTTCGTTGGCGATGAACTTCGGGTCGCGCTCGCGGCCGGTCTGGTATGGCGGATAGATCTGGCGGCGTCGCAGCGGCCGCCCCTCGTCGAACGCGACGGTGACATGCGTGAGTTCATGGGTCGCGCTTGTGCCAGGGGGCATACCGCGGCGCGCGATGGCGCCGAGCACGCCGCCGGCGACGCCGAGCAGCGCGACGCGTCCCTTGCGCAGCTCGTCCTCGGGCCTCATCGCGCGCTCGAGCGCGTAGTAGCCGGCCCACGCAAGGTTGTTGCCGTCGATGATCAGATGCACAGCAGGACGATAGGCCGGCGGGCAGCGCGTGGCAACCTCACTCAACTCACGCGGGGCAGCGAAGTCGAGCGCTGGTGCGCGCCGTGCCCGGATGGAGGCACGACGACGAGCGCGAGGCGCCCGCCGGCTTCGACGACTCCTGCACGGTGGCTGTGAAGACCGACGCGCGCGACATGGCGACCGCGCACACGGTGCCGGCGATTGCGAACCGGCTGCGGGTGAGCGAGTCCTGGCCCGAGGATCCGTTTTCGCAGCGGTACCGATCCGACTGATGCACGGACGTTGCCTCGATGCATATCCGCCGTCGCGCCCCCGCGGCAGTTGCATGGCGGCGGCGCGCGCAGGGCGCTGCGGCGTTCGCTGGCGCCGTCGTGCGACGCAGCCGGCCGGTACGATACGGTTGTGCCTGCCGCAGCATCCCCGGAGCGCGGCCGCCCGCTGCCGAACGTGCGCGTCGGCACCGCGTCGTGGACGGACCCGAGCCTCGTGGAGTCGGGCCGATTCTACCCGAAGGAGGTCACGACACCGGAAGAGCGGCTGCGCTACTACGCGACGCAGTTCTCCTTCGTCGAGGTGGATAGCACGTACTACACGGCGGAGTTCGCTGACCAGGCCGTGCGCTGGGCCAAGCGCACCCCGGACGATTTCCTGTTCGACGTCAAAGCGTTCCGCCTCCTGACGTTGCACCAGACGCCGCCGACCATGCTGCCGCGTGAGGTACGGGAGGCGCTCGGGACGCCGTCCGCGGGGAAACGGAACTGGTACTACCGCGACCTGCCGGACGAGCTGCGCGATGGCGTCTGGTCGACGTTCGAGGGCTCGCTCGCGCCGTTGCGTGCGGCCGGCAAGCTTGGCGCGGTCGTCTTCCAGCTACCACCGTGGGCGATGCCCGGGCCCGAGGCCGAGAAGCATCTGCTCGAGAGCGCCGACCGGCTCGACGGGTACCGGCTCGCCGTCGAGTTCCGGAACAAGTACTGGCTCAGCGACCGCAATCGGCGGCGGACGCTTGCTGCGCTGCGCGAAGCGGGGATTGCGCTCGTGATCGTCGACGAGCCGCAGGGCTTTCGATCGAGCGTCCCGCCGGTGTGGGAGGTCACGGATCCAGCGCTCTCGGTCGTGCGCCTGCACGGCCGCAACGCGGAGACGTGGGAGAAGGCGGGCCTCAAGCGCGCGTCTGACCGCTTCAACTATCTGTACAGCACGGCGGAGCTGCGCGAGTTCATCGCGCCGGTGCGGAAGATCGCGCAGGAGGCGGCGGATGTGCACGTGACGTTCAACAACAACTACGCCGACTACGCCCAGCGCAACGCCGCGGAGTTCGTTCGCCTGTTCGAACGCGATGAGCGAGGCGGTTGAGCCGCACGCTTGTTCACCCGTGTAAGGCGTGATTGCGGTGATGCGGCTTCGGGCGGCCCTCGCACGTCCTTGCGAGGCGTCGAGGCTGCTCGCCACGGTGGAGGCGCGAGGAATCCCTGGCGGCGACGCGGACGCGGTGGCCGCCGGTACACTGGCGGCGTGCAGCGCTCTCCTGTCGAACGGGACACCTTTCTGGCGGCGCGGCACACGCTGATCATTGCGACGCTGCGACGCAACGGATGGCCGCAGCTCACGACCGTCTGGTATCGCTGGGACGGCGAGGCCTTCTGGATCAGCACGAACCGCGGCCGTGCCAAATACAAGAACCTGGCGCGCGACCCTCGGGTGACCGTGCTTGTCGACGACCCTCCGAATGAGACGTCGGTCGTCGGTCGCGGGCGGGCGGAGTTCGTCGCACAGGACGCGGATGCGTACGAGGGTGCGCTGGCCATCGTCTCCCGCTATGTCGATGATCCCGTGGGGTATCTGGAGCCGCGGCGGGACGAGCCCCGGGTGCTGGTCCGCATTCGGCCGGATGAGTTGGTGAGCTGGAAGCTGGGATGAAGGACGCCGAAGAGCTGCTGCGCGCCGCCCTGTTGAAGCTGCCGACCGGGCTTGTCGAGCACGTCCTGCGCGTCGTCGACGAGGCGGAGCGCCTGGCGGCCATTCACGGCGTCGACCGCGACGCCGCCCGCATCGCCGCGCTCGGGCATGACATCCTGCGCGCACACAGCGATCAGCGGCTGCTCAGGATCGCCGCCGACCAGGGCTACGAGCTCGACGCGTCCGAACGCATGGAGCCGGTCCTGCTGCACGGGCCGCTGGCGGTACCAATCCTGCGCGAGCGCTACGGCGTCGTCGACCGCGACGTGTTGGCGGCAGTAGCGGGACACACGACGGCTCGAGCGGGCATGACGCCGCTCGAGCAGGTGCTGTTTCTCGCGGACAAGATCGAGCCTGAGAAGCGCGCCCGCGCGGGCGCGATCGACCGCGTGGCGGATCTGGCGGAGACGGACCTTGATGCCGCGGTGCTGGCGTATCTCGACTACCACATCCTCATCGCGCTCGATCGTCGCTGGCCGCTACACCCGAACACGATCGCCGCGCGCACGGAGCTGCTGGCGCGGTCGACGGCCCTCTTGCACGAGAAGTCGTCGAGGCAGGCGGTCGAGCGGGAGTTTCCCGGCTAGCTCAGGCTTCGCGCAGCCAGCGCGCGGCTTCTTTCGCGTGGTAGCTGATGATGATGTCGGCGCCGGCGCGCTTGATGGATGTCAGCAGTTCGAGGATCGTGCGGCGTTCGTCGAGCCAGCCGTTCGCCACTGCCGCCTTCACCATCGCGTACTCGCCACTGACGTTGTAGGCGGCGAGCGGCACGTCGAAGGCCACGCGGGCGCGGGAGACGACGTCGAGGTAGGGCAGCGCCGGCTTCACCATGACGATGTCGGCGCCTTCGGCGATGTCGTCCTCGATCTCGCGCAGCGCCTCGCGCGCATTCGGCGGGTCCATCTGGTAGCCGCGCCGGTCGCCGAACTGCGGCGCGCTGTCGGCGGCCTCGCGGAAGGGGCCGTAAAAGGCGGAGGCGTACTTCGCGCTGTAGGCCATGATCGGCGTGGAGGCGTAGCCGGCGTCGTCGAGCGCGGCGCGGATTGCCGCTACCCGGCCGTCCATCATGTCGGACGGCGCGATGACGTCGGCGCCTGCGCGCGCCTGCGAGACGGCCGTGCGCGCCAGGAGGTCGAGCGAGGCGTCGTTATCGACCTCGCCGTCGATGATGATGCCGCAGTGGCCGTGGTCGGTGTACTCGCAGAGGCAGACGTCGGTGATGACGGTGAGGTCCGGGTCGGCCCGCTTGAACGTGCGGACGGCGTCCTGGACGATGCCGCCGTCGTCGTAGGCCTCGGAGCCGGCGCCGTCTTTCATGGCGGGCAGGCCGAAGAGGAGCACCGCCCGCACCCCCAGCATCCGTAGGTCATCGGCCTCGCGGTCGAGCTGGTCGAGCGAGAGCCGGTACTGGCCGGGCATCGAAGGGATCTCGTCGCGGACGCCCTGCCCGTGGGTCACGAACAGGGGGTAGACGAAGTCGGCCGGCGAGAGGCGCGTCTCGGCGAGGAGCGAGCGGAGCCCCGGCGTACGCCGGAGCCGGCGGTGGCGGTTGAACGGAGCGCGTGTGCGCAGTTCGAGCATGCAGCCATTCTAGCGCCGTGGCCGGCCGCGGCCCTTCCCCCGGGGGCGCCGCGTCGAGGGCTACACTGGCGCCGCGGGCCCGTAGCTCAGCGGCAGAGCACCCGGCTCATAACCGGTGGCGCGCAGGTTCGAATCCTGCCGGGCCCACGTCTGCGAGCCGTCCATCGCCCGCGACGCTCGTACCCCGACAGCCCGGATTCTCGAGACGTGGGCTTAGGTGCTCGCCCCCTTCCTTTGCCGGGGGCCGGGGATATCCAACAGCGCGGACTGCTTCACGCCGATATTTCTCTGGCGATGCACCCGTCACCAGACCGGGGGGCGCGTCGTCAGGGCCGATCGGCCGCTGCGAAGGAGACGCGGGCCATGCTGATCCTGACACGTAAGGTCGACCAGGGAATCATCATTTCCGGCAACATCCTCGTGCGCGTGCTCGGTGTCGAGCGCGACCGCGTGAAGATCGGCATCAGCGCGCCGGGCGAGGTGACGGTGCTGCGGCAGGAGCTGTGGCACGAGGGCGACATCTCGTCGTTCGACCGCAAGGACCGCCCCACCAACGGCGGCGGCAACGGCAACGGCAACGGCGCCAGCGACACCCCGGCCTCCGCCTGACCAACCGTATCGGGCCCGCAGCGACCACTGGCGCCGGCCCGGCGTGCGGCGGGACAACCTCATTCGCCGCCTGAGCCGCCCGCGGTGTTACTGCTGGACGAGGACGATTCGGTTGCCCTCTGGGTCGAGGATGGCGGCAAGCGTCGGGCCGTTCGGGATGTCGATCGGCTGCGTGATCACCTTCCCGCCCAGATCCTCCGAGCGGACGAGCGATTCCCGTAAGTCGCGCACCTGCACGTACAGCGTGATGCCGGGGTGCTCGGACTTGAGGATGTTGCCGCTGAAGAACTCCGGTGGCGGGCCGCCGACGCCGGCTTCGACGGGCATGAGCGGCGCCGCGCCGATGTTCCAGTTGAACATGCGGCTGTAGAAGTCGCGGATGCGTTCCGGGTCCTTCGCCTGGATGTCCCAGTGCACCACCGGCCGCGCCCAGTCCTCGCTCGTCATCGCCTGCTCCTCTCGCCTCCCGGATGGCCGATGGTACCTCTGCCGCCTGCACGGCGCGATGCCGGCCTGCCCAGCGCGATGCCTTCGCACCGTTACGCTATCCCTGTGATCCGTACGATCATCCATGCCGACCTGGACGCGTTTTACGCGTCAGTGGAGCAACTCGACCGGCCGGAGCTGCGCGGCAAACCGGTCGTCGTCGGCGGGCCGCCGGAGGCGCGGGGTGTCGTGGCCGCGGCCTCGTATGAGGCGCGGCGATACGGTGTGCGCTCGGCGATGCCGATGAGCCGCGCGCTGCGGCTTTGCCCCGATTGCGTCCGGGTGCCGCCGCGCTTCGACCGGTACGGCGAACTGTCGTCGCGCGTGATGGCGACCTTTCGGGCGCTGACGCCGCTCGTCGAGCCGCTGTCGCTCGATGAGGCGTTCCTCGATGTGACCGGCTGGGTCGCGGACGGCGCCGAACCGGAAGCGATCGCGCGGGAGCTGAAGGAGGAGGTGCGGCGCCAGACGCGGCTCACGCTCTCGGTCGGTGTTGCGACGAGCAAGTCGGTCGCGAAGATCGCGTCCGACATGGGCAAGCCGGACGGGCTCGTGGTCGTCACGCCGGGCAAGGAGCAGGCCTTCCTAGCACCCTTGCCGGTGCGGGCGCTGTGGGGCGTCGGACCGAAGACGGAGCAGCGGCTGCGGGCGGCCGGGATCGTGACGATCGCCGACCTCGCCGCGCGCTCGGACGCCGACGCCGCGCGGTTGCTCGGCTCGTGGGGGCCGTTCCTGCGCGACATGGCGCGCGGCATCGACGATCGCGGCGTCGAGACGGAGCACGAGCGCAAGTCCGTTGGCGCAGAGGCGACGTTCGCGCAGGATCTGCCGGATGGCCCCGAGCTGCGGCGCGAGCTACGGCGCATCGCCGAGGACGTCGCGCGCCGTCTCGCGCGCGCGGGGGTGCGCGGGCGCACGGTCGCGTTGAAGCTGCGCTATCACTACTTTAAGACGATCACGCGGCAGACGACGCTGCCGGAGCCAGTCGCGGACGCGCGGTCGATTGAGCGCGCGGCCGCCATGCTGCTCGATGCCGTTGTGCGGCCGGAGGACCGCTTTCGGCTGCTCGGCATCCAGTGCTCGAAACTCACGGAGCCGGAAGCGATCCAGCCGCCATTGTTGCCGGACGCGGGCGGCGAGGCGCCTGGGCCGCCGGGTCGCTGAAGCCCGCGGCCTACGGACGCCACGGCCGCCTACGGCTCGTCGACTACGGTGTTCTCGAGCACGCCGAGGCCGCTGATCTCCACGCGCACGGTGTCGCCGGCCTTCAGGAAGCGCGGCGGCTTGCGGGCGACGCCGACGCCGGCGGGTGTGCCGGTGAAGACGACGTCGCCCGGCTCGAGGGTGAAGGCGGCGGACAGGTACTCGATGATCGCCGGGATGTTGAAGATCAGGGACCTGGTGTTCGACGACTGCACCAGCTCGTCATTCACCCACGTCTTTACGTCGAGATTGTTGACGTCCTCGATCTCATCGCGCGTGGTGAGCCATGGGCCGAGCGGGCCATGCGTGTCGAAGCCCTTGCCCATCATCCACGTTGGTGAGTGGGATTGCCAGTCGCGCACCGAGAGGTCGTTGCCGATGCAGTAGCCGGCGACGTGCGACATCGCGTCAGCGGCACTGATGTGGCGCCCGCCGCGGCCGATGACGAAGCACAGCTCGCCCTCCCAGTCGAGCGCCTTGCTGACCTTCGGCAGGTGCACGGGCGCGCCGGGGCCGGTGATGCACGTGGGCATCTTCGCGAAGACGACGGGGCGTTCGGGGATCTGGGCGTTCGTCTCTTCGGCGTGGTCCCGGTAGTTCAGTCCGATGGCGAGCACCTTCCCCGGACGCGGCACCGGCGCGGCAAGCGCGACGTCGGTACCAGACAACGTGCGCACGATCCCAGCTGCGGTCAGCTCGTCGCGGTGCGTGACGACGCGGTCAGAGGTCATCGCAAGCATCCGGCGCGCGGCTTCCCGTGCGTCATCGCCGCCGGCGAGGAAGGGGATGATCGTATCCGGCAGCTCGCCGTGCGCGGCACGCGCGAGGTCGACCACGGTGGCATCGTCGAGCATGGCGCCGAGGCGGTGCGCGTTGCCCTCGGTGTAGGTGACCAGTCGCATGTTGTTGCTGCTCCTGCGCTACGCCTTCGCCGGGTGGAGGCCGGCCATCAGTTCGGCGAGGTCGTCGGGACGGATGAACGACGGTGGCGGCGGCGGGCCCCAGGCGTAGAGGCTGTGCATGCCCTCCCACACCTCGGGCTTCCAGAGCTGGTCGTCGACGATGCAGTCCATATCGGCGTAGTACTCCGTGAAGTTGCCGGCGGGGTCGCGGAAGTACCAGAAGAAGTTCGAGCCGATGTAGTGGCGGCCGAAGCCCCAGACGTGGCGCGTCGGGTCTTTCGCGAGCAGGGCGTGCGCGCCGAGGCCGATCTCATCGACGTCCTCGACCTGCCACGACGTGTGGTGGAGGAACGGGACGGGCGCCTTCTGCACGAGCAGGTTGTGGTGGTCGTTCGAGCAGCGCATGAAGTGCGCGAGGCCCTTGACGCTGTCGCTGATCTTGAAGCCGATGCCGTCGATGAAGAAGCGGTTGCTCGCCTCGATATCCGTTGACCCGAAGACGACGTGGCCGAGCTTGCGGGGGCGGGCGCGCACGGGGGCGTCCGTCGCAGGCAGTCGCGGCGCGCGTCCCTGGCGTTCGATACGGCCCGGGCCGTTGAAGCGTGGTGCGGTGGCGGGCTGTTGATGGAGGCGGGGGGCGATGCGCACACGTACGCGGACGCCCGAGCCGGGGTCGGTCGCGGTGAGCTCGCCGTCGGTCCGTGCGTACGCACGACCGAGACGGGCGAGGTTGCTGGCGACGCGCCCGATGTCGTCGGGATCGTCGGCGCCGATATCCACTTCCACGAGCGAGCGGACGGGCGTGCGGACGAGCCGGAGCTGCTCGCCGCCGTCGGCGCTGGCGAAGACGCCCGGTGCCGTCTCTCGCAGGTTGAAGTCGCGATAGAACTCGGCGGTGCGTTCGACGTCGGGCACGCCGATCGTGACGGAATTGAGCCGGTGGAGCGCCATGAAACACCTCCTGCCGTGGCGATTACGCCGTCTTGCGGTCCGTGATGGCGGGGGGACGGGCGTCGCGCACGGCGGCGGCCATGCGTCCGAGCAGACGGACGAGCGTGCGCAATTCCTCGCGCGAGAATGCGGCAGCGAGCCGGCGCTCCTCGTCGTGGGTGGCACGCTGGGCGCGGGCGACGAGCGCGCGCCCACGGGGCGTTAGTTCGACGGTGACAAGCCGGCGGTCATCGGCCGACCGCAGACGGCGGACGAGCCCCGCACGCTCGAGGGTGTTCGTTGCGGAGACGACGGCGGGCCTGCTGACGGCGAGCACACGGGCCAATTCGCGGGTCTCGAGTGGGCCCATCGACCAGAGCGACATCAGCAGCACGAATCCGGCGTGGGTGAGACCCAGCGGGCGCAGGGCGGCGAGCTCGATGTAGGAGAAGACGTCGGACGACGCGCGAAAGAGCGCGAAGACCGCCGCCTGGGCGTCCGGGTCGTCGGCGCGGCGGGCGAAGAAGGCCGCGGTGTCTTCGCGCGTGGTGCGCGGCTCGGCGTTGCGTCGCATCAACACCTCACACCATCGGCGGCAGATCGAGGCCGAGGATTGCCTTCCCCGCCGGCTCATAGTTGGTGGGCGCGAGCATGACGTGCTGCGTGGCGGCGTGGGCGTCGCGCATGCAGCGCTGCAGCGCGTTGCTCTCGTAGATCGCACTCCCGCCGCCAAGGGTGTAGGCGATCTCGGTCGCGCGCAGCGACTCAAGGGCGGCGTGGGCGCAGGCCATGCGCACGAGCGCGCGGTCCTTCGCGGTCACTTCGTCGTCGCGGAGCACCTTCTCCCAGATCTCGTCCATCACCTCGTACAGCCAGGCGCGCGCCGAGCGCAGGATCGCCTCGGCGCGGGCGATCTCGTACTGCGTGAGGGAGCGCTCGCGGAGCTTCGAGCCGATGCCCATCGGTGTCTTGCCCTCGGCGAGCGCGACGAGCTCGTCGAGGGCGCGGCGGGCGATGCCGAGCGGGATCGGCGCGATCGTCAGGGCGAGGTAGCCGAGCACCGGGTAGCGATACGTCGGGCTATCGACGACGAGCGTATCGCGGCCGAGGGACAGCATCCGGTCGTGCGGTACGAAGACGTCGTGGACGGCCATATCGCGGCTCCCCGTGCCGCGCAGGCCGGCGACGTGCCAGGTATCGATGATGTCGACCTCGTCGATCGGGAAGACGGCCAGACGGTACTCCGGCATGCCGCCCGTAACTCTCGGCGCCGCGCCGTCCGTGACGAGCGAGCCGCCGACGAGCATGGTGCAATGCGTGCAGCCGCTTGCGAACGGCCATCGGCCGGTGACGCGAAAGCCGCCGTCGACCTCAACGGCGCGGCCGTATGGCGCCTGCGCGCCGCCGGCGACGGCGCGCGGCGTGAACAGCGCGCGGGCCGTCGCCTCAGGCATCGATGCCGAGATCACACCGGTGCCATTGGCGATGCCGACAATCCAGCCGACCGAGGCGTCGTGGATGGCGAGCTCCTCGAGCACGCGCACCATCGTCGGGATGGTGGCTTCGAGGCCGCCATAGGCGCGCGGGATCATCATGTCGAGGAGGCGGGACTCGTGGAGGATCTCGACGAGGGCGGGCGGGCACTGGCGCATGCGCTCCGCCTCGTCGGCGAAGCCGCGGACCGTTGGCCCGAGTTCGCGCGCGACCGCGAGCATATCCGTCGTCTTCCCGCCGGTCATCGTCGTAACCATGAGGCCTCCCGATCGATGTGTGCGCCGGCTTGACGCCCAGTGCCTGTTCGTTAGAGTTTTAACGATCGTGCCGAGTGCTGTCAACCCTTCTGGAGGGATCGATCCATGGCTTTGACGGACGAACAGCGCGCGTTCCTCGCCGACCACCGGCTTGTCATCGTCGGCATCCCGCGCGCCGTGGGCGCGCCGCACCTCTCGCCCGTGTACTACACGGTTGATGGCGACGACATCCTGATCTCGACGACTGCGTCGCGGTTCAAGGCGCGCGCGGTCCGCCGTAATCCAGCGATCTCGCTCTGCGTACTCCACGAGCAATTCCCGTTTCCGTACCTGCTCGTGTACGGGACGGGCACAATCGAGGACGCGGGCGCGGCCGACCTGATGATGCGCATCGGCGAGCGCATGACCGGCCGCCCGGTGCCGGAGTCGGCCCGGCCGGCGGTCGAGGAACGCGCGCGCAAGGAGGGCCGCGTCGTGCTGCGGGTGCGTCCGGAGCGCGCGGTCTCGACGATGCCGCTGGGGCAGGCGCGCGGCGGCTGAGCTACCGCGGCCGGCGCGCCACGTCACGGGGGGCCCGGACTTCGAGGCGCACGATGGGACGGGCGGGTGTGCGGCGCGCCACTTCCCGGAATCCGGCCGCTTGGAACAGCGCGAGCGTGCCGTGGTACGCGGCGTCGTCGGTGACACGCCGTTCGGTGGTGTCGACTGGATACCCCTCGATGAGGCGGGCGCCATTCGCGCGCGCATAGGCAACGGCGGCGCCGATCAGCCGCCGGGCGACGCCCAGGCCGCGTGCATTGGCATCGACGAACAAGCAGGTGATCGCCCATGCCGGCGCCTCGTCGATCGGCTTCGTGGCACGCGAGCGCAGGACGCGTGGGTACTGCTCGCGCGGCGCCACTGCGCACCAGCCGGCCGGCTGTCCATCGACATACGCGAGCACGCCGGGTGCCGGTTCGGCGTCGACGATGCGCTTGAGCGCGACGCGGTTGCCGGCGCCGTAGTTCGCGCGGAACTCCGGCTCTGACGTGCGGAACCACATGCACCAGCAGCCGCTCGTCGTGCGGTCGCGCGAAAACAGCGCGTTGAGGTCGCGCCAGCGGTCGCGCGTCAACGGGTGGATCTCGATCGCCCGCTCGCGCTTCTGCGCCGGGATGTTTGCCGGCCGCCGCGTGGCGGCGGCGTCGCGTGGGCTCGCCATGGATGTCCTCCTCGGACGACTATCCGCTCCCCCGAGCGGGCCCCATCATCTGAAGTTGTGCGATTGCGGCGCCTGGATCACCCGCGGCGTCGGCAGCACGGCGAAGTTGTCCGCGAGCAGGTTCACCGTGCCTTCCTTGCGCTGCAGCTCGCCGGCGACCACGACGAACGGCTCGCCGCGGACGAGGGCGCGCTGCCGTTCGTGCAGCCAGGGCGGCACGATGATGTTGAGCATGCCGAACTCGTCCTCGAGCAGGAGGAAGACGAAGCCCTTGGCGGTGCCCGGTTGCTGGCGGCAGACGACCATGCCGGGCACGCGCACGCGCGCGCCATCCGGCATGGCGAGCAGATGGCGGAGCGACGGCAGCGACTCGCCGAGATGCGGCCGCAGGAGGCCCATCGGGTGGTAGCCAGGCGAGAGGGAGATGAGCCGGTAGTCCGCCGTCATGCGTTCCCACTCGTCCATGTCCTTGAGTGGGACGAGGTCTTGCTCGACCGGTAGCGGCAGCGGCAGTTGCGAGCTGGGCGGACGGTAGAGGAGGCCGAGCTGCCAGAGCAGCTCTCGCCGGTTCAGCCCGAAGGCATCGAATGCGCCCACCTGCACGAGGTGCTCGATCGCCTCTTCGTGGAGGAGCGGCGGGCGCTCGCGCGAGCGCGGGGCGTTGGCGCCGCCGAAGGCGGTGTACGTGCGGCGTGCGGACGCTGGACACGGGAAGCTGGATGCTGGATCGGCATCCACTGCAGTTCCAGCTTCCAGTGTCGAGCTTCCCGCTTCTCGGCCATTCCGCTGTGCTGCTCCATCTGTGGCCATCGCGCCCATGCGCCGCACGAAGTCCGCGAGCGAGACGAATGTGCCGTGCGTGTCGCGTTCTGCGGCGATCGCCTGTGCGGCCTCCTCGCCGATGCCGTTCACGTAGCCGAAGCCGATGCGCAGGGCGCCGTCCTCGACGGTGCAGCGGGCGCCGCTGGCGTTGATATCGGGCGGCAGGATGTGCACGCCGTGGCGTTTGGCGTCGTGGATCAGCGTGTGCGGCGGGTAGAAGCCCATCGGCTGGGCGTTGAGCAGGGCGCAGGTGAACTCGACCGGGTAGTAGCGGCGCAGCCAGGCCGACTGGTACGCGAGGAGCGCGAACGCGGCGGAATGGCTCTTCGGGAAGCCGAATTCGGCGAAGGCGGTGATCTTGTCGAAGATGACCTTCGCCGTCTCGTCGGACACGCTGCGCGCGCGGGCGCCTTCGAGGAAGAGCTCCCAGAAGCGCTCCATACTTTCGCGCGAGCGCTTGCGGCTCATCGCGCGGCGGAGCTGTTCCGCCTGCCCGTCGGTGAAGCCGGCGACGGCCATCGCCGCCTGCAGCACCTGTTCCTGGTACAGGATCACGCCGAGCGTCTCGCCGAGCACCGGCTCGAGGCTCGGGTGGTCGAACGGCGGCTTGAAGTCCGGGTCGGCGAGCTGTTGCTGGCGGTGGCGCACGTACGGGTTCACGGCGCCGCCGACGATCGGCCCGGGGCGGATGATCGCCACCTGCACCGTCAGGTCCTCGATGGTGCGCGGGCGCGTGCGCGGCAACATCTGCATCTGCGCACGGCTCTCGATCTGGAAGACACCGACGGTATCGGCCTCGCAGATCATGTCGTAGACCTGACTGTCGTTGAAGTCGATGCGGCTGAGGTCCTCGACCTTGCCCCGCTGCTCGGCGATGAGGTCGGCGCATTCCTCGACGAGTGAGAGCATGCCGAGCGCGAGGAAGTCGATCTTGATGAAGCGCGCGTCATCGACGGAGTCCTTGTCCCACTGGCAGAGGTAGCGGCCGTCCATCGCCGCCTTCTCGACGGGCACGAGCTCGACGATCGGCTTGGTCGAGATCACCATGCCGCCGACGTGCTGGCTGAGGTGGCGCGGGAAGCCGGAGATCTGCTTCGAGAGCTCGATCAGGTCGCGCCAGATCGGCGCGTCGATGCGGCCGGCGTACTCCGGGTACATCGCCATTTCCTTTTCGATGTCGGCGCCGGAGCTCCAGCCAGCGCGCTTCGCCAGCCGGTCGAGCTCCGTCTCGGCGATGCCGAGCGCCTTGCCGACGTCGCGGATGGCGCTGCGCAGCTTGTACGTCGGGAAGCTGGCGACGAGGGCTGCGTGCTCGCGACCGAAGTGCTCGTAGACGCGGAGGATGAGCTGCTCGCGGATATCGCGCGGGAAATCGAGGTCGATGTCCGGGACGGAGGCGATCTCTTCGTTCAGGAAACGGCCGAGGAAGAGATTGTACTTGATCGGGTCGACGTGCGAGAGGCCGATCAGGTAGCAGAGGATGGAGCCGACGGATGAGCCGCGTCCGCGGCCCGGTGGTAGGCCCGAACGCCCGCGCGCGCTGTGTTTGCCGCGCACGTCGGCCGCGACCTCGCGGCTCAGCTCGAGCAGATCGCGGTAGATGAGGAAGAAACCCGAGAGGCCGTGCTTGCGGACGAGCCGCAGCTCCTCGCGCAGGCGCTCCTCGACGACGCGCGGGATACTGCCGTCGATCAGGCCATAGCGCTCGCGCGCCGCCTGGCGGCAGACGGTCTCCAGGTACTCGTCGGCGGAGGAGCCGTCGGGCGTCGCGTAGTCAGGGAAGCGGTAATCGAGGTCGGTCGTCAGGTCGAAGCGGCAGCGCTCGGCGATGCGGGCGGACTCGTCGAGCGCCTCGGGCCAATCGGCAAACAGCTCCTCCATCTCCGCCGACGACTTGAGGTAGTACTCCGAGTTCTCGCGCCGTACCTGGTGCGAGGCCTCAAGCGTCGTGCGGTGTCGGATCGCCACCATGACGTCCTGCAGGCGGTGGCGGTCGCGCTCGTGGTAGTGGACGTCGTTTGTGGCGACGTAGCGGAGGCCGTGCGTGCGCGCCAGCTCGACGAGACGGCGGCAGCGGTCGGTGTCGCCGTAGACGAGGTTGTGCTGCAGCTCGATGTAGAAGTTGGTGCGCCCGAAGACGGTGATGTAGCGCTTGAGCGCCTCGGATGCGGCGGCCATGTCGCCGGCGGCGGCGAGCGCCGGCACTTCGCCGCGCTTGCAGCCGGAGAGGGCGATGAGGCCGGCGCTGTGCCGGGCGAGCGCCTCGAAGGCGAGCTGCGGCTGCTTGCGCTCGGACGAGAGGTGGGCGGTGGAGATGAGGCGGCAGAGGTTGCCGTAGCCTTCGCTCGTCGCGGCGAGCAGCGTCAGGTGGTGGCCACCCTCGAGCGTGATCTCGGCGCCGGTGATCGGCTGGATGCCGAAGGCCTTCGCCGCCTGCGCGAACTCCATCGAGCCGTAGAGGCCGTCGTGGTCGGTGAGCGCGAGCGCGGTGTAGCCGAGCTCGGCGGCGCGCAGGATGATCTCGTCGGGGCTGGAGGCGCCGTCGAGCAGCGACCAGCAGGAGTGGAGGTGGAGTTCGGCGCGGTAGCGGTTGACGTAGTCGGACATCAGTTATACTTTTGTTCGTTCGGTATAACGGAGGAGTTCCATGCCGCAGCGCCGCAAGAAGCCGCCCGAGCCAAAATACCTGTACGTGCCATATCTGACTGGTAAAGCGAAGGTGTCGTCGAAGGGCTGGGTCGTCATCCCCAAAGAGATCCGCGATGAGCTGGGGATCAAGCCGGGTGACGAGCTGTCGTTCTCGCTTCGGCCACCGTCGCCTGCGATGAAGCAAGACAAGCGGCTGGTGTCGATCAGCATCATTAAGGTGCCAAAGAGCCGTAAAGAGATCGTCGATCTGTTCACCGGCATCATTCCGACGCGTCCAGGCGAACAGCCTGCCACCCAGCGGTTACTGGAGGACCATCGGCGCGAGATTGAAGAAGATGAGCGGCGCGCTCGGGCCGCGCGGCGGAAACGACGGGTGTCTGCGTGAGCCGCTACGTGTTGGATAGCTTCGCGTTGCTGGCATGGCACAAACGCGAGTCGGGCTCGGTTCGGGTGCGTCAGCTGGTCACGAGCATGGGTAACCAATGCTGGCTGTCGGTTGTAAACATGGGTGAGGTTTACTACGGCACAGCGCGCGATTTTGATAACGACGTCGCCGAAGCTGCGTGGGACTGGATGATCAACCTGCCGGTGAGAATCGTCGACGTCAACCAGAGTCTGGCGTATCAAGCGGCTCGCCTGAAAGCGAACTATCGTATCTCGTACGCCGATTGCTTCGCCGCGGCTCTCGCTACACGCGTGAGAGCAGATGTCATCACGGGCGACCCGGAGTTTCTCGCGCTGGAGCGGGATGGGGTCGTCCGGCTCGCCTGGCTCGATCGCCGCTAGTAGCGCTGCAGGCACCACGCACCTCCCTGAAGGTCCCGGTACACCGTCACCACCCGGTCGCCCTCCAGCCGCAGGCGGTAGTACTCGCGCGAGACCGCCTGCTCGCGCCACCACTCGTCGTCGACGCGCCAGCGGTCCTGCACGCTCGCCACGACGCGCATGACGCCCTCGTGCCAGACCGCCAGCGGGCGGCCGCGCGCGTCGGTGCTGACGCGCAGCGGCTGCGGCTGCGCTAGAGGTCGTAGTCGATGAGCGCGTATCTCCGCTCGGGGATCCGCGACCACGGCTCCACCTCCACCACGCGCGCCACCTGCGATTCGCCGCCGAAGCGCGTTTTCAGCTGGCGCAGCGCCGCGAGCAGCTGCGCCCGCCTGCGCGCCTGCTCGGCGAAGAGCAGGCTGCGCTGCTTGCCTGTCTCACCCGTCAGCCCGAGAAACTCGAGCGATACCTCCTCGACCGCGCCGGCGAGCTGCAGCGGCTCGATGAGCTTGCGCAGCACGTAGACGATCGCCTCTTCGTCGGCGAGCGGCTCCCGGAACGTCAGCGTGCGCTCCCACGAGCCGCCGCCGAGCAGTGCCAGCCGCAGCCGGAGCTGCCGCACCTGCCGGTAGTGCATCCGCGGCCGCGCGAGCAGCCGGCCGACGAGCTGCCGCGCGGCGATGACGAGCGCCGCGCTGTTCACCGTCGGCGCCGGCATCGTGATCGTGCCGGCGACGGGGTCGGTGCGTTCGCGCGGCAGGAACGGCTCGCTGTCGACGCCGCGCGCCAGCTCCCACAGCCGCTTGCCCTCGCGCCCGAACTGCGCCTGCAGCGCGCCGAGGGGCAGGCGCGCCACATCGCCGACCGTGCGCAGCGCGTAGAGCGTGAGCTTGCGCTGCGTCTCGTATGAGACGGGGAGGTGCGATGTGCTGAGCGGCGCGAGGAACGCCTCCTCGCCGCCCGACGGGACGACGAGCGCCTCGCCGGGCCGGCTGACGGACGCGGCGACGTGCGCGACGAATTTCGACGACGCGGCTCCCGCGCTCGGGAGCACGCCGGAGCCTTCGCGTATCGCGTCGATCAGCCGTTGCAGCGCGTCACGCTCCGCCTCCGCCTCAGGCTGCGACGGGTCGCGCAGCGGATCGGGCAGCAGTTCTGTGTAGGCGACGCCGAGGCCGGCCGGCTCGACGAGCGGCGTGCGGTCCTCGAGCGCGCGCAGCATGGCGTCGGAGGCGTGGTCGTAGTGCACGGGGTCGGGCGGCAGGACGAGCAGATCCGGGGCGACTGTGCGGGCGTCGCGCAACGGCATGCCGGCGCGCACGCCGAGCGCCTCCGCCTCCGGCGAGCAGTCGATGATGACGCTGGCGCCGGGCGGCGGCTCGCCGATGGCGACCGGGCGGCCGGCGAGGTGTGGCGCGCGTTGCCGTTCGAGCGCGATGCGGACGTGAGGGACGCTGACGCAGGCCAGGCGCATGGCCGGCTCCGTTCGGGAGACTGGCCCTCAATGCCGGAGAGGTGGCCGGCTTACGCGGCGGTGGCGGGCACGCCGCGCGGTGAGGGATGGCGGCATTATAGAACGGATGTACGTGAAGTCAAGCCGGATCGTGGTACTTCTGTTCGATTCGACTTGACGTAGCAACGACAGAAGAGGCGTCTGGCGACAGCCGGTCGGCTGCGGGGAGTGAGCGGGTCGCTACTTGTTCGCCCAGGCGATGCGCTCGTCGATGTGCCGCCGCATGCCGTACTCGACGGGCCGGAAGCCGGACGACTGCCAGAACTTCGCGCCCGAGACGTTCGCCGTGGCGAAGTGCAGCGCGATGTGCTGGTAGCCCTGCTCGCGCGCCCACTCGACGCCGCGGGCGAGGATGGCGCTGCCGATGCCGCCCTGCCGCGCGTCCTCGGTCACGACGCCCTGGAAGAGATAGATGCACTTTTCCGGCACGGTCATCGGCGAGAGGAAGAACGGCTGCATGAACGTGTTCATGCCGACCGGCCGACCGTTTTCGTAGCCGACCCAGTGGGCGTTCGCTTCCGGGTCCTGCAGCAGGTTCGCGACGAAGGCGTGCGCCGCTTCGTCCGATTCGCGCGGGTAGGGGTTGAAGATTGGCGACTTCGCGTGGTGGAGGATCAGCTCTTCGCTGAGCGCGTCGATCACCGACTGATCCTCAGGGCCCGCCATATGCACCTCGATCGTCGCGGCCGCGCGCTCGACCGGTGCGACGCCGCGGATGGCGCAGCACATCTGGCGCCCAAAGCCGAGCGAGGAGAACGCGTCGAGTGTCGCGGCGTCGCCCGCGTGCACGGCTGTCGCGTGGTCGAAGATGCCGCGGCGCACGAACTGGTCGGCCAGTACGCGATACATCTCGCGGACGGCGTCGTACTCGTTGCCGGCGCGCGTCGCGTAGGTGGCGTAGCCGAACGACGCCAGCTTCGGAGGGAAGAACGCCGCGAGCATGTGGGTGGGCTCGGTGTACGTCGGCGTCATGATGGCGAAGCCGACGATCTCGCCGCCGTCCCGCGCCACGACGCCGGCCCAGCCCTTCGTCTCGAGGGCGTGCTCGACCTGGCTGCGGGCGACACTCGCATCCTCGAACGGCGCCGGCAGGCGCGAGTCGCGTGCGCGGTCACGGGCGTGGCGCTCGGCGAGGAGCCGGGCGGCGATATCGAGGTGACTCGCGGGGTCGAACGGCTGGGTGGTAATGCTCATGGTGCGCCGATGATAGCAGCCCCTTCGGCGGGCGCTACAGCCGTTCGAGGGGCGCGAAGGAGAGCATCAGCTTCTTCATGCCGAAGGCGCCCTTGAACGCGACCGTCACTTCCTGGTCGTCGCCGATGACCTGGCACGAGACGACGATGCCCTCGCCGAAGTGCGGGTGACGGACGCGCTCGCCGCCGGTGAAGAGGGCGGTGTCCGGCATCGTCGGGCGGTCGTCGCGCGCGAACGACTCGCGCATGCGGCTCGGGCCGCGCTCGACGGCCTCGTACTCGTCCGCGACATGCTGGCGCTGGGCGAGCAGTTCCGGCGGGATATCGCGCAGGAAGCGCGACGGCGGATTGTGCTGCGACATGCCCATCGTGTGGCGTCGGAACGCGCGCACGAGGTAGAGCCGCCGCTTGGCGCGCGTCATGCCGACGTAGCAAAGGCGACGCTCTTCCTCGAGCGAGGCCGGGTCGTCGAACGACCGGATGTGCGGCAGCACGCCCTCTTCCATCGCCGTCATGAAGACGGCGGGGTACTCGAGCCCTTTTGCCGAGTGCAGCGTGATCAGCGTCACGCGCCCCGAGGCTTCGCCGGCGGCTTCTTCGCTGATCGTGTCGGCGTCGGAGATGAGCGCCACGTCCTCGAGGAAGGCGACGAGGGCGCGTGACGGATCGAGGCCGTCGTATTCGGCGGCGACGTTGCGCAGCTCGCCGACGTTCGCCCAGCGCTCCTCCGCCTCCGGCTCGTCGAACTCGTCGAACAGGTAGCGCCGGTAGGCGGTGCGCTCGAGAATCGCGTCGAGCAGCGTCGAGAGGGTGTTCTTCGACGACAGCTCCACCAGCTCGTCGACCATGCGCGAGAACTCCGCGAGCGCGCGCGCCTGCCGCGAGCCGAGCGGGTGCTTGCCGGCGCGCTGCGCGAGCTGTGCGGGCAGTGACGCGGGTGGCCGCCGGCCGGCGGCCTCCTCGAACAGGCGCACGTTGTCCGGCACGGGCGCGGTGCGCGCCTTCTCCTGCTCGGCGATGATCTGCAGCGCATTCCAGACTGGCACGTCGAGCTGGCCGGCCCAGCGCTCCAGCTCGGACAGCGTCTTGGCGCCGACGCCGCGTCCCGGCACGTTGACGATGCGGCCGAATGCCACCTGGTCGTACGGGTTTTGCACGAGCCGCATGTAGGCGAGGATGTCCTTCACTTCGCGCCGCTCGTAGAAGCGCGTGCCGCCGATGAGCTGGTAGGGGATGCGCGCGCGGATGAACGCCTCCTCCAGCGCGCGTGACTGCGCGTTCGTCCGGTACATCACGGCGATATCGCTGTACCGCAGCTCCTCACGCGTGAGCGCCTGCACCTCGCTCGCGACGAAGTCGGCCTCTTCCTGCTCGTCGTAGGCCTCGTACAGGACGACTGGCTCGCCTTCGCCGGCGTCGGTCCAGAGCGACTTTTCCTTTCGCTGGCGGCTGCCGGCGATGACCGCATGGGCGGCATCGAGGATGTTCTGGGTGGAGCGGTAGTTCTGCTCGAGCAGGACGACCTTCGCGTCCGGGAAGTCGCGTTCGAAGTTGAGGATGTTGCGGATGTCGGCCGAGCGCCACGAGTAGATCGACTGGTCGGGGTCGCCGACGACGGCGATGTTGCGGTGCTTGCCTGCCCAGAGCTTCGCCAGCTCGTACTGGGCGATGTTCGTGTCCTGGAACTCGTCGACGACGACGTGCAGGAAGCGCTCCTGGTACTTCTCGCGCAGTTCGGTATTGTCGCGCAGCATCTCGACGGCGCGCAGGAGCAGGTCATCGAAGTCGAGCGCGTTGTTTGCCGCGAGCAGTTCGTCGTAACGCGCGTAGACGCGGGCGACGACCTCGGCGTAGTAGTCGCGGGCGTTCCGGGCGTACTCATCGGGCGAGACGAGCTCGCTTTTGGCGTGCGAGATCGAGCCGAGCAGCATGCGCTCCTTGTAGCGCTTGAGGTCGACGTTCGAGTCCTCGGCGGCGCGTTTGACGACGGCCATCTGGTCGGCGTCGTCGAAGATGTTGAACGAGCGCGAGAGCCCGATGCGCTCCGCCTCCGTGCGGAGGAAGCGCGCGCAGATCGAGTGGAAGGTGCCGAGGACGACGTCGTTCGCGGCATCGGCGAGGTGCGCCGCCACGCGGGTGCGCATCTCGCGCGCTGCCTTATTCGTGAACGTGACCGCGACGATCCGCCACGGGGCGACGCCGACGGCATCGACGAGATAGGCGATGTGGTGCGTAATGACGCGCGTCTTGCCGGAGCCCGGGCCGGCGAGGATGAGCAGGGGCCCGGCGATGGTGGCCACGGCCTCGCGCTGGGGCGGGTTGAGGTCGGCGAGCAGATGCTCGGCGCCGGTACGGGGTTCATAGGAGGAGGTCATGCGGGCTCTCGATGCAGTGTAACGAGGCGGCACGCACGGTACTGCGGTCAGCCGTCCCGCGTCGTCAGGCGTAGCGCGGGCTGAAAGCCCGCGCCGTGAAAGGAGAGCCCGCGCCGCGAGAGGGAAGCGAATCCGCTACACTGCACGTAACGAAGGCGCCGCCCAGCGCGGCGTCTTCTCTTGTGCCCGGCAGCAGCCGATACGGAGACCATGACCACATCGACCGAAGCAGCCCCGAACGCGGCAGCGACGGCCGTCCGTGAGGACGTCCGCAACGTCGCCATCATCGCCCACGTTGACCACGGCAAGACGACGCTCGTCGACGCCATGCTCTGGCAGTCCGGCGTCTTCCGGGAGAACCAGGAGGTCGTCGAGCGGGTGATGGACTCGAACGACCTCGAGCGCGAGAAGGGCATCACCATCCTCGCCAAGAACACCTCCGTCCGCTACGGCGACGTGAAGATCAACATCGTCGACACGCCCGGCCACGCCGACTTCGGCGGTGAGGTCGAGCGGACGCTGAAGATGGTTGACGGCGTGCTGCTGCTCGTCGACGCGAGCGAGGGGCCGCTGCCGCAGACGCGGTTCGTGCTGAAGAAGGCGCTCGAGCTGGCGCTGCCGCCGATCGTGGTGATCAACAAGATCGACCGCTCGGACGCGCGTCCGCAGGAGGTGCTGAACGAGATCTACGACCTCTTCATCGACCTCGACGCGACCGAGGACCAGCTCGACTTCCCGGTGCTGTACACCATCGCGCGTGACGGCGTCTGCCGCCTCACGCCCGGCGGCGAGGACCACAAGCTGCATCCGCTGTTCGACGCGATCCTGCGCTCGGTGCCGGCGCCGCGGTATGAGCCGGGCCACCCCCTGCAGGCGCTGGTGCTGAATCTCGACTACTCGGAGTTCGTCGGGCGGCTGGCGGTCGGCCGCATCGTCAACGGCACCGTGCGGGCAAGGGACGACGTCGCCCGCGTAACCATCGACGGTGAGAGCGAGCGCGCGCGTGTGACGTACCTGTACGCCTTCGAGGGGCTTGAGCGCACGGAGGTGCCCGAAGCGGGGCCCGGCGACATCGTCGCCATCGCCGGCTTCGACGACGTGCACATTGGCGACACCATCACGGACCCCGACGACCCGCGCCCACTGCCCCGCGTCCACATCGACGAGCCGACGGTGAGCATGCTGTTCTCCATCAACACCTCGCCCTTCGCGGGCCAGGAGGGGCAGTGGCTGACGTCGAGGAACCTCAAGGACCGGCTCGAGCGCGAGGTACTGACGAACGTCGCGCTGAAGGTCGAGCCGGCGGAGTCGCGTGACGCGTTCAAGGTGTCGGGCCGCGGCGAGCTGCAGATGGCGGTGCTGATCGAGACGATGCGCCGCGAGGGGTTCGAGCTGACGGTTAGCAAGCCCGAAGTGATCACGCGCGACGTCGACGGCCAGCGCTACGAGCCGTTCGAGCAGCTCGTCGTGGACTGCCCTGAGGAGTACGTGGGCGTCGTGACGCAGGCGCTGGCCTCGCGCAAGGGACGCATGACGAACATGGCGAACCACGGCACCGGCCGCGTGCGGCTGGAGTTCCGTATCCCCTCACGCGGCCTCATCGGTTTCCGCAACCAGTTCCTCACCGACACGCGCGGCACCGGCCTGCTGAACCACCTCTTCGACGGTTACGGCCCGTGGGAGGGCGAGATCCCCCACCGCACGAACGGTGCGCTCGTGGCCGACCGCGCGGGCGTCGCGACCGGCTATGCGATCGAACACTTGCAGGACCGCGGCGACCTCTTCATCGAGCCGGGCGACCGCGTCTACGAGGGCATGGTCGTCGGCGAGAACAGCCGCGAGCAGGACATCGACGTCAACGTGACGCGCGAGAAGAAGCTGACGAACATCCGCTCCTCGACGTCGGACATCGCGGTGCAGCTGCTGCCGGCGCGCAAGCTCTCGCTCGAGCAGGCGCTCGAGTGGATGCGGGACGACGAGGCGCTCGAGGTGACGCCGAAGTCACTGCGCCTGCGGAAGCGGACCCTCTCGCAGACGGACCGCGCGCGGGAGGCGCGGAAGGGCTAACCGAGACACGCTTGCGCCTCGCGCGGACGGCGCGAACGCTCTCCCATGCCGTCCAGAACCGCCGACAGGCGGCCAACGAGCTCCGATGCCATGCTCGAGGAGCTGCCCTCTCTCGCGAATCCGACGAACGTCGCCGGCATAGCGAAGTTCGGCATCGCGTCGGCGAACACGCGTGGCATCAGCATCGGTGCCACGCAGTGCAGGCTCGGTTGCTGCGCGGGACGACGACACTCAACGGACGCGACGAGATTCTTGGCTGCGCTCAGAATGACAGCTGAGGGCACTCCTCAGCTCGTGCGGGCGATGAAGTCGACGACGACCTCCGCGAGCTCGTCGCCCTTGTCCTCCTGCAAGAAGTGACCGGCGCCGGCGATCGTCGTGTGGGGCTGGCCTGTCGCCCCCGGCACGAGCGACTGGAACACGCGCTCGCCGCCCTTCGTGATAGGGTCGGAGTCGCTGAACGCGGTCAGGAACGGCTTCTCCCAGCGCTGTAGGACCTCCCAAGCGCGGCGGTTCGCCTCCGCCGCCGGGTCGTCGGGCCTCGTCGGCACAAGCGAGGGGAATATGCGCGCGCCGGCCTTGTACGAGTCGTCCGGGAAGGGTGCGTCGTAGGCGGCGACGACGTCGTCCGGCAGCGTCGTGGCGGTGCCGCCCTGGATGATGCGGCCGACCTCGAAGGCGGGCGCCGTCTGCGAGAACTTCTGCCAGCGCATGAACGCCTCATTCGGCGGCCGGTCGCCCGTCGGCAGGCCGCCGTTGCCGATGATGATGCGCGCGAACCGCGCCTCGTTCTCGGCGGCGACACGCAGGCCGATCAGCGCGCCCCAGTCCTGGCCGAAGTACGTGATATCGCGCAGGTCGAGCTGCTCGACGAACGACGCGATCCAGTCGACGTGCCGCTGGTAGGTGTAGTCGGACTGCTCCGTCGGCTTGTCGGAGCGGCCGAAGCCGATGAGGTCCGGCGCGACGGCGCGGTGGCCCGCGGCGACGATCGGCGGGATCATCTTGCGGTAGAGGTACGACCACGACGGCTCGCCGTGCAGGAGCAGGACGACGGCGCCGTCGCGCGGGCCCTCGTCGATGTAGTGCAGACGCAGGATGCCGCCATCGCCGTCCGGTATGTTGACGTAACGCGGCGCGAAAGGGTAGCCCGGCAGGTTTGCGAACCGCTCGTCGGGCGTGCGCACGTACTTCATCGATGACCTCCGGTCCTCGCGATGGCGTCCTGCGTTGTTGGCGCGGCTGGTTAGGCGCGGACGCCCTCGATCGGCGCCTCGCCGAAGGCGCCGAGCACGGCCTTGCCCGACAGCTTGTCGCCGTCGACCGTCGCGCTGAACTCGATCTTCATGCCGAGCTGCGCCGCGGTGATCGCCCACGAGAGGTTGTTGCCGTCGACCTTGCCGTCCTCGATCGGGGCGTTGCCCTGGTCGCCGTCCATCGAGCCGGTGAGTTCGCTGCCGTTGGACTGCAGCGTCAGCACGGGCGTCTGCGTGCCCATCGGGGTCGTGATCGTCAGGTTCCACTTGCCGTCAACTGCCATGGTTCTTGCCTCCTTGGGCGTGTTTTCTGGCGCGGCTCCCGCACGCGCGGCCTTCCGACGTCTTGCGCGTTTCGTCACCCGCGCGGACTGAAGTCCGCGCTACAGCTCGGCGCGGCGGCGATTCGCGAGCGAAACCGTAACACGACAGAACGCAAGCCGATAGCGCCGGGGGCCGCTCCCGGCTATCGTGCGGGCGCCATGACCGCCCGCATCATCGACGGCAAGCAGATCTCGGCTGACGTCCTCGACGAGGTGCGCGCGACCGTCACGAAGCTGCGCGACGACCGCGGCGTCGAGCCGGGCCTCGCCGTCGTGCTCGTCGGCGATGACCCGGCGTCGGTGTCGTACGTGCGTGGCAAGACGAAGGACGCGCTCGACGTCGGCATGCGGGCGGAGACGATCCGCCTGCCGGTGACGACGACGCAGGCGGAGCTGCTGCGGCTCGTCCAGGAGCTGAACGAGAGCCCGTCGTGGCACGGCATCCTCGTGCAGCTGCCGCTGCCGCCGCAGATCGACGAGTCGCTGATCACCGCCTCGATCGCGGTCGAAAAGGACGTCGACGGCCTGCACCCGGTGAACGTCGGGCGCCTCTTCCGCGGTGAGCCCGCGTTCCTCTCCTGCACGCCGCACGGCGTCATCCAGATGCTGCTGCGCTCTGGCTACGACCCGGCCGGCAAGCACGTCGTCGTCGTCGGCCGCTCGAACCTCGTCGGCAAGCCACTCGCCGGCCTGCTGATGCGCAAGGCGCGCGGCGGCAACGCGACCGTCACCGTCTGCCACACCGGCACGCCGGACATCGCCGTGCACACGCGCCAGGCCGACATCCTCATCGCCGTCATGGGCCGGCCGCGCGCCATCACCGCCGACATGGTGCGTGAGGGCGCCGTGGTCATCGACGTCGGCGTGAACGCGATTCCGGATGCGACGAAGAAGTCCGGCCAGCGGCTCGTCGGCGACGTCGACTTCGATGCGGTGGCGGAGAAGGCGGTGGCGATCACGCCCGTGCCGGGCGGCGTCGGGCCGATGACGCGCGCGATGCTGTTGTGGAACACGGCGCTCGCCGCCAGCGGCGGGCCACGGGATTAATCTCTGAGACGAGACACTGCACGCGTTCGCCCTCAATGACTGTGGTAGTTGGCATTCCCCGTGCCACCGGCGAACGTACCGCCGGGCATCTGAACCCGATACCAGTTCGGGTTCGTCATGTCCCTGTAACTCGAGCATCCGCTCGCATCGCAGCCAGCCACTGCGAAGTGGTAGTAATCGGCTGCCAGTCCCACAGAACACAGCACGGCGCCGTAACAATCCGGGTTGTCGTTGATCGTCTAGGTTAACGTCTGACCAGTTGTGTATCGATACGCGAGGAATTTGTACTGCGTAGCGCCTGATCCGGAAATGTGGCCAGCACAGAGCGTGGCCGTGCCTCCGTCGAAAACGCCGCTTACCGTGCCAACCGAATGCGGCGTATACGCGGCCGGGCAGGCGGATACGTAACCCGCGATGTTGCCAAAGTCGCGTTCAGCGCGGAGGCGATACGTACGCCGGCCTGAACGGCTGGCCGGTGCCGGACATCTACGGCCGCAGCGCGGAGACGATCGGCTCGTTGCAGGACGCCGAGCGCGCCAAGCGTCGGCGGTGAACGACGGGGCCTACGCCGCCTCCGATTGCCCGCCGGCACGATAGACCGATTCCATCAGCTTGCCGAGCGCCCCGCCGGGGCGGTGCTCGAAGTCCGATGCTGTCAGCCCGCGGTGCTGCGCGACCGCGAAGGCGATCGCGTCGCCGATGGCCATCGCCGCCGCCGAGCTGGCCGTAGGCGCGAGCCCGATCGGGTCGGCGGATGCCGTCGCGCCCGGCACGATCGTGACGTCGGCTACGAGCGCCAGCGTCGAGCGCGGGTTGTCGGTGATGCCGATGATCGGCGTCTCGAAGCGGCGGAACATCGGCAGCACGGCCAGCAGCTCGGGGTTCTCGCCGCTGTGCGAGACGGCGACCACGATGTCGCCTTTTCGCAGACCGCCGAGGTCGCCGTGCACCGCCTCGGCGGCGTTGACGAACGAGGCCGGCGTGCCCGTCGACGAGAGCTGCGAGGCGAGCTTCGCCGCGACGTGGCCGGACTTGCCGACGCCGCTGCAGACGACCTGTCCCCGGCAGCGTGCGATCAGCTCGACGGCCTCGACGAATTCCGTGCCGAGGTTCGCCGCCGCCTCCTCGAGCGCGCGCGCTTCGTTGCGGATGAGCTGGCGTCCGAGCAGGATGTGGCGCTCGTGGTCGCGGTCGAATGTCATCGGGTCACTCCCTTCGCAAGTAGCGCTTCAACTTCGGTGCGGTATGGCATCGCGGGCTCCGCGCCCTCGCGTGTGCAGGCGACGGCGCCGGCGGCGCTCGCGAAGCGCAGCGCTTCCTCGATGGATGTGCCCTCGGCGAGCGCGACCGCGAGCCCGGCGCAAAACGCGTCGCCGGCCCCAGTCGTGTCGACGACGGGCACGTCGAACGCGGACACATGCATCTCGCGAGCCCCCTCGATCGCGCCAGCGCCGCGCCCGCCAAACGTGACAACGAACACTCCTCCGATGCCCTGGCCGTGCATACTGGCGACGACGGTGCCCATGTCGCCGGGGCCCGGCGCGCCGATACCCAGCACCGCGGCCGTCTCCAGTTCGTTGGCGACGATCACGTGTGGCAGCCGCAAGAGCGGCTGCGGTACCGCGCGGTCGACGACGGGTGCCGCGTTGAAGATGACGGTCGCGCCGGCGGTGTGCATCGCCTCCGCAAACGTCACCGCAGCAACATCCGAGGTCTCGCGGCTCAGCAGCGCGACGTCCGCGGGCGCGAGCAGCGGCGCCGCGTCGGTCACGTCGTCAGACGCCACCGCCCAGTTTGCGCGCGGCGACTGCACGATGGTGTTTGCGCCGTCTGGCTCGACAACGATCGTCGCGACGCCCGTGCCGTGCTCGCGGTCGACGACGACGGCGCGGCGGTCGATGCCCTCGCGGTCGAGCGCGTCGAGGAAGCGGCGGCCGTACTCGTCGTCGCCGACGCGCCCGACGACGGCGACCTCGGCGCCGAGCCGGCGGGCGGCGACGGCCTGGTTGAAGCCCTTGCCGCCGAGGTACGTCGCGAAGACGCCCTGCACGGTCTCGCCGCGCCGGGGCGCGCGCTCGACGTGCATCACGAGGTCCATGTTGAAGCTGGCCAGCACCGCGATCTTCACCATGTCCCGATCCTCGTGCTCACGGCGCCTCCTGCGGCGGCGCCGGCGCGTCGGCGGACGCCGGCGGCTCGCCGCGGCGCTCGCGCATGAAGGCGTCCAGCGCCCGCGCGACGTGCTGCGCCATGAGGACGTGCGAACGGTCGTCGACGAGCACGCGGGCGTCGTCGTCGTTCGAGAGGAAGAGGAACTCGAGCAGCGCTGCCGGCACGGGCGACTCGCGCGTGACGACGAACTGGCAGAAGCCGCCCGAGTGGTGCGCCGCCGCGTCCTCCTTGACGCCGCGGTCCGGCGGCGCGTAGCCGTATTCGTGCAGCGCGTCCATCATCGCCTGCTGCACCATCGTCGCGAGGCGCTCGTTCGCCGCGCCCTCCTCGTGCTTGCCGCAGTACCAGGTCTCCGGGCCGCTGATCGACTTCACGGTCGCGCCGTTGCCGTGGATGGCGAGATAGAGGTCGGCGTCGACCGAGCGTGCGAGTGCGACGCGTGCGTAGAGGTCCGACGTGATCCACTGCAGCGGCAGCGGCCGGCCCGGCCCCTGGCCCTCCCCCTCGCGTGTCAGGTAGACGTCGTAGCCCATGCGCACGAGCGCGTCGCGGATGAGCTCGGCGTTGCGCAGATTGCTGTCGGCCTCGGTGATGTCCCAGCGGCCGGAGCCGTCCGGGAGATAGTGCACCGCGCCGGGGTCGCCGCGGCCGTGGCCGGGGTCGAGCACGACGACGCCCTTGCGCGACGGCGCCGCCTCGGGCCGCGCGCGTGGACCATCGACATCGAGCGAGCGCACGCTGACACCGGCGCCGCCGTCCGTCGCATGCGATGGCGCCGGGTGGGCGACGTCGTAGGGGCCGGCGGGCTCGCGCGTGTCCACGGTAGTGTCGGCCAGGCGTGGTGGTTGCCGCGACGCCTCGGGCACCGGCGCTGGGCCCGAGGCCGCCGCTAATACGTCGTTGTGGTCGATGGGCTTCGCCTCCCCCGGCGGAGGGCCGGCGGGGCTGGCTGCTGCACCATCTCGGTTCGCCGAGGCGGTCGGGCTCGTACCGCGGAACGCGTACCAGCCGGCCGCCGCTGTCAGCAGCGTCCAGCCGAGCATCGCGCAGAGCAGCAGCCGGCGGGCCCACGGCGCCATCGTCAGGCCGCCTTCTTGCGGCGCAGCGCGGCCGCCGTCGTCTGCAGGTCTTCGACCAACTCGTCGATGGCGATCGGCCGCACCTGCAGCGGGAACGCGTTCACGCGTGTCACGAGCCGCGTCGCCGCGTACTCGCGGAACGCCGCCAGCTGCGCGGCCTCGTCCACCGGATCGTCCGTCGGGGCTTGGGCGTCTGCTGCCTGCCTGCCGCTGCTGAGCGAGCGCGCGAGCGCGGCCACGAACTCGACGTCCGGGTCGTGTTCGTCCACGTCGTCGAGCCGCTCGAATCGCTGGGCCTCGGGGCCGCGCACGGAGCGCGGCATGACGTCCTCGATGCCGGCCCGTGGCTTGATCACCGGCTCCTCATCGCGTCGCAACCATCCCGCCATACAGTCGTCCTCCCTTCGAACGGTCGCTACGGTGCGCTTGTTGAGCCAGTCGGCGAGAGCAGCGAGTTGCTGCCTAGGTCACCGGACACGCTGTGGAACAACCCACCGACGATGTGCGGCACGAGCATCAGCCCGAGGCCGGACATCACGAGCATCACGGCGGCGTACGCCCAGACTTTGTGGTGGTGGCCGCCGGCGGTGACGTGTGGCGACCACGTGTTCACGATCGTCAGCACGATCGTCACGACGAGCGCGAAGCCGCGGATGAAGTTGATGTCCGGCGAGGCGAACGACAGGACATTGGTGACGTCGATGCCGCCGGTCGTCGTCGGGTCGGCGCTCGCGATGGCCTGTGTCTGGATCTGCGAGAGCTGGTTGGCGAAGATGACCATCACCTCCGTCACGAACATGAGGATGCCGATCAGCACCAGGTGGAGCGGTACCATCAGCCACATGAAGGTCTGCGACACGAGTTTGCGGTTTTCCCGCAGCAGCGAGATCTTCAGCGCGAAGAGCGAGGACAGATAGCCGATCTGGTCGGGGTCACCGCCGACCTTCATCGTGTCCCAGAATGTGCTCACCGAGCGGTCGACGAGCTCGCTGCCGGTCTCCGAGATGAAACGGTCCCAGCAGAGGTCGGGCCGAATACCAGAGCGCAGCCGCACGTGCAGCCGCCGCACGCCCTGTTCGAGCGACGAGAGCGAGCGCTGGTTGATGCGCTCCATGCCCTCGGTGACGGTGGTGCCGATCGCGCCGACGATGGAGCCGAGCGAACGGAGGAAGGTCGAGATGTCCTTGTCGAACTGGTCGACCTTGCGGTCATCGATGAATGCCAGGACGCCGACGGGCGCGACGGTGACGCCGGCCGCGATCATGCCGGCGCCGATGTTGAACACGAGCCCGACGACGGCGCCCAGCACCGCGCCTGCGGGCAGCAGTACGCGAGCCGCCGAGAACATCTGCCGCTGCGTCTTCGATGTCTTCGGGCGGCGATGCGTCTTCGGTTCAACCGGTGCCGTGCGGTAGATGACCCAATCGCCGAGCACGGCGATGCCGATCATCACGGTCGCCAGGCCGAGGATGAACAGCGTGCCGACGCTGTAAATCATCATCGATACCAGCGAAACGACGACGACGAGCGTGACGGAGACCATCAACGCGACGTAGGCGTCCGTCCACTTCCGAAGGGACTCGAGGTCGCGCTCGTACTTGCGCGAGTACTGCTCGAGTTGGATCTCGGTCTCGCGCGCGAGGAACTGCGACTCGGATTCGCCGGAGGCGAGCGAGCTCGAGAACCGCAGCAGCAGGCTGCTGACGGCCTCGTTCTCGGTGGCATCGGCGACGAGCTGGCAGGCGCGCGCGTAGTCGTAGTTCAGCCGCTGGGCCACGAGGTGGACACGGTGGAAGTAGCCGGAGGTCGTGTATCCGAGCGCGGCGGTCTCCTGGAAGAGCTTCTCGCGGCCGACGTTCGCCGTGGCGAGCGCCGACATGTACGTGAGCTGGGTCACCAGGTCGAACTCAAGCGGCGCCGGCCGGAAGAGCGAGGTCGGCCGTTGCCAGTTCGCCGCGTCGGCGATGGCCTCGCTCTCATGTTGCTTCCGTGCAGGCAGGAACTTCGTGAAGATCGCCATACTACGGCGGCCCCGCGAAGTAGGCGCTCGTCGTCACGCCGTGCTCCGAACCGATGACGACCATGTTGGTCGTGCCCGTGCCGACGACCGGGTTCACCCGCAGCAGGAGGTCGACGCTCTCGCCGGGATTGAGGATGCCCGGCTCGAAGATGTCGTTCGTGAACGTCCCGGTCTTCCACGTGTCCGACGCGAGGGCGCCGGATGTGTACGCGAGCCACTTGTCGTAGCGGGCGCCGCTCTCGCCGAAATACTGGACGACGACGTCCATGGCCGCGAAGTCGCCGACCGGCGTCTGGCCGTCGTTCCGCAGCGTCACGGTGATGTTGGCGCCGCTGCCGTCGATGCTGGTGCCCGCCACCGCGAGCTTGGTGTGACTCTGCTGCGCGTAGCGGGCTTCCGACTCGCGGAGCGACTGCGCGACGGCATCAGCGCCGAGGAAGCCGCCGCGTGCCATCAGCACCGTCGAGAGCATCAGGATCGCGGCCACGAGCAGCGCCGGGAGTCCGTTCTCCATCGCACGTCCCTAAACGGTGAAGTACTTGGCGTCGTCGATGCCGTTCGGTGTCACGACCTTCACGTAGTAGGTCGTGCCGGTGGTGAGGTTGCTCGAGAAGTGCACGGTGATGCGCAGCGTCGAGCTTGGCTCCCAGGTCGACGTGCCGTTTTCGAGCGTGTATTCCCAGCACGGTGCCGTGCAGCCGGCGTTGCCCTGCGGGATGCGCTGGAAGTTGCCGCTTGGCCCGAAGAAGACGTCGACGCGGCTCAGTGGATCGACCGTTTGCGAGCCGATGTTCTTCACCCATACGTTCGCGTCCGCGCTCCCGTTTTGGCCCGTGGCGTGTACGATCTCGATCTGGCTCGCAATGCGGTCCTCGACGACGCCAGACGCGGAGATCAGCGCGCCGGAGGTGCGCCCAACCGACGGCAGCACGGCGTTCGCGACGGCGACGATCGCGACGATCGCCGCGATGGTGAGCATGATGGTGGTGATCGCCTTGTCGATGGCGGCCCTCCCGGCCTAGCGGCCCGCGCGGCTATGCCGCGCGCTGGATGCGCTCCGGCGCCTCATCCTCATGCAAGAGCGCTTCGAGTTGGCGCAGGATCACCACCGTCTCGTTCGACGAGGGCGCCCGCTCCGGCTCGTCGACCTCGAGTTCGATGACGCGCGAGAGCGCCGCGCGCGCGTCATCGGTCAGATGGCCGGACGCCTGGCAGAGGTCGAGCAGGATCTCCAGCCGCAGCGGCCCGAGGCGGCGCATCGCGTCCTCCGCCCATGCCGACAGGCCCGCGATCGTAAGCAGACTCCAGCTCGGCCGTTCGGCCGCCGCGCCCCTGGTTTGCGGCGCCGCCGCTGCGTCCGCCGCCGGGCGCAGCGGCACCGGTCCGGTCGCAGGCGATGGTGGCGAGGCGGGCGGGTGCGCGGCGTGCGCCGGCGACGCGGGCTCGGGGTGCTCCTCGTGCGGCGGGCTCACGATCTCCAGGCGCGTCACCGGCTCCCCAGCTGCCGGCACGATCTGGATCGGCGCGCGCTGTGGCGCGCCGCCGCCCTCGAACGGGTTCTCGCGTGCGAGGATGGCCGTGCGGATCTCCGTGAGGATCGTCTTCACCTCGCCCTTGAGGATCTTCCCTTCGTCCTCGAGCGTGGCGACGCGCGCCTCGAGCTGTGTGACCCTGGGCCCCAGCTGCTGTTCCACGTCCGTCCTTCCTCCGCTGCCGACAGCCTCGCGCGCTGGTTAGTTGAGGTTGAGCACGCTCTGGTTGATCGAGGCCGGGATCGTGCGCTGGACGACGATGTACGACCCCTGCGGTGGCTTGAGCTCAAGCGTGAACGTGCTGTTGGCGACGAGGTTGATGCCGCTGTCTTGCGTCAGGTCAATTGTTACTTCGAGCATCTCGCCTGGCTCGAGCAGCTTGTCGCTGTCGCCCGTGATCACGCTCGTCGTGTAGGTGAGGTTGTTGTTCGAGTGTCCCGTATCGGCGTAGCTGATCACGGTACGGTTGTTCGTATCGCTCGGGTTGAGGTTGACGGAGTCGCCGCCCGCAGCGAGCGTCAGCGTCAGTTTGATCGCGGTGACCTTGGTCGTGTTGGACTCGGCGATGATGCCCCCCGTCAGCGCCATCGAGCCGCGTGTCTTCGCGAGGCCGGCGTACACCGTGTCCTTGCCACGCTCCGAGGAGAACAGGCCCGTGCTGAGCACCACGAAGGCGAACACGGCAGCGACGACGACGAAGGCGATGAGGACGATCGCTGTCTCGAGGCCGGTGATGCCGGCTTCGTCGCTGCGGCGTCCGCGCTGGAAGAGTCCCATGGCCGTTTCCTCCTGAAACGCGTCTGTCCGGCCTGTTCCCTCGGCCGGGCGCTCGCACCCAGCGGATGCTGGGGGTCGCACATCTAGGTTCGAGACGGCGGCCCCGGATGTGCATGGGGGGTGCCCCCCTCTTGGAGGGGTGCTGGCACCCCCGGCCGTACGCGCTCCGTGGCCTCACGCGAACGCAGCGGCGGGCTCCCCGAGGAGCCCGCCCGTGCTTGGTGCGCTTGTCGGTCCGTTAGTTGAGGTTCAGGACGCTCTGGTTGATGGAGGCCGGCGTCGTCCGCTGGATCACCACGTAGGACCCCTGCGGCGGCTTCACCTCGAGCGTGAACGTCTTGTTCGTCCCGATGACGATGTTCGCGTCCTGCGTCAGGTCGATGCTGATCTCAAGCA
>Ga0209172_10002422_pt1 | contig 32951 bp, 31 predicted proteins | sample LarsenN4metaG_FD_184113 | JGI IMG/M metagenome (GOLD analysis project Ga0209172, IMG submission 184113) | Hot spring sediment bacterial and archeal communities from British Columbia, Canada, to study Microbial Dark Matter (Phase II) - Larsen... ... | reverse complement strand
GACCGCCGCCTGCGCAAGCGCCCGCTTCCACGAGCCGAGCTGGAACCCCCACACCACCAGCAGCAGAAGCGGCACCATCAGCGTGATGCCGCGCGTCATCGTCGCCGCGCTGAGCAACAGGCCCACCGCGAACAACCGCGGCCAACCGATGCCCGCACGCGTCCACGGCCGCCACAGCAGCACGAGCAGCGCCAGCATCCAGAGCAGCGTGAAGAGCGGCTCCGAGAGCACGGTGCCCGTGTAATACACCTGCCCGGGGAAGAGGGCGTGCAGCACCCCCGCCGCCACCCCGACGCCGCGCCCCGCCACGCGCAGCGCCAGCAGGAACACGACGACCGTCGTCAACGCCCCAAACACCGCGTTCGCCATCTTCACGGCGAAGACGCTGCGCCCCCACCACATCAGGTCGCCGAGCTTCTTCAGCCCGCCAACCGTCGCCGGGTAGCCAACCGGGTAATAGGCGATCGCGTGCCCGGCCGAGGCGAGGTTCGGGTCGTCCGGCCCGGTATAGGCGCCGGGGAAGTCCGCCGGTGGCCGGATGTAGCCCTTGCCGTCGGCGATGAACTCGCTGAAGAGCATGTAGAGCGCCGGGTCGTTCAGGCCCTGGGGCTCGCGGTTGTTGTATGCCACCCACGCCGCCCGCGGCATCATCGCCAGCGCGAACAACGCCAGCGCCACGAGCGCGTTGACCCGCACCGCGCGGTCGCGCGCGGCCTTCCGCGAAGGTGCTCGTGGCGCGGGAGAGGCGTCGGCCGGCGGCTGCGGTCGCGCGGCGGGGGCGGCCTCGATGCTCACGTCGGGTAGCGTACCTGACGCCGCACCGCGGGTGTGGTGCGCGTCCGTGGACGCTACTGCGCCCGCTGCGCCGCCGGTGCCGGCCGCTGCACCAGGTGCCCGCCCGTCAGCTCCACCACGTACAGCTCGCCGCGCACCGTCTTCTCGAGCCGCGCCAGGTCGGCCGACGGCAGCGCCCGCACGCTGACATCCTTCCCGTACAGCGCCATACCGACCGACTTCAGCCACGTCGGCTGCCACAGCGGGTTCGACCACAACCCCTCGTCGTCGACGACGTACACCGTCGTCCCCGCCGGGACCGTGTCGTAGTTCGCGCGCAGCTCGTCCGCGAGCAGTTGCCAGCGGTCCGTCTGCTTGATGAACGGGTCCGTCTGCTTCACGTCCTGCCACGCGTACAGCCCCGCCACGGCGGCGATCGCCAGCGCGCCGAGCGCGTACGCCGCCGGCTTGTACAGCCGCGCCGCATGGTGGAACACCCAGCCCGCCGCGACCGCGACGAGGACCGCGAAGAACGGCGTCGCCATGTACGTGTAGCGCGTCGCCGTCCAGATCTTCCCGGGCGCGTACGGCATCACGCCGATGATCATTCCCACCGCCGCCAGCCGCGCGATGTTCGGGCCGCGCACGAAGAAGAAGATCGCCGCCGCCACCACCGCCGAGCCCACGCCCCACTCGACGGCGCCCGGCTCGAGCGGGATCGCGCCCACCGGGTACGCCAGCCGCGACATGTAGATCCACACCTCGCGCGGGATGTGCCAGCCGACGCCGTAGAACCCGGCGTCCACACCCTGGCAACCGCACCCGGAGAGCCCGCCGACGAGCAGCGCCGCCGCGATCGCGAACGGCGTCATCTTCAACGCGAAATCCAGCACGTCGCGCCGCCGCCAGAGCGACTCGAACGTGTAGTACACGAGGATCACCGCGCCGATGACGACGCCCCCCTCGTTGGCAAGGAACCCGGCGATGAACAGCGCCAGCGACGCCCAGTACCACGCCGCCCGCCGCTCGTCGGAGCGCACGTAGCGGTGGATGGCGTAGAGCGACGACAGCAGCAGCAGCTCGCTGAACACGTGCGGGAAGGCCGTGATGTACGTCACCGTGTGCACCGCCGAGGCCGTCAGTCCGAAGATCGCCGCCGCAAGCAGCGCCACGAACTGCCGCTTCGTCATCGACAGCACGAACGCGTACAGCACGACGACGCCCGCGACGTGCAGCGTCAGGTTGACGATCCGCCAGCCCATCGCGTTGAAGCCGAACGCCTGCCACTCGAGCCAGTACGCCAGCATCGTCAGCGGCCGCCAGTTCGGCGTCAGGTCGCGCAGCGCGAACACATCGCCCATATACGCGGGGAAGCTGCGCGTACGGATGTCGCCGAGTACGAGGAAGTCATCGCCGAAGAAGTACGCCGACAGCGTCGGCACGTGGATGCCGACGATGACGCCGATCAGGGCCAGCAGCGGCAGGTGCCGCGCGGCGGCGCGCACTGCCAGCGCGGCCGAGCGCCGGCGGCGCGCCGCGACCGGCTCCAGGAGCGAGATCTGCGTCGCGGCGACGGCCATCGTGGTGGTGTCCTTGCCGACGGCAATCGGGGGGATCCCAGATTCGAGCCGATCGTAACATCGGCCCTGCACCCCGGCAATCGCAGGGTGCCTCCTCCGCCAATCGAAATTGATCATCGATGGTAAGGGGTACGCTGCCACCATGGCCGTTTCGCTGGACGACATCCGCGCGGCGCGCGAGGTGGTCGCGTCGAGCGGCGTCGTCCGCCACACGCCGCTGCTCGAATCCCGCACCCTCTCCGAGCGCGCCGGCGCCATCGTCCGTCTGAAGGCCGAGGGCCTCCAGCACACCGGCTCCTTCAAGGTGCGCGGCGCCGTCAACCGCATGGCCGCCCTCTCACCCGCCGAGCGCGAGCGCGGCGTCATCGCCGCAAGCGCCGGCAACCACGCCCAGGGCGTCGCCGTCGCCGCGCGCGCCGCCGGCGTGCGCGCCACCGTCGTCATGTCCGCCACGGCGCCGCTCGCCAAGGTCCAGGCGACCCGCGACTACGGCGCCGAGGTCGTCCTCGCCGGCGACTCCTACGACGACGCCCGCGCCGAGGCCGCACGCCTGCGCGACGGACGCGGCCTCGTCGAGGTCCCCGCCTATGACGACCCGCTCATCGTCGCCGGCCAGGGCACCGTCGGCCTCGAAATCCTCGACGACATGCCGGACGTCGCCCTCCTCGTCGTCCCGGTGGGCGGCGGCGGGCTCGCCGCGGGCATCGCGATCGCCGCCAAGTCGCAGCGGCCTGATGTCCGCGTCGTCGGCGTCCAGGCCGAGGCCGCACCCGGCGTCGCCCGCTCGCTCGCCGCCCGCCGCATCCAGCACGTCGCGACACGCCCAACGCTCGCCGACGGCATCGCTGTCGGCGGCCCCGGCGAGGTGACGTTCCCCCTCCTCGCCCGCTACCTCGACGACCTCGTGCTCGTCGACGACGACGACATCGCCGAGGCGATGGTCCTCCTGCTCGAGCGCGCGAAGCTCGTCGTCGAGGGCGCCGGCGCCGCCGGCGTCGCCGCGCTGCTGGCGGGCCGCATCGACCCGCGCGGCGAGCCGACGGCCATCGTCCTCTCCGGCGGCAACGTCGATATCAACATGCTTGCGCGCGTCGTCGAGCACGGCCTCTCGCGCGCCGGCCGCTACTGCCGTCTGCGCATCGCCATCGACGACCGCCCAGGACAGCTCGCCGTCATCGCCCGCATCATCGGCGAGCACGGCGCCAACATCCTCTCCGTCGCCCACCAGCGGTTCGGTGTCGACCTCCCGGTCGGGCGCGTCGAGGCCGTCGTCCTCCTCGAAGTCCGCGACCACGCCCATGGCGACGCCGTCGCCGCCGCCCTCCGTAACGCCGGCTTCGGCGTCACCCGCGAGTAGCCGCCTCCGGCGTCCTCTGGGCGTGCCCGAATGCGCCACCGGCGGCCCCAGCGCCTGCGACCAACGAGCAACGACCAACCACCCAACACCACACCGTTACGTCACGTTGACGATGCATGATCGCGGAGTCTACAGTTCGACCGAGGAAGATCCGCTCAAGGAGGAGATCGCATGATCACGAGGAAGAGGCTGTTCGCCATCGGCGGCGGGCTTGCCGCCGCCGGCATCGCCCTGTTCGCCGTTGGCATGGGCTATCGGGCGCCCGCGGTTCACGCCGTCGGTGAGTCTACACCGACGCCGACGCCCTCCTGTATCCAGCTCACCCGCAACCTACATCCCGAGGGCGGCGTCCACTACGTAGGCTTTAGTGCCGGCGAGCCCATTTGCACCGCTACGCCTACCGCCACCGTCCACCTCGTCACGAAGACGCCGACGGTCACGAACACGCCTGAACCCACCAACACCCGCCCGCCGGAGACCGCGACGACGGCGCCGAAGCCGTCCGCCACGTCGCCGGGCGGCGGCGCAGGCGCGGGCGGCGTCCGCCCGCCGAACACCGGCACTGGCGGCTCGGACAGCAGCACCCGGCTCTGGATGTGGCTCGCCGCCGGCGGCGCCGCGCTGGCCGTCCTCGGTGGCGCTGGCATCGCCGCAGGTGCGCTCCGCCGCCGCTAAACGGTCGTATCCCAGCCACACACGGGAGAGGGCGCCCGCATGGGCGCCCTCCTTGCGCTCTGTCGCACGGACAGCGCCCCGGCGGACGTGCGGCGCTCTGCTGCGGGGGGACGCCGGGGGGCCGCCGGACACTTAACCTAGCGATTACATCGCAACCCTCGGTAAAACCCCTATCCATCGTTGACAAGATCCGCGGCTATGCTAGGCTCAGAACGTTCGGAGAACCCCCCGCGTACTCAGGAGGAGGAACATCACTCATCACGCTCGGCGCAGCATCGGCCATCGCGGGCCTCATGCTCGTCGCCATCTCGTGGACGTCCGCGCCGGTGACATTCGGCCAATCGCCGACGGACACACCTACGAACACACCTACGAACACACCTACGAACACACCTACGAACACACCTACGAACACCGCGACCCCGACCGCGACGTCGACGTCGACCCCAACGCGTACGTCGACCAGCACCTCAACCGCGACGACGACCGCTACGGCCACACCGACAACGCCGGCAACGGCGACTGCGCCGGCCGCAACGGCGACCTCGACCGGCGGCGGCGCCGGCTCGGGCGTCCGCCCGCCGAACACCGGCACGGGCGACAGCGCCTCCGGCACCGGCATCGCCGTCTGGAGCATCGCCGCCGGCGCGGCGCTCGTCGTCCTCGGCGGTGGCTCCGTGGCCTACGGCCTGCGCCGCCGCTCGCAGCAGCAGTAACCAACCGTCGGGGGTATCCGGCACGAACGAGAGGGGCGCCTTCGGGCGCCCCTCCTCTTTCCTCCCACCGGGGCTGCCTTGCCGTCGGTCAGGCGGCCGGCCCTGCCCCGCCTCTCACTTCCGGCTTCTCACGCGCGACATCGGCCCGTCGCTCGCCGCCGCGCCCGATGCGCGGCTCCGTCCCCGCGAGCAGCCGCCGCATATTCGCTTCGTGCCGGTAGAGGATGATCGCCGCCGCGCCACACGCGTACGCCGCCCAGGCCGGCGGGCTCACGCCGAGCGCCGCCAGCACGACGAACAGCAGCGCCAGCACCGGCGCCATGACGATCGACATCACCGACATGATGCGCGTTGCACCCACCACGAGCGCCGCCACCGGCACCATCGCCAGCGACGCCAGCGGGTTCATCGCCAGCGCCGCGCCGAAGCCCGTCGCCACCGCCTTGCCGCCGCGGAAGCCCGCGTACAGCGGCCACACATGCCCGCAGACCGCGCCAAACGCACACGCCGCCGCCACCCAGGCGCGGTCGTCGTGCCCGTCGACGTCCGCCGCGCGCGCGAGCAGGAATCCCAGGTACACCGGCACGACGCCCTTCGCGATGTCGAGCAGGATGACGAGCGCCCCCGCCTTCGCGCCCGACGTGCGGATAACGTTCGTGGCGCCGGTCGCCCCGCTGCCGTACTCCCGGATATCGATGCCGCGCGTAATCCGCCCGACGATCAGCCCGAACTGGACCGAACCGATCAGGTAGCCGACGACAAGCGCCAGCGGGATCGCCCACACCATGGCCCGAGGGTAACCACAACGGACAACAGACAACAGACAACACGCCGCCAGATGTCTGCTCGCTGCTCTCTGCTGTCGGCCCGCCTCCGTCTGGTGTCTCTCACGCGAAACGGCGAAGCCGGGATGGCCTCGCCGTTCGCTACCGGGATGTCGCCAGGTGCGTGGCGCCCTAGCCGGTCATGTCCTTGACCTTGTCCTTGACCTTGCCCTTCATCTTCCCGAACGTCTCCTGCACCTTCCCCTTCCCCTGCTGCGCCTTGCCCTTGGCCTCCAGCTCCTCGTTGTCGGTCGCCTTCCCGGCGTACTCCTTCGCCTTCCCTGCGAGCCGCTTGCCCTTGCCCTTCAGGTCGTCGCGGTCGGGCATCACCGTCTCCTTTCAAGATTGAACTCTGCGCCGTGCCGTCCTCGGTCGCCCGCCATCCTCAGAGCAGGATGACGAGCAAGATGATGATGAGGATCAGGGCCAGCAGACCGCCGCCGATGTACATAGCTCCGCGCCTCCTCCGTTCGTTGGGCGCAGTGTCGCAGCATCGGGGTAAACCAACCGTTGCAGCGCGCGGCGGCACGCTCGCAGTGCGCTCAGCGCTTCGCAATGCGCGCGAAATGCCGGTGCCGCGGAGGCGCCCTGGTGCGGCAAGCACGCCCACCATCGCCGGCCGTCCGGCGAGCCAAGCGGGCGGGCTACACTGACCGGTGATGCGCGAACCGGACCATTACGCCACCCTCGACCTCCGGCGCGACGCCACCGCCGCCGAGATCAAGCGTCGCTACCGCAAACTCATGCGCGAAGTGCACCCCGATGCCAACGCGCACGACCCCCACGCCCACCGCAAGGCCGCCCGCATCAACGCCGCTTACGAGACTCTCGGCGACCCCGAGCGCCGCCGCGCCTACGACGCGACGCTCGACGCCGGACCGGCCCTGCCAGCAGACCGCCGCCGTTACGAGCGCTGGGCGCAGGAGGAGAACTGGGAGGACATCGTCGCCGAGCACGTGCCGCCGCAGCGCCCAGCGCACGTCCACGCGCCGCCGCCGCTCGTCGAGCCGGAGGCGATCGAAGTCGACATGGGCGAGCTGCGCCTGTCGCCGCGCGTCCGGCGCACCGTCCGCATCACGAACCGCTGCGACTGCACGATCACGGGCGACGTCTCGACCTCCGAGGCCTGGGTCTGGGGCCCGATCGGCCGCTTCACGATCCGCCCCGGCGAGACGGTCGAGTTCGCGATCGAGGTCATCGCCCGCAAGGTGCGCTTCCCCGGTATCTCGCGCGTCCAGTTCGTCTCGCGCGACTGGACTGGCACCGTGCCGGTGCGTATCACGGGCTACGCCCCGAAGCTCCGGCGCGTCTTCCCCGCGACGACGAACTCCGCGTACGTGCCGCCGCGCCGCCGGCGTGCCGTCGGCGGCCGCATCGCGCGATGACGCAGCCGCCGCTGCCGGCGCCGGGCCAGCGCGTGAGCGCCGTGCCGCTGCCGCCGCCGTTCGAGCTCCCGGGCCGGCCCGACGACCACGCACCGCCGGCGGCGCACGACGCCTACCGCCAGACGCAGTTCGTCCTCGGCGCCGACCTCCAACTGTTCGCCGAAGGCATGCGCCTCCAGCTCGCGCTGCTCGAGGCCTCGTCGCACTCGCGCTACCGCACGCACGTCTACGGCGCCGTCGTCGGCATGTGGTCGCGCGCGTACAGCGCGCTCGCCGACGCCTGCCTGCTTATCACGCGCGCGTCCTACGCCACCGTGCCGAACATCGTCCGCTCCGCCTGCGAGCTGATCGCCGCGCAGCAGCAGGTCCACGCCGTCGAGTTCGGGGAGTACGTCGGATGGCTGCTCGCACACCTCAAGCCCGACGAGGCGCGCAAGGCCTTCGACATCGGCCTCGGCCACTACTTCGCGGGCTCGACGCTCGCCACAGACCCCGAGCTGCGCGCCGTCTACCGCGCGGCCAGCGACCTCGGCCGCCCGAACTTCGGCGCCACGCTCGTGCTGACGGCGCCGGAGTCGAACAATTTGCGTCTCGCCTACACCTTCGCCGACACGACCTTCCACGTCGCCTGGGCAGAGGTCGAGCTCGGCTGGCTGCTGCGTTGCGCCGAGCGCCAGCTCGCCGTCGTCGCCCAGATGCGCGACGTCTTCAACGTCACCGACGAACTGCACCGCGACGTCGCGACATACGGGCGCCGTGTGCGGGAAGCGCTCGACCGGCGAGACCGCGCGTCGCTGGAGGAGGTCGAGGACGAGGGCGGCTTCAAGCGCTGGCTCGTCCACAACATGCGCCGCCAGCCCTCCGGCGCGCCCAGGAAGGTGCTGCTCTAGTCACGCGCCCGGTACACCACGAGCGCGCGCTCATCACGCACACGGTCGAGCCATGGCAGCGCGTCGAACAGGTGCCGGCACTGCGGGTTGACGTACAGCACCCAGAGCGGCAGTCCGGTGCGTTCGCGCCACGAGCGCAGACGGTCGACGAATGGCCGCATCACCGCCTCATCGAACGGGTTGAACAGGTACAGCACTAGCGGCGCCTCCGGCAGCGCGTACGCCAGCGCATCGGCGCACACGACATCGATATCCCGGCACGCGAGGTCGGGCCGGGCCCGCATGTAGGCGCCGATGTTCGCCTCTGCGATCCGCACCAGCTCCGGCGCGAACTCCACGCCCACGACACGCGTGAACGGATACCCCGCGGCGAGCAACAGCGCCTTGCCCTTGCCGGCACCGATGTCGACGAAGCTGTACGCGCGCAGGTCGTCGGCGACTGCCGCCAGCGCGCGTGCGAAGTCCCGCTCGCCGACGGCCTCGTACTGCACGCCGTGCGCCCAGGCCCCCTCCGGGATCGCCAGCGAGCCGAGCGTCCTCGGCGCCGCGGTGTCCGTGCCCCAGCGCTGGTCGAACGCCGCGTTCTCCGACGCAACGGCCGCGTGCTCGCGACGGTACCGCCGCCGGTCGGGCAGGTGCTTCAGCCAGTAGTACGGGTGCCGCGCGAAGCGGCGTACCGCGTCGGCCGGGTCGTCACGCAGCAGCGAGAACGCCCGCCGCGCTACCGCCGGCACAGACACCCGCCGCGCGATGCCCATCGCCCGCTCCAACATCGACGCCAGTGTACGCGCGCCATCACGGGCCACTGGGTCGCCGGCGATATCCTGCCGGCATGACTGCCTCCGGCCCCATGTGGCGTGCCCTCGTGCTCGCCGAGTCCGTCGCCGGCACGACGAGCCCCAACCCGAACGTCGGCTGCGTGATCGTGCGTGACGGCGTCGTCATCGGCGGCGGGGCCACCCAGCCGCCCGGCAAGGCGCACGCGGAGGTCGTCGCGCTGCTCGAGGCGGGCGACGCCGCCCGCGGCGCCTCGGTGTACGTCACGCTCGAACCCTGCGCGCACACTGGCCGCACCGGCCCCTGCACAGATGCCCTCATCGCCGCGGGCGTCGCCGAAGTCCACATCGCCCTGCTCGACCCCGACCCGAACGTGTCCGGCGAGGGCGTCCGCCGCCTCGAAGCCGCGGGCATCGCCGTCCACATCGGCGACGGCCAGGCCGAGGCGAGCCGTCTGCTCGAGGGCTACCTCAAGCACCGCCGCACCGGCATCCCCTTCGTCATCGCCAAGTTCGCCGCGACGCTCGATGGCAAGATCGCCGCCGCCAGCGGCGACTCGCGCTGGGTCGCCGGCGAGGAGGCGCGCGCGTGGGCGCACGAGTTCCGCACGCGCGTCGACGCGATCATGTGCGGCGTCAATAACGTCCTGCTCGATGACCCGCAGCTCACCGCCCGCCCCGGCGGCATGCTCGCCCAGCACCAGCCGCTGCGCGTCGTCGCCGACTCCCGCGGCCGCACGCCACCCAGCGCGCGCGTCCTCTCGCCCGAAGCCTCGACCCTGATCGCGACGACCGCCGCGGCCGCACCCGAGTGGATCCGCGCGATGGAGCGCAATGGCGCCGAGGTCTGCGTGCTCCCGGCTGACGGGCGCGGACGTGTCGATTTGCGCGAGTTGCTCGCGCGCCTCGGCGAGCGGGGGGTCCTGACGCTGCTCGTCGAAGGCGGCGGCGTGCTGCACGCCTCGTTCTTCGAGCAGGGCCTCGTCGACAAGGTGCACGCCATCATCGCCCCCAAGATCATCGGCGGCACCGCCTACCCGGCCGTCGCTGGCAAAGGTGTCGATCGCATGGCCGACGCGATCGTCCTGTCCGAGGTCGAGACACAGCGCCTCGGCGACGACATTGCCATCACCGGCTACGTCGGAGCGCCCGACTGACCCGGCCCAGGCATGCGCAGAGCCATGTGATAGCCGCGCAGCACGGGCTTCAGGCCGGCGCGGGGCGTCCTCCCAGCGACGTGGCGCAGCCTCCAGACCGCGCGGACGTTGCCCCGCCCCGATTGGGCTCGCCGCCACGAGTGTGCTTTAATGTGCCGGCGGTCCGAATCAGAGGTGCTCCGTGCAGTTCGAAGACTTCATCAACGTCGCGCAGATCATCGTCGCGATCCTGCTCTCGCTCGTCCTGCTCCTGCAGGCGAAGGGGTCGAGCGCCGGCGCGATGTTCGGCGGCGGCACGAGCAGCAGCTTCCGCACGCGCCGCGGTGTCGAGAAGACGCTCTTCCAGCTGACCATCGTCCTTGGCGTCGTCTTCTTGATCGTCGCCGCGTGGGGCGTCCGCGCCCACATCTAGCCGCGAACGTCGCGCTTGCCTCCCCGCTCCGTTCTCCATAGCCGCTGGCCGATCTTCGGCGCGCTCGTCGCGGGCGGCCTCGCCGTCGCCCTCTTCTGGTACGTCGTCCTCGCGAACCCTAGCGGCGAGGCCGTCCCCGCCAGCGGCGGTTCGTACACCGAGGGCGTCACCCGCGCCCCGGAGCGCATGAACCCCCTCTTCCCCGGCACCAACCAGACCGACGCGGACATCGCCGCGCTCGTCTTCTCCGGCCTCGTCCGTCTCGGACCCGACGGCACGCCTCAGCCCGACCTCGCCGAGCGCTGGGAGATCACCGGCAACGGCCAGAACTACATCTTCCACCTCCGCCGCGGTGTCGCCTGGCACGACGGCGAATCCTTCGACTCGGAGGACGTGGCCTTCACCTTCCGCGCTATCGCCGACCCCGCGTTCAAGGGTGACCCGGCGCTCCACGAGCTGATGCAGGGCGTCGTCGTGACCGCGCGCGACCCCCAGACGGTCGAGTTCCGTCTCGAACAGACCTACGCGCCGTTTCTCGCCTACATGACCGTCGGCATCCTTCCCGCGCACCTCCTCCGCCGCCTCGACGCCAACCAGCTCTTCAACGCCCCCTTCAACCAGCGCCCCGTCGGCACCGGCCCCTACCGCTTCGACGCCCGCACCGACGACGGCGTCGACCTCGAGGCCAACGGCACGTACCACCTCGGCCCGCCGCGCATCTCGCGCTTCCGCTTCCGCGTGTACGGCGACGCCGCCCAGCTTGCCAGCGCGCTCCGCTCCGGCGCCATCGATGGCGCCCTCTTCAGCGATGACGCCGCCGACAGCGACGTCGCTTTCTTCGAGGGCGACCGCCGTTTCACCGCCCACCGCCTCACCGCAACCACCCACTACATGCTCTACCTGAAGACGAGCGACCCGAACGCGAGCGACGCGAAGACGAACGCGCCGCCCTTCTCGGACCACGACGTCCGCCAGGCGCTCCTCCAGTCGCTCGACATCGACGCCATCATCAACGACGTCGCCGGCGGGCACGGCCAGCGCATCGATACCGGCATCCCGCGGCAGGCCTGGGCATACACCGAGCAGGCACTGCCGCCGTACGACGCCGGCGCCGCCGCCACTGCGCTCGAGAAGGCCGGGTGGGCGCGCGACAGCGATGGCGTCCGCCGCAAGGGCGCGCAGCGGCTCGAGTTCACGATCGCCGTCGCCGACGAGCCCCGCCAGGTCGCGATTGCCCGCGAGGTGGCCCGCCAGTGGGAGGTCGCCGGCGTCCGTGCCAACGTGCAGCCGTACAGCCCGCCATCGTTCGTCGAGGAGCACCTGCTCCCGCGGCAGTTCGACGCGGCCCTGGTCGCCGTCGCGCCGGGCCCCGACCCGGACCCGTATCCGTTCTGGCACAGTTCGCAGACGGAACCGCCGGGGCGGAACCTGTCGGGGTTCGTCGACACCCGCATCGACGACGCCCTAGAGCGTGCCCGACAGACCACGGACGTCGCCCGCCGGCGGGAGCTCTACGCGCTCTTCAGCGGCTACTGGCTCACCGACCTCCCCGCGATCCCGCTGTTCGCCCCCGTCCACGTCTACGCGCAGAACACGCGCGTGCGCGGCGTGGGGGAAGGGCTGCTGTTCACGCCGTCCGCGCGTTTCGCAAACGTCCAGGAGTGGTACGTCAACACGCGGGTCGAATAGCGCCGGATGGGCCGTGTCCGCCGCGCCGCGCACCAAGCATCAAGGCCCCGCCGATGCGGGGCCTTGATGCTTGGTGCGACGTACGGTGTTCGGTCTAGACCGCGGCCGGGTTCTTCGGCGGCCGGCCACGACGCCGCGGCGCCGTCTCACCGGCGGAGACCGCCGCATTCTTTGGCGGACGACCGCGCCGCCGCGGCGCCTCCGTCGTGCCCGCCATCGCCGTCGCGTTCTTCGGCGGACGACCGCGTCGCCGCGGCGCCTCCGTCGCGCCCAGCATCGCCGTCGCGTTCTTCGGCGGACGACCGCGTCGCCGCGGCATCGTCCCATCCACCGTGGTGTTCTTCGGTGGACGCCCGCGCCGCCGTCCGTTCGCGGACGCGGTCGTGGCTGCGCCGCTGAAGAACGGCGCAATCGCCTGGCGGAAGCCCTCGAGCAGTCGCACGCGCTCCAGCGCGACGCTCAGCTGCTTCAGCGCCGATTCCAGTTCCGCCGTGATGGTGTTCGTGCTTGTTCGGGATGATGTGGTGCGCCGCCGGCGGCGCGCCTTGCTGCGGTCGTAGACGCCTCGTGGCATGGTCAGCCTCCTTTCATACGGTGTGACCATACCCGATTTTCCGGGCAAGCAATACGTACTTATTCCTTAGGGACTCGTAATTGCAGTCCCACAGCTTCAAGCGCTGCGGGGTCAACGGGCGACGGCGCCCCCGTCATCAGGTCCGTCGCGCTCTTGGTCTTCGGGAAGGCGATCACTTCGCGAATGTCCGATTCCTGCGCGAACAACGCGACCGTGCGGTCGATCCCCGGCGCAAATCCACCGTGCGGTGGCGCGCCGTATTCAAATGCCTCGAGCATATGGCCAAACCGCTGGCGCGCCTGCTCCGCGGTGATCCCGAGCAAGCTCAGGATCCGCTCCTGCATCTCCCGCCGGTGAATTCGGATGCTGCCGCTGCCGATCTCCCAGCCGTTGCACGTGATGTCATACGCGTTGCTGCGCACGGCCCCTGGATCGGAGTCGATGAGGGCCATGTCCTCGTCGCGCGCCGACGTAAAGAGATGGTGCATCGCATCCCAGCGCTCTTCGTCGTCGTTCCATTCAACGAGCGGGAAATCGACGATGAACGCGAACTTTAACACGTCCCGATCGACCATGCCGAGCTTCGCCGCCACCGTCCGCCGCAGCGCATCGAGCGCCGGCCGCACCCGCGCCGCCGACCCCGCCTCCTTTGTCCGCAATCCACCCTGCCCGGCGACGATCAGCACGAGGTCCCCCGCGTTCGCGCCCGCCACACGTCCGATCGAGCGCGCGGCGTCACCGCCGATGAACTTCAGTACCGGCGAGCGCACCTCGTCGTCCGTCGCCGCATCCGGCGCCGCCGCGAACGCCAGCGACACCAGCCCCTTCGCGCCGAGCTGCTTGACGACGTCCGTCAGCGCGTCGATCTCCTTGCGAGAGAATGCCGCGCCGCCCGGCACGCAGATCCCCTCGACGCTGCCACCGCTCGCGACCGCATCGCGGAACACCGCGAACTCCGTCTCCCGCACGAGCTGCGTGAAGTCGACCAGCTCCATGCCGAACCGCATGTCCGGTTTGTCCGTCCCGAACCGGCGCATGGACTCGGCGTACGTCAGCCGCGGAAATGGCGCCGGCGTCTCAAGGTCCGGCCGCACCGCCCCCGCCATGCTGGCGTACAGCTCTTCGACGAGCGCCAAAATGTCCTCTTGCTCGACGAAGCTCATCTCCAGGTCGAGCTGCGTGAATTCCGGCTGCCGGTCCGCGCGCAGGTCCTCATCGCGATAGCAACGCGCGATCTGGAAATAGCGCTCGAACCCCGCCACCATCAGCAGCTGTTTGAACTGCTGCGGTGACTGCGGGAGCGCGTAGAAGTGTCCCGGGTGGATGCGGCTCGGCACCAGGTAGTCGCGTGCGCCTTCTGGCGTCGGGTTCGCCAACACCGGCGTCTCGATCTCGGTGAATCCGCGCTCCGTCAAGAAGTCACGGATGTATTTCACGACCTTCGCCCGCAGCACGATGTTCTCGTGCATCCGCTCCCGCCGCAGGTCCAGGTACCGGTACTTCAGCCGCAGCGCCTCGTCGACATCCGACTCTTCGTTGATGTAGAACGGCGGCGTCTTCGCCGTGTTCAGGATCTCCGCCGCGGTCGCCCGCACCTCGATCGCGCCCGTCGGCAGCTTCGCGTTCTCCGTACCCGCACGCCGCCGCTGCACGCGCCCCTCGATGCGCATCACGTATTCGCCCCGCGCCTCGCTCGCCACGGCCCGCGCGCTCGACTCGTCCGGCGGGAACACGACCTGCACGATGCCCCGGCTATCACGCAGGTCGATGAAGATGAGCCCGCCGTGGTCCCGCCGCCGGTGTACCCACCCGGCCAGCACCACCGTGCGGCCCTCGTCCGAGGCGCGCAGGTCGCCGCAATAGTCGCTTTTCAGCACATCTCCTCCGCCTGAGCACGTCCCGGGGGATGCGCCAGTGTAGCCCGGCGCCTCAGATCCCGGAACCGCCACTGCGGCCGCGCGCCTTGGGTGCCACCCCCTCGCTCGCCCGCACCGAGAAGCGCGACTCGACATCCCGCCCCGCTGGCGATGCCGCGGTCCGCGCCGATACTGAAGACAATGGGGGTGCACACGCGTTGGTGCAGCGGGGAGCCGCGATGCACGTCTCCGTTCGGACCGCACTTCGCCGTCTCGTCCTCGCCGCGCGCTTCTTCGCGCTGTACGCCGCCTACACATTCCTGACCGCCGGCCTCCACGGCTACCTGCGCGCTGAAGCCCTCCGTTCGCACGGCGACGTCGCCACCACCTACTCGATGGGCCCTCTCGACCGCGCGGTTTTCGGCGTCACGCCGACCGTCACCCTGCAGCGCGCGCTGCCCTCGGCCGGCCTCGAGTTCGCCGCCTTCGTCATCTGGGCGTCGCTCTTCTACCTGCCGCTCATGCTGGCGGCCTACGTGCTCGCCACCCGCGGCGTCCGTCCCGCCGCCGCACTCCTCGCGCTTCACCTGCTCGTCGTTCTTACCGCCGATGCCGTCTACGCCGCCGTTCCGACGCGCCCGCCCTGGATGGACGAGCCCGTCCGCCGGTCGATCGAAGAGCTCTCCGGCGGCCTCACCTCCCTCGATGCCAACCCGTTCGCCTCGGCGCCGAGCCTCCACGTCGGCGTGCCGGCGGCCTACGCCCTCTGGTTCATGGGGCATCCGCATATCCGCCTGCGCCGCATCGGACACATCCTGGCCGTCTGGGTGGTCCTCATGACGTTCGTCGTGATCTACACGGGCGAGCACTACTTCTTCGGCGCACTCGCAGGCGTCGTCTGGGCGGCCGCCTGCTATCTCGTCTGCCGCGCCCTGCGTATCGCCTATCCGCAGCACCGGCTGGCGCGGGATGCCGCGGCGTCCCCACCGCACGCCCCGACACCGCTCCGCACCGCCGCCGTGGCGGCCGCCAGCCAGATGGCCACCGGCGAGGAGGCCGCCGCCTAGCGCGCCGCTCCGCGCACGGCCGCGAGCAGCCGGCGCGTGTCACGGAGATCCTCGAACACGGCATCCGCGCCGAAGCCGGCCAGCTCGTCCACGCCGTTCCGTCCGCTCGCCACGCCGATCGCGACGGCACCGTTCGCCTTCGCTGCTGTGATGTCATGTGGCGTATCACCGATAACGACGACGCGGGCACCGGCGCCGTTTCCCGCGACGCGCTCGATGGCCACGCGGATCACCTGCTCGCGCGCCTCATCGTCCTCGCCGAAGCCCCCGGGCGTACCCGGGAAGAATCCATCGATGCCGTAGTGCGCGAGCTTCAGTGCTGCGCCCTGCCGGAAATTGCCGGTGCCAAGCGCCTGCACCACGTCGTCCTGCGCCGCCAGCGCCGCCAGCGCCTCGCCGACCCCGGGCATCAGCGACCCACGCACTTCGCGCAGCGCCCGTCCCAGGTGGTCGACGTAGTGGTCGATGAAGCGCGCCAGCTCGCCGTCCTCGGCACCGGGCAGACCATGCGCGCGGGCGGCATCGCGGAAGATCGCCGTGTCCGTGCGGCCAGAGAACTCCACCGCCGCGAACCCGTCGGCGATGCCGTACAAGTCGTGAAACGCGCGCGTCATTCCCAGCGCGCCGGCGCCGCCCGTGTACAGCAGCGTGTTGTCGATATCCCAGAGGACGACCGTGCGCGCGCCCCGCGCGCCGTTCACGGACACGCGGCCGTTACTCGACGGGGTGGCCGGCCTTGCGCCAGGCCTCCGTCCCGCCGTCGAGCGTGTACAGTCGCTCCGGCGGCAGGCCTGCCGCGGCCGCCAGTTCCGCCGCCAGCGCGCTCCGCTGCCCCACCGCGCAGACGAAGACGATCTTCTTGTCCTTCGGCAGCTCCTCGCGGCGCGCGAAGACGCTGTTCACCGGGATCAGCGTCGCGCCCGGGATGTGCCCGGCGTTGTACTCGTGCGGCTCCCGCACGTCGATGACGGCGACGTCCGGCTGCCCGGCCATCTCCACCGCCTCCGGCACGTCGATCCGGTAAAACGGCTCGCGTTCGTCCTTCTTCGGCATCTCTCGTCAGCCTCCGCATCCAGTGTGGCAAGGCCCCGACCGACCGGCAACGCGCCCAGCCGCACGGCATCCGCCGGTGCTCGTGGCACCTCGCGCTGGATGCTGGAGGCTCGATAGGGGGACGTGCGCCTCCAGCCTCCAGCCTCCAGCGTCCAGCATCCAGCTTCTGCAGCGCCGTACAGCGGCGTGCGCAGTCAGAGAATCCTGTCCGCTGCCCTCCCGGGGACCGGACGCTATCCCTGGTTGAACACCGGCTCTCGCTTCTCCATGAAGGCCTGCACCGCCTCCCGGTGGTCCGGCTCCGTCTGCCGCTCCCGGATCGAGTAGCACTCCAGCGTCACGACGCGCCGGAGATCCTGCTCCACCGCGTTCAGGTGCAGCAGGCGTTTCGCCGCCCACACCGCCTCCCGCGGGTTCGCCGCGATCTCCTCCGCCAGCTTCATCGCCTCTGGCATCAGCTGCTCCGGCTCCACCAGCCGGTCGACGAGCCCGCGCCGCAGCCCCTCCTCCGCGTCGATGATCCGCCCGGTCAGCGCCATGAAGAGCGCGTTCGGAAGACCCGCCACCGCCGGCAGGTAGCGCGTGCTGCCGCACTCCGGCGTCAGCCCCACCTTGACGAAGCGCGCCGAGAACCGCGCCGCCGTCGACGCGATGCGGATGTCGCACGCCAGCGTCATCGTCAGCCCGACACCGACGCTCGGCCCGTTGATCGCCGCGATCGTCGGCTTCGCGCGCGAAAGCGTGATCGGCACCTCCGGGCTGCCGCCTTCGGCCAGCATCTTCGACACGCGCGCCGGCCGCTCGCCCTGCAGGCGCCGGTCCCAGCCGCCGATGTCCGCGCCGGCGCAGAAGCCGCGCCCCGCGCCCGTCACGACGATGCAGCCGACATCGCTGTCCGCCGACGCGGCGTTCACCGCGTCGATGAACTCCAGCTCCATCGTCGGCGTCCATGCGTTCAGGCGCTCCGGCCGGTTCAGCGTGATCAGCCCGACCGGCCCGCGCCGCTCATACAGGATGTGCTCGTACGCCATGCTGCCTCCGCTCTCCAAAGTCTTTCGCGCCCGCCCGCGACCGGTCCCACATCACACATCCAGCATCGAACATCGCCCGCCATCGACCCACGAACTCCGACGACGCCGACTACGTACACAGCGCCCGCAGCGCCTCCGCCACCGCCAGCGACCGCTCCAGCACTGCCTCCGGCGCGTCCGCCACCACGAAGTTCATCCACTCGCACCCCGCCTCGACATACGGCGCCAGGAACGCCGCGACCTCCTCCGGCGTCCCGAACGGCGTGTACTTCTCGAACGCCTCGAACGGCAGCCGGTAGAACGCCTGCATGCTACCCGCCACCTTCGCGCGCGCGGCCGACCGGTCGCTGTCTACCCCCATCCAGAACTGCATCCCGCGCGGAAACCGCACGTCGGCCCGGCCCGCCTCCGCGGCGAACTCCGCGATCCGCTCGCCCGCCTCCGTGAACCGCCGCACCGACACCCAGATCCCCGTCCAGCCGTCCGCGTAGCGCGCCGTCCGCCGCAGCGCCGCGTCCGACCGCCCGCCGACCTGCAGGAGCACACCGCCCTCACGCGCCGGCTTGGGCCGCATCCGCACGCCGCGCAACCGGAAGTGTCGGCCCTCGAACGTCGTCTCCTCCTGCGTCCAGAGCGACCGCAGCACCTGCAGCGCCTCGTCAGTGCGCCGCGCGCGCGTCTTCGGGTCGACGCCGCACGCCCACCACTCGTTTGGGTCCTCGCCGCCGATCCCCACACCGAGGATCAGCCTGCCATTGGCGAGCCGGTCGACCATCGCCGCCTGCAGCGCGACCGGCGTCGGGTGCCGCAGCGCCAGCAGATAAACGCACGTCTGCAGCTCCAGCCGCTCGGTCGCCGCCGCGATCGGCGCCAGCTTGATCAGCGCGTCGCTGCCGGAGCCGTAGAAGGTCACGTGGTCGCCGACGAAGACGCCATCGACACCCGCCGCCTCCGCCTGCCGCGCCCACGCGATGACGCTGTCATCCGTACCGCCCGCCGGCACGAACACCTTCGGCATCCGCATCGTCATCGCAACTCCAGCTATCCCTGAGCGCGGGCTTTCAGCCCGCGCCGATGCCCCTCGGCTGGGCAGCGCGCGCGCTGGGCCCAGCTCACCCGCCGTAGCAGGCGCCGCGGCGGGCCCGCCGCCCTCCGGGGCCGTCATGCTCGCACGTCAGCCCGTTTCACGCACGGCCCGCGCGATCAGCGCGCGCGCCCGCGCCACCATCCGGCGCTCGTCGTTGAACGCCAGCATCCGCTCCGCCTCGTCAATGGGCGCCCAGCGCGCCTCCAGCACCTCGTCATCGTGGTCGTCGGTCGAGCCCGAGAGGTACCGCAGCAGGAAGAACGTCACGTACTTGTGCACCCGCGCGGGCGGGTCTGTGTAGGTCGAGCGGTACCAGTACTCGATGGTGTCCAGCGGCGCGACCACTTCCGCCTCGATCCCGGCCTCCTCACGCACCTCGCGCACCGCTGTCCGCTCCGGCCGCTCGCCGTCCTCGATCCAGCCCTTCGGCAGCTGCCAACGCCCCTCGTGCGTCCGGATCAGCACCACGTCCACGACGTCGCCCGCCTCGAGCCGGAACACCACCCCGCCCGCCGACCGCTCGATGCGCACATCGCCTGGCATCGCCAACCATCCTCGCCCGCCGTGACGATCCTGTTGCCGCGCCCACGCCCCCGCGACCGGACGGGGACGGCGCGGGTCGCTTGAGTATGATGGAACGCATCAACGCTACGTGAACGGAGTCGTTTGTGCCGCACAGGCCCACGATCGCCTCGGCCCTCGCCGTCCTCGCCGCGTTGGCGCTGCTGTCCCTCGCCGCCGCGGCCTGTGGCGGCGGTACGAGCAGCGCCGACAAGACGCGCACCGCCGCCGCCGGCGCCGGCACGACCCCGGACACTTCCGACTCGCCGGCGGCCGGGGCCACGTCGCCTGGCGGCGCTGGCGAAGGCGACGAGGCCCTGCGCGATATCCGCACGAAGTTCGTCGACGCCACCTTCAAGGCGACGTACCTGATGCGCTCGCCGTCTGACCCCGACCTGGACAACGCGCGCCTCACGCTCGAGAAGCGGGGCCGCGACCGCCTCCGCATCGAGCTGGCGTCCACCCAGTCCGGCGAAAACGTCTCGATCATCGCGATCGAGACCCCTGACGTCGCGGTCTTCTGCCTGAACAACGCGGGCGAGCGCGGCGCCCTCTTCGGCGTCGAGCCGGGTGAGGGGGTCTGCTTCAACAATGACCCGACGGGCGGCACACCGGTCGAGAGCATTCGCGCGTCGCTCACCGACCTCGAGGACCCCGACACGCAGCTCATCGACCGCTCCCAGCGCACCATCGCCGGCCGCCGGGCCGACTGCTACACCACCCGCGACAGCGCCGGTGACACCGAGATCGGCTGCTTCGACGAGGACGGCGTCCTCCTCTACGCCGAGACCGCCGGCAGCGACGCCAGCACCCTCGAGGCGCAGTCGGTCTCGCGCGACGTCAACGACAACGACTTCACCCCGCCCTACGAGATCAAGGACCTGCCCGGCTTCGGCGACACCGAGACCCCCGAAGCGCCGTAGCCGCCCCACCCTTCACCCTTCACTCTTCACCCTTCACCCTTCACCACCGTGCTACGATCGCACCAACCGCGCGCCCCCAGCTCGACCGGACACGCCGTGCCCTACGTCGCACTCGACCTCGAGACGACCGGCCTCGACCCCGAGACCGACGAGATCATCGAAGTGGCCGCCATCCGCTTCGACGCGGACGGCGCCGTCCTCGGCACGTATTCCACGCTCGTCAACCCCGGCCGCGGCCTCGACTACCGCATCGCCCGCCTGACGCACATCCCTGAAGCGGATCTGCGGCGCGCGCCGCACTTCGGCAGCATCGCGCTCGAGGTCGAGGAGTTCCTCGGCTTCGACCCGGTCGTCGGCCAGAACCCCCTGTTCGACCTCGCCTTCCTCGCCCGCAAGGGCGTGCAGGTCGCGGCGCCCGCGTTCGACACCTTCGAGCTCGCCGCCCTGCTCCTGCCCGACCTCCGTCAGCTCTCGCTCGGCGCCATCGCCGACCACCTCGGCATCGCCTTCGCCGGCCGCCACCGTGCCTTCAACGACGCCGAGGCCGCGATGCGCGTCTTCGTCGCCCTGCGGCGCATCCTCGCAGAGTCGCCACGCGACCTCCTCGCCGAGGCCGACCGCCTCGCCGCCCTCAGCGACTGGAGCCTGCGCCACCTGCTGCGAGAGGTCGCGAGCGAACACCCGCGCCAGCCAGGCGACGGCGCGCGCGACGGCTTCGTGCACCGCTTCGTCCGCGCCCCCTCGCCGCTACCCGAACGCCGGCCCGCAACGGCGTCCGCCGTCCCCGCCGACGGGCCGGCGGAAATCCCGCCAGGCGTCGACCCTGACGAGGCCGCCGACCTGCTCGCCTCAGCCGGCGCCCGCGAAGCGCTCGATGGCTACGAAGAGCGCTCCGAACAGCGCGCGATGGCCCGCGCCGTCGCCGAGACCGTCGCCGGCGGCGGCCAGCTGCTCGTCGAGGCCGGCACGGGCGTCGGCAAGTCGCTCGCCTACATCGTCCCCGCGGCGCTCCACGCCGCCCGCACGGACACGCGTGCCGTCATCTCCACGAACACCATCAACCTGCAGGAGCAGCTCGTCGGCCAGGACATCCCGGTCGCGCGCCGCATCCTCCAGGCCGCCGGCATCGCCGGCGACGACCTCCGCATCGCCGTCCTCAAGGGCCGCCGCAACTACCTCTGCCTCCTCCGCTGGGCCGCCATGCAGCATGCGCCCGCGCTCTCCAGCGAGGAGGCGCGCGTGCTGGTCCGCCTCCTGTTCTGGCTCGGCCGCACCGAGACAGGCGACCGCGCCGAAATCAACCTCCACCACGAGGACGCTGGCGTCTGGTCTCGCCTCAGCGCCCAGGACGGCGGCTGCCTCTCGATGCAGTGCGCCTACGTCCGCGACGGCTCCTGCTTCCTCTACCGCGCGCGCAGGCGCGCCGAGGCCTCGCACCTGCTCGTCGTCAACCACGCGCTGCTACTGTCCGACCTCGCGGCCAGCGGCAACGTCCTCCCCGAGTACCACCACCTCATCGTCGACGAGGCGCACCATCTTGAAGATGAGGCGACGCGCCAGTTCGGCTTCACCGCCTCGCTCGACGACCTCCTCGACTGGCTCGACGGCGTCGCCGGTGCGCGCGGTGGCCGCGAGCGCGACGGCGGCATCGTCGCGACGGTGCGCGACGCCACCCGCGCCTCGCAGCAGGCGCTCGGCCTGGCGCCACAGGCGCAGCAGATCGCCGCGTCGCTGACCCCGGCGGTCGCCGCCGCGCGCCGCCGCCTGCGCGAGTTCTTCGCCGCCCTGCAGGACTTCGGCCGCAACCATGCCTCCGGCCGCACCGACACCGACGAGCGCATCCGCATCAACCGCGGCATCCGCGTCCAGCCCGACTGGTCCGATATCGAGGCGGCATGGTTTCAGGCCGACGAGCTGCTCGCTGCCGTGACATCGCGCCTCGAAGACCTGCAGGAGCTGCTCGGCGAGATGCCGCACGAGGACCTGCTCGACCATGACGCCGTCGTCGCCAGCGTCGGCGACGCGCTGCTGCAGGGCGAGCGTCTCCGCGCCGGCATCTCGCGCATCATCGGCAAGGACGAGCACGACACCGTCTGCTGGCTTACCCTCGGCCGCCGCGACGCCTCGCCGTCGCTGTCGAGCGCGCCGCTCTCCGTCGCCGAGACGCTGTCGTCGTCGCTCTTCGGTCCCCGGCAGAGCGTCGTCCTCACCAGCGCCACCCTGAGCGCCGACGGCCGCTTCGACTACGTGAAGGGCCGCCTCGGCGTGCCCGATGCGCGCGAGCTGCTGCTCGGCTCGCCGTTCGACTATCGCGCGTCGACGCTCCTCCTCGCGCCGAGCGACATGCCCGAACCCGACCAGCACGGCTACCTTTCGGCGCTGCAGACCGCGCTCGTCGACCTCGCCGAGGCGAGCGGCGGCCGGGCGCTCGCGCTCTTCACCTCGCACGCGTCGCTGCGCGCCGCTTACGCCGGCATCAAGCCGCAGCTCGCCGAGCGCGAGATCCTCGTGCTCGCGCAGGAGCTCGATGGCTCGCCCAAGCAGCTCCTCGCGGCGTTGCGCGAGGACCGCCGCACGCTCGTCCTCGGCGCCGCCAGCTTCTGGGAGGGCGTCGACATCACCGGCGAGGCGCTCTCACTGCTCGTCATCGCCCGCCTACCGTTCGCCGTGCCGACCGACCCCGTCTATCAGGCGCGCTCCGAGCTGTTCGAGCAGCCGTTCGACGAGTACGCGTTGCCCCAGGCGATCCTGCGGTTCAAGCAGGGCTTCGGCCGTCTCATCCGCCGCAAGACCGACCGCGGCGTCGTCGTCGTCCTCGACCGCCGCCTCCGCAGCCGCCAGTACGGCGACACCATCCTCCGCTCGCTGCCCGCCTGCGACCTCCGCGAGCCGCCCCTGCGCGACCTCGCCGCCGAGACGCGCGCCTGGCTCGCCGGCGCGGGCGCATTGCGATCGACGCCAGCATGAGCGACATCGCGCTCGCCCCGCTCACACCCGACGATGCCGCGTGGCTCGATGGCTGGCTGCCTGCCGTCGCCGCGCGCGTCGGCTATGACGCCGGACGGCTGCGCGCGAAGGGCATCGACGCCCGCATCATCACGCACGAAGGCGAGCGCGCCGGCGTCGTCGCCTTCCGCACCGACCGCCGCCGTGGGCGCGCGATCATCGAGGTCGTCGCCACGCCGCCTGCGCACGCACGGCACGGTATCGGCATGCGCGCCGCGGCCGCGCTCGAGCGCGAGCTGCGCGACGGCGGTGTACGCGCCGTCTTCGCGCCCGCGAGCGATCGGCACGGCATCGCCGTCTACTTCTGGATCCGGCTCGGTTACCGCCCGTTGTTCCGCGACGGCTGGCCGTGCGAGCGCCCCGGCGTCATCTGGCTGCGCCGGGACCTGCCGGGGAGGTGATGATGGCGATGCGCAAAGCGCCGGAGCCATGCGGGCGAATCGCCTTGCCCCGTCGCTGAGCAACATCGGGCTCCGCGAGCGAGGCCGGTCGTGAACCGCATCACAACCACACGTAGTGCCCGGCCATAGACTGAGCAACATTACTGCCAAGCAGGAAGGCGCGACGGCGACGCCCGCGGCGATGGCCTACAGCCTGGAGCACGCCCATCCGCCCAGTTCGTATAACGGCGGTACCAGGAGGACAGCGTCGGCTGCGCGACCACGCCGACCTCGATGACGCGCTTCTACCGCGCCTTCGGCCGCATCATCGCCACCCGCACGACCACATCGTCCGGCTCCGACGTGCGCTATTACGTCGCCGACCACCTCGGCAGCACGAACGCGCTCCTGACGGCGTCCGGCAGCGTCTCCGTGGGCGGCATGAAGTACTGGCCGTTCGGCGCCCAGCGCACCGGCCCGACGCCGGACCACGGCTACACCCCCCAGCTACGGGACGACTACTCGACTCGGCCACGCTTGCGCATTTCGTCTCGCGAGCGCGGTGCCGCTACGCGGTCGACGCCAGGCCCGCGTCCGCTGGCGCCGCCGGCGCCTCCGCCAGCGTGAAGCGCAGCACGTGCGGGCCGATCGTCAGCTCGTCACCGTCCTCGAGCACGACGATCGGCAGCGCCAGCGGCTCGCCGCCGATCAGCGTCTCGGCGCCGCCGATCTGCCGCAGCATGTAGTGCCCCGCCTGACGCCAGAGCCAGGCGTGCTCCAGCGCCACGAGTGCACCGGCATGCGCGTCCGACGTCAGCACGACATCGCACGCCGGGTCCGACCCGAGCGTCACGCCGCCGGCGCCGAGGTCCACCACCTGGCCCGCCCGCGGGCCTACCGTGAACGTCAGCCGCGCCGGCGCGGGCGCCGCCTCGACCGGCACGGGCGCAGCGCCGGCCGCGCGCTCACCTGCCTCGTACGGCGCGTCGCCGTTGCTGCGCAGCGCCAGCAGCCGCGCGTAGGCGGCGCTAAACTCCTCCTCTGAGATCGCCTCATCCTGCCGCCGCAGTGCGCGCGCCCGCGCCAGCAGCGCCGCCCCGCCCGAACGGAGGACGTCGGCCACGCGCGCGATCGCCGGCTCGCCGGCGCCCGCCGTCGGCGCGGCATCGTCGCCCGCGTCCTCGTCGTCCGCGCGCTCGTCGTCCGCCGCCGGCTCATCGATCTCGTCGATCTCGACCGGACCATCGGCGCGCCTCGACTGCGCAACGGCGCCGGCAGCCTCATCGTGTGCCGCTTCTCGCTCCTCCGCTGCCGCTGTATCGCCCGGCGCGTCGACCGCGACGTCGCGTGGCGCCGCGTCGCCGGCGCCGGCGGCTTCGGCCTCAGACACCACCGCCGCAGTCTCCCCGATACCGACCGGGCCGGCGCCGGCGGCATCGGGCGCGGGCGGGACCACCAACGCGACCGCGGGGGCAGTCGTGGGCGCCCAGGGGGCCGCTTCGTCCGCCATCGCAAGCTCGCGCAGCCGTCGCGACGCGCTGGCGTCTTCGTTGGCGCCACCTGCCGCCGCGGCGGGCGTCACGCGCTCGACCGGCGCGGCCTCCGCAGACACCCCGTTGCCAGACGCGACATCGCGCGAGCGACCGTTGGCGGTAGCGCCATTCTTCGCGGCCGCGTGCTTCGGCTTCGTCCCGTTCGTCGAGCCGGGCAACACGGACATCCGGCGCCGCCGCTCGTGCTTCCGCAGCGCCGCCTCGTGCTCCGCCCGCCGCTCCGGGTCGAGCAGCGTCTCCTCCGCCTCGCGCACCGCCTCCCGGCGCTCCGCGTGCTCCAGGCTCAGGCCGGACGCGCGCGCCCGGTGGTACGCCGCGGCGAGCTCGATGATGCCGTCGGACGCCGCGCGGTCGACCTGCAGCAGCGCGAAGTAGTCGGTTGGCCCCGACGGCTGCGCCGGTTCGGCCGGCCGCCCGAAGCCGAAGCGCCGCGCCGCCCGCGGCCGCTGCGCCGCCGCCGCGTTATCGCGCCGCGGATACCGCTCGTCGACGAGCGCGCGCCGCCGTTCGTTGTCGGCGATCGCCTCGTACGCGGCGTTCAGGCGCGCGACGGCCGCGGGGAACGTCGCATCATCGGTCACGCGGCGCACCTGCTCGACGAGATGCCAGTAGGCCTCGTCGATCAGGTCGCGCGGCGCGCGCGGATGGACCTGCAGGATGCGAAACGGGTCGTCCTGCCCGGTCGCCGGAGGGGCGGTCGTGACGCCGTCCATGCGTCGCCTCCGCTAGTGGTTCTTGAACGTGTCGATGACGTTCAACATGACCGGGCCAATCGTGACGATGAACAGCGACGGCATGAGGAAGAGCACGAGCGGGAACACCATCTTCACCGGCGCCTGGCGCGCGATCTGCTCGGCGCGCTGCCGCCTGCGCAGCCGCATCTGCTGCGCCTGCACCCGCAGCACCTGGCCGACGCTCGTGCCCAGCGTCTCCGCCTGCACGATCGAGTTCACGAACGTCATGAAGTCCGGCAGACCGATGCGCTCCGCCATGTCGACCAGCGACTCGCGCCGCGTCTTGCCGAGCGCCATCTCGCGCAGCGAGCGCTGGATCTCGTCCGACAGCGGGCCCTTGTAGCGCTCCGCCACGCGCTGGAGCGCGAAGTCGAGGCTCAGGCCCGCCTCGACGCATGTCGTCATCAGGTCGAGCGCGTTCGGCATCGCCTTCCAGATCTTCGTCTGGCGGTTCTTCGCCGCTCGCCGCAGGAACATGAACGGCACCACGAGCCCCAGCACCGCCAGCGCCACCGCCGGCATGATTGCGAGCGCCGACGGCCGCCCGCTCGTCGCGATGATCACGAGCACCAGGTACGCCGCCGGAATCAGCGTCGACGTGAGCAGCACGACCGTGAAGAACTGTGTCACCGGCATCGTGTCGCCCGCCGCCACCAGCCACTTGCGCGCGCGGCCGACCATGCTCGTCGGCAGGACGTTCATCAGCGTCCGCACCATCCCCTCGACCATCGGGAACGCCACGCGCTCGCTGAACGACGCGTGCTGCTGCACGACGATACGCTGCTGCTCGCCGAGCGAGCGCACACGCACCTCCGCCTGGTTCCGGCTGCGGAGGTACCACAGCGCGAACAGGAAGATCGAGAGCGAGGCGGCGGCCGATGTCAGCAGGATCATGTTCCCCTCTCCCCGCTAGATGTCGATGTCCAGGATGCGCCGGATCGTCAGGATGCCCATCGTGTTCAGCACCACCCAGATCCCCAGCAGCACGAGGCCCGCCGTCGTCGTCCACATCAGCGACATCATGCCTGGGTTGATCGCGAAGAAGATCAGCCCCAGCGCCGCCGGCCAGAGCGACAGCACCCAGCCCGTCAGCCGTTGCGACGACGTCAGCGTCTTGATCTCGCCCGCGATCCGCTCGCGGTCCCGCATCGTCTCCGTCACCGTCTCCAGCACCTCGGCGAGGTTGCCGCCGGTGTTGCGCTGGATGAGGATCGCCGTCACGACGATGTCCACGTCGTCCGAGCCGATGCGCTGGTTCATCGCCTGCAGCGCGTCCTCGGTGCTCGCGCCGAGGTTGATGTCGACGAGCATGCGGTTGAGCTCGACGGAGATCGGCGGGCCGACCCGCTGCGCCGTCACATCGACGCTCTGCGCGAAGGCGAAGCCGGCGCGCACGCCGCTCGCGATCAGCCCGATCGTCTCAGGGAGCTGCTTGTTGATCTTCTCGATGCGCCGCTTCATCCGCAGCCGCACCCAGACGGCCGGCAGCTGGTACGCCATCCCGCCCGCCACGATGCCGATCAGCAGCGCCGGCGCGCTGCGGCCGATCAGCGCGAACAGCACCGCCGTCACGACCGCCAGGCACACGCGCATGAGGAAGTACTCGCCCGGCCGCAGCTTCAGGTCCGCGCGCTCCAGCTCGAACGCCCACCTGTCCGCATACCCCCGCGTCGAGAGCCAGCGGTTGATCGCCGGGATGCTCGAGGCCGACCGCCGCACGAGCGTCGCCTCGTCCCCGTCCTCCTCCACCCGCACGTCGCGGCTCGGCGAGAGGTAGCGCAACCGCGCCTCGCCCGACGTCACGCCGCGCGAGCGGATCACGTACACCAGCAGCAGGAACAGCGTCGCCGAAGCCGTCATCGCGGCGAGGATGCTCATGACCGGAACCTCAAGCCCGCCAGCCCCATCTCCAGCTCGATGCCCGCCTTCCGGAAGCGGTCCGCAAACGTCGGCGTGATCCCCGTCGGCACCAGCTCGCCGACGATCCCGCCGTCCTCCGTGATCCCCCGCTGCTCGAAGCGGTACAGCTCCTGCATCGTCACCACGCCGCTCTCGAGCCCCGTGATCTCGCTCACGTTCGACACCCGCCGCTTGCCGTCCGAGTACCGCACCAACTGCACGACCAGGTGCAACGCCGAGGCGATCTGCTCCCGGATCGCCCGCACCGGCAGGTCGAACCCCGCCATCAGCACCATGTTCTCGATGCGGCTCAGCGCGTCCCGCGGGCTGTTCGCGTGCACCGTCGTCAGCGAGCCCTCATGGCCCGTGTTCATCGCCTGCAGCATGTCGAACGCCTCGGCGCCGCGGACCTCGCCGACGATGATCCGGTCCGGCCGCATGCGGAGCGCGTTCCGCACGAGGTCGCGCTGGGTCACCTCGTTCCGCCCCTCGATGTTCGGCGGCCGCGCCTCCATCGAGATCACGTGCGTCTGCTGCAGCTTCATCTCGATCGGGTCCTCGATCGTCACAATCCGTTCCCGGCTCGGGATGTACTCCGAGATCGCGTTCAGCAGCGTCGTCTTGCCGGTGCCGGTACCACCGCTGATCACCGTGTTCAGCCGCTGTTGCACGCACGCCCGGAAGAAGTCCGCCATCCCGGGCGTCAGCGTCCCGTTCGCCACCAGGCCCGACACGTGGTACTTGTCCGGCCGGAACTTCCGCACCGTCAGCACCGGCGATTTCGGCACCAGCGGCGGGATCACCACGTTCACGCGCGACCCGTCCGGCAACCGCGCATCGACGTACGGCGACGACTCGTCCACCCGCCGCCCCAGCGGCATGATGATCCGCTCGACGATCCGCATGATGTGCTGCGCGTCGCGGAACCGGTGCGGCGCCAGGTAGATGATCCCGTCGCGCTCGTAGTACACCTCGTCCGGCGCGTTCACCATCACTTCCGAGATCGACGGGTCCGCCAGCAGCGGCTCGATCGGCCCATAGCCGACCGCCTCGTCGATGACCCGCCGCACCACCTCCTCGCGGTCGTCTCCCAGCAGCGACGGGTACATCTACCCGACGAGCTGCCGCGCGGTCGTCTCTACCGCCTCCCGCGCCCGGCTCTGGTCCAGACGCTCCACCGCCGCCAGGTCCATGTCCTGCAGCAGCCGCAGGTGGATCGCCTGCACCGTGTCGGTCCAGTCCGTCGCCTTCGCCGCGTCCTGCGCCGCGTTCCCGTTCACCGCGTACCGCGTGTCGATCGCCATCGCCTAACTCCCCTCCGCCGGCGCCGCCGCCGGAGCCGCCGCCTTGTCTTCGGGCCCGCTGCGCCATCGGAACAGCGACTTCGACGTCCCGTGTCCGTTCGTGCTCGCGCCAGCCTTCCCGCCCGAGATCACCGCCGCCAGCCCCTCGAACGAGCGCGCCGCGACCGAGCCCGGCGCGGTCACGACGATCGGCTGGCCCAGATGCGTCCCCTGCCGCACCTTCTTCTCGTACGGCACCTGCCAGAAGATCTCCGTCTGCATCGCGTCCTGCACCGCCGACGCCCGCACGGTGTCATCCGGGAAGATCGAGTTCACCACCACCCGCATCCGGTCCTGCGGGAAGTTCAGCTGCCGCAGCGCACGCATCGCCTCGATCGAGTCCCGCACGCTCGCGAACTCCGTCGTCGTCACCCACAGCACGATCGTCGCCAGCTCCAGCGCCGCTTCCGTGACGCCGTTGAGCGCGCCCCCGGTGTCGATGACGATCTTGTCGTAGCTCTGGGCCAGCTTCTCGAGCGCCCGCCGCACGTCGTCCGGGTCGATCTCCCGCCACTCCAGGAGCGACGGCGCCGCCAGCACCTCCAGCCCCGACTGCGCGTGCTTCGCCAGGTACTTCCGCACGTCCTCGCGCCCCAGCTTGTCGAGGTCCCGGATCAGGTCGACCAGCGTCTTCTCCGCATGCACGTCGAGCATGCCCGTGATGTCCCCGAAGCCGTTGTCGAGGTCCACCACCGCCACCGGCGCCGTCCCCTGCCGCGCCAGCGATACCGCCAGGTTCGTCGACAGCGTCGACTTGCCGATGCCGCCCTTCGGCCCGAACACGGTGATGATCGTCCCCGCGGTCGCCTGCGCCGGCAGCTCGCCCTTCGCCCGCAGACGCCGGTTCTCCTCCAGCGCCATCGCCTTCAGCACCGAGTCCCGCAGTACCTCCGGCCGCACCGGCCGGGGCAGGAAGTCGCGCGCGCCCGCGATCATCGCCTTGCGCGCCGTCTCCAGGTCCCGCGAGTCCGAGTACACCACCACCGGCGTCTCCGGCAGCAGCTACAGCAGCGCGTCGACCGTCTGCAGCGGCCGCTCGACCGGCTCGTTGACGGCGATGATGACCACGTCCGGCCGCGCCTCGTTCGCCGCTGAGAGCGCCTCGACGCCGTAGCCGGACTCACCGGCTAGCGTCAGCCCGCACGCCCGCACCACCTGCTTCATCTCGTAGCGGGCTTGCACGTCCTGGTCGACGATCAGTGCTGCCGGTGTCTTCGCCACGAAGGTCCCCTCGTCGTTTGTTAGTCGCTGGTCGCTGGTCGCTGGTCGTTAGTCGCTAGTCGTCAGTCGTCGGTCGTCGGTTCCCTGTCATCCTGAGCGAAGCGAAGGATCTGGCCGCGACCGCCACCGTGCGCCCCACCTGCACACCACCACCGCCCCGACCGCGCGCGCGCCGCGGCCGTCACCCTTCACCCTTCACCCTTCCGTCACGGCCGCGGCGGCTGCGGCAGGTAGAACCCCGCCTCCCCCGCGTTCGTCGCCGGCAGCTCCTTGATCTCCGAGTCCGCCGGCGGCCGCACCACCAGCGTCAGCTCCGCCTTCGCCTGCGCCGCCAGGATCAGCTGCGCCTCGTCCGGCGCCACCGCCAGCGTCACGCTCGACGGGCTCTTCGCCGTGTTCGGGTTCTTCGGCCGGTCGCCGAGCACTCCGTCCGACGTGTTCGTCGCGATCGGCGTGCCCTGCGCGTCGACCGATGCCAGCGGCTGCAGGTGCTCCTGCTCGACCGACAGCACCTCCACGTTCTGGAGGATCGTCTCGACGTGCGCGAACTCCGTGTCGCCGACCTTGTCCTTGAACGTCGCGATGATGTCCACGCGGTCGCCCGCCACCAGCAGGCTCGCCACACCCTTCGTCTCGTCGACCTTGATCGTCAGGCCGCGCATCCCCGGCGGCACCGTGTCACGAAACGACAGGTCGTCCTTCGCGTTCGCCGCGGTCGACGCCGCCACGCGCGCCGTCGAGAGCTGCTCGCCCTTCAGGATCTGCGTCCGCGCGACCTTGCCGATCGCCGCGGCCGGGTCGGTGATCGCGCCGACAACAAGCGCGTCCGCACCGACCTTCGTCTCCTCGAACATATCTGCCGTGATCCGCGTGTTCGGCGCGATCGTGTCCTTCGCCACGAGCACCGTCCGGTCACCGGCGACGGCCGACGATGACGACTTGTTGCCGTCTCCGCTCGATGCGTTGAGCGCTGCGAAGACGAGGACGCCGGCGAGCAGCGCCAGCGCCGCCGCCCCGATCAGGAGCCAGCGGTTCGTCCGCTCGGGGTTGGGTATGCGTTGTGCGACTGCTGCCATGCGTCCTCCACTGATTCCCGATTACTCAACCAACGCGATCGCGTTGTCGCCGTAGGGGTTAAACTCGCCGATATCGCCACCCAGCTCCACGCGGTTGAAGAAGATGCCCCATAACTCCGTCTGCCCCCCGTTGTTCGGGCATCGATTCGGCGTCATGCTCGCCGGCGGCGGCGCGGGCGTCCTGAAGCAGCCCATGATGTAGAACGCGGCGAACGCCACGATGTGCGCCGGATTATTCACAAAGCTGTCAATCACGACGACGTTCACGACGCGGGGGCTGACGCAGTCACGCAGCTGGTACGACGTATTTGGGTATGGAGCGGGCCCGGCGACCGGCGTGCCGTCAATCCGCTCGAGCACCTCTTCGAAGTTGTCGACGCCGTCGTTATTGCCCCAGCTCTTTTTGTCGCATTGCGCTCCGTCTGCGACCGCAGGTGTGCCATTCCCGGCGAGCAAATCGCGCAGCGCCTGGAGGTCGGACCCGGACTCGTTCCCCCTCTTCGCGTAGACGGCATCACCAATCTTGCAGGTCGCGCCGGCGCCGTTCTCGATGTTGTGTGCGACGTCGTTCGCGCCACCACCGCTGATGCTACAGGTCTCGCCGGTCAGCTCTAGGTCGAGCGTGCCGAAGCTCGACGTGCTTGCGTTATTGGAACCGTCATCCAGGCGACAGACCTCGCCGAACCTCGGCACATACGCGTTCACTGAAGCGTCCCAGTGGAAGCACGCCAGGTCGCACCCCGCCGGAATCGTTGCGGTCGCTGTTGGCGCGCCCGGCGTGCTGGTCGCCGTCGGAGTCCGTGTTGGCGTGGCCGTTCGCGTCGGCGTCGGCGTAGATGTCGGAGTTAACGCAAGCGCCGTTTGAGTTCGAGCGACGTTCGTCTGCTGCGGGTTGAGGGGAAAATCGACGAAGCGCGCAGCAGCCCCGGCGACATCGCTCGGTGCCGCAGAGACCTTACGCCCGCCGCAGTCGGCACCGCCAGCGTTCGCCTCCATGCCGTATGGCCGCAGCCCGGTCGTCGAGATGAGCGACCCGGCGCACGCCACCGCGTGCGCGCCGATGTCCGGCGCGATGTCGATGCCAAACGCGCTGGCAAAGAAGGTCCGTGAGGCATGATTGAGGTCGACCTTCACACGGTCGAGGCGCGACCCACCACCGAAGCACGAGCTGTCGACGCTGACGCTCACTGGCGTCGCATTCGCCTGTTGGTCGTTTGACTGGATGTTAACCGCCACCGACGTCTTCGCCGTCGATGCCGACGCCGTCGGCGCCAGCAGGTCGTGCGCGCCCGCGAGCGCGGCGAGGTCGGCGTCTTTTTGCGCGCCGCGCCGCTCGCTTTGCCACACGCTTG
>Ga0209172_10002420_pt1 | contig 32955 bp, 32 predicted proteins | sample LarsenN4metaG_FD_184113 | JGI IMG/M metagenome (GOLD analysis project Ga0209172, IMG submission 184113) | Hot spring sediment bacterial and archeal communities from British Columbia, Canada, to study Microbial Dark Matter (Phase II) - Larsen... ... | reverse complement strand
TCCTGCTCGGCCAGCACGGCGATGATCTGTTCCTCGGTGAAACGGGATTTCCGCATCTGAGAGCCTTCCTTCCATGAAGGACTCTCCTTTCAAACGAGGGACCAAATGGGGGGCGCCTCACTCCTTTCAAACGAGGGACCAAATGGGGGGCGCCTCATCTGGATTGGCCCGTCACAGCGCGAGCATCATATCAGAAAATGGAGCAATGCGCGGCAAGAGACGCGCGCTCCAACCTGCTCGCGTCTGCGCTTTGTCGGAATCTCTTCAGCGCCGCGATGAGCACCCAGCGCCTCGAAGACAGACGACGAGATTACACCGTGCCTTTGCCCTCGTCGTATAGATAGAGCGTAACGGGGCACGGGTCGGCATGAGCCCAATCGATGGCTTCTTTCAATGAAATGCCTTCGCGCTGCTCGTAGGTGACTTCGATCTCTGCCGGAACGTCCTCTGCGAGGTCGGTATCTTTACAAGAGTTGTCGTGCCAAGTCGCCTCAATGATGGCGTTGACGCGTTTCCATCGATACTTTCGTTCTCGGCTGTCGACGATGTTGTAGATCACACGTCAATCTCCATCAGCCCTTTGCCGTTTCAAAAGGATGCGCGACTCCGTCGCGCGCTCCGACCTTTGCGCCGCCCCCTCACCCTGCCCTCTCCCCCTCGCGGGGGAGAGGGTGGCGTTCGCGTCAGTCGCTATCCATCTTCAGCGCCGCGATGAACGCCTCTTGCGGGATGTCGACTTTCCCGAACTGGCGCATCCGCTTCTTCCCCTCTTTCTGCTTCTCCAAGAGTTTGCGCTTACGCGTGGCGTCGCCGCCGTAGCATTTCGCGGTCACGTCCTTGCGCAGGGCTGAGATGGTCTCGCGGGCGATGATGCGGCCGCCGATCGCCGCTTGGATCGGGATTTTGAACATGTGCTGGGGGATCAGCTCTTTGAGCTTTTCCACCATGGCGCGGCCCCTGGATTCGGCGCGCGCGCGGTGCACCAGCATGGCGAGCGCGTCGACGGGCTCGTCATTGACGAGGATGCTCATCTTCACGAGATCGCCTTCGCGGTGGTCGATCAGCTGATAGTCGAAGCTGGCGTAACCTTTCGAGACGCTCTTCAGGCGGTCGTAGAAATCGAACACGACTTCGTTGAGCGGCAGCTCGTAGACCAGCATGGCGCGCGCGCCGACATAGGAGAGATCCTTCTGCACGCCGCGCCGATCCTGGCAGAGCTTGATGATCGAGCCCAGATACTCGTCGGGCGTGAGAATGGTGGCCTTGATCCACGGCTCTTCGATGTGCGCGATATAGACTTCGTCCGGGAGATCGGCGGGGTTGTGCAGCTCTTTCACTTCGCCGGAGTTGAGGTGCACGCGATAGACGACGGATGGCGCGGTCGCGATGAGGTCGAGATCGAACTCGCGCGTCAGGCGCTCCTGGATGATCTCGAGATGCAAAAGCCCGAGGAAGCCGCAGCGAAAGCCGAAGCCGAGCGCGGCGGACGTCTCCATTTCGTAGGAGAAGCTCGCGTCGTTGAGGCGGAGCTTGGCCATGGCGGCGCGCAGGTCCTCGAAATTGGCGGCGTCCTGCGGGAAGAGGCCGCAGAAGACGACGGGCTGCGCCGGCTTGAAGCCGGGGAGCGCTTGCGCGGTCTCGCGGCGATATTCGGTGATGGTGTCTCCGACGCGCGCGTCCGCCACTTCCTTGATGGAGGCGGTCAAGACGCCGATTTCGCCGGGGCCCAGTTCTGCAACATCCTGGCGCTTGGGGCGCAGCACGCCGAGCGTGTCGATGTTGTAGTCGGCGCCGGTCTGCATCAGCTTGATGCGCATGTTCTTGCGCACCACGCCGTCGAGCACGCGAAAGAGCACGACGACGCCGAGATAGGAATCGTACCACGCATCGACCAGCAGCGCCTTCAAGGGCGCATTGGGATCGCCCGATTTCGGCGGCGGCAGGCGCGTGACGATGGCCTCCAAGAGATCGTGCACGCCCTCGCCTGTTTTGCCTGACGCGAAGATGGCGTTGGAGGCGTCGAGGCCGATCACGTCCTCGATCTGCTGGCGCACGCGCTCGGGCTCGGCGGCGGGGAGATCAATCTTGTTGATGACGGGCACGATTTCGAGGTCGAGATCGAGCGCCTGATAGACGTTGGCCAGCGTCTGCGCTTCGACGCCTTGTGACGCATCCACGATCAAGAGAGCGCCCTCGCAGGCGGCGAGCGATCGGGAGACCTCGTAGGCGAAGTCGACATGGCCGGGCGTGTCCATCAGGTTGAGGACGTAAGTCTCGCCGTCATTGGCCCTGTATTCGAGGCGCACCGTCTGCGCCTTGATGGTGATGCCGCGCTCCTTCTCGATGTCCATCGTATCGAGGACCTGCTCCGTCATTTCGCGCGCGCTGAGCGCGCCCGTTTCCTGGATAAGACGGTCGGACAAGGTGCTCTTGCCGTGGTCGATGTGGGCCACGATTGAGAAATTGCGGATGCGGTCGCGGGGCGTCATTGGGGCGGTAGGTATAGAGGCCCGCGCGGGGCGCCAAGACGCGGGGACTGCTTCAGCGGGGCGCGAGCGCCCAAAGTACGCAACATGGTGCCCAGAAGAGGACTCGAACCTCCACGGTGTTACCCGCCAGTACCTGAAACTGGTGCGTCTACCAATTCCGCCATCTGGGCACTGAGTGGGGGCATGTAGGGGAGCGCCGCCGGGCCGTCAACGTGGCCGCCTTGTCGCTACGGGGTGGGAAGCGGCGCCGGCGCGTGATAGGCGCGGGCCATGCGACATCTCAGCTTTGCCCTGCTCCTCGCCCTCGCCGCTTGCGTTTCCGCGCCCGCGCCCGATCCCACCGCCGGCATTGCGCCGGCGTGGGATGCGGCGCGGATCGAGGCGATCCTCGCGCGCACGCAGCGGCTGCATCTGGCGCCCGACCTTTCGGCGCTGACGCCGGGCGAGGAGGTCGCGGTGCGCGAGTTGTTGGCGGCTGGCGAACGCATGCACCTGCTCTATATGCAGCAGCGCCATCCACAGGCGCTGGCGGCGGCTGCTTATCTCGAAGACCATCCCGAGCTTACGGGCGAGCGCGACCTGTTTCGGTTGAACAGCGGGCCGATCGCGACGACGCTCGACAACACGCGCGAGCCGTTCCTGACGGTGAGGCCGGAGACGCCGGCGCGCAATGTCTATCCTGAAGGGACGACGCGGGAGGCGTTCGATGCGTACCTCGGGGCAAATCCAACGCGGCGCGACGAACTGCTGGACGACCGCAGCGTCGTCTGGGCCGCGACGCCGGAGAATCGCGAGCGCGTGCGCGCGGCGCTAGAGCGCTATCCCGTGCTGCAAACGCTGCATCCGGGCATCTGGGTGCGGATTATCGACAGCACCCAGTATCTGGCCGTGCCCTATTCGATCGCCTACGCCGACGATATCATGTTCATCTACGAGCGGCTGACTAGCGCAGCCCGCGTCGTGGAGGCCGACGATGCCGCTTTTGCGCGCTACCTGCGTCTGCGCGCGCGCGATTTGCTGGCGGACGATTACGAGGGCGGCGATGCCGCCTGGGTGACGGGCGATTTCACCGGAAATCTGAATGCGCAGATCGGCTCATACGAAACGTACGACGATGCGCTGTACGGCGTGAAGACGTTCTTCTCGCTGTCGCTCCTGGTGCGCGACCGGGCGCGCAGCGCGGAACTGCAGCAAGCGCTGGAAGACATTCAGCGTGTGGAGGATGCGCTGCCTTACGAGTCCAACCGCGAGGTGCGCGGCGACATCCCCGTGGGCGTCTATAATATCATAGCCGATTTCGGCCAGGCGCGCGGGACGAACACGGCGACCATCCTGCCGAACGAAGCATATCTGGCGCGCCAGTACGGGCGCACCATCCTGATGCGCGGCAATATTCTGCTGAACGAGGAGTTGTTTGAGGAGACGCACCGCGCGTTTACGGCGGCCGTCGTGGAGGCGCAGGCGAACGACTTGACTCCCGAAGGCGGTTTTTACCGCACGCTGTGGCACGAAATCGGCCATTATCTCGGCGTCGACCAGACCGCCGATGGGCGCGATCTCGACGTGGCGCTGGAGGACACGGCGGATCTCTTGGAAGAGATGAAGGCGGACCTGGTCTCGCTGACTTCGGCGCGCATTCTCAATCAGCGTGGGCGGCTCACAGACGCTCAGCTGCGCGGCATTTACGCGTCTGGCGTCCGCCGCGTGCTGCAGAAGAACCGGCCGCGGCGCGAACAGCCCTATCAGACCATGCAGCTGATCCAGTGGAACTGGTTCATGGATCGCGGCGCGCTGCGGTTCGAGAATGGACGGCTGCGCATCGATTATCGGCGCTATCCCGAGGCGGTGACGAGCCTGTTGCGCGAAGTGCTGGCGCTGCAGCGCGCCGGCGACCGGGCGCGGGCCAATGCGTTCGTGGAGCGCTGGACCGAGTGGCGGCCGGATTTGCACGAGGTCGTCGCGCAACGCATGCGCGAGAGCGAGCGCAACCGCTTCACGATCGTGACGTACGAGGCGCTGGATGGGGCGCAGTGATACTTCCCTCCCGCCAGCGGGAAGGTGACGACTCGCGCGTCATCGCGAGTTGTTGCGTGGGGCCAAACCGCTGTGCCTTGCGAGGTTCTCGCCTTCCCCACCCGTCGCTAAGCAAGCTTCGGGACACCCTCCCCTGGCGGGGACGGAGGGGGATCGCGTGACGCGAATGGCAGTTGCATGAACGTTAGCTTGCGGCGTTTTCGATTTCGCGCGCTACACGCTAAGAGATGGCCATGGATCGCGAGATGAAACCCGAAACCATCTGGGCGCAGGGCGGCGGGGCGCACGACGAGGCGACGGGCGGGGTGGCGCCGGCGCTTCAGCCGTCGACGACGTTTCTGCGCGGACAAGACAACGAACTGCTGACGGAGAATTTCTACAGCCGCTATGCCGCGCCCAACGTGCGGCAGGCCGAAGCGGCGATTGCGCGGCTGGAAGACGCGGCGGACGCGCGGCTGTTCGCCTCGGGCATGGCGGCGGCGCTGGCTGCGTTTCGGCGCCTGCCGCCTGGTTCGCACGTGGTGGCGACAAAGCGGGGCTATTTCAGCATCATCGGCTGGCTCGCCGAGCAGCATGAGCGCGGCGTACTCGATGTTTCTCTTTTCGATCCGCGCCAGCCTGAGATCCTGCCCCGCCTCGTGCGCAAGGGGGAGACGCGGCTGGTATGGATCGAGACTCCGGTCAACCCTGTGTACGAGGTGGTCGACATAGCCGAGGCGGCCAAGGCCGCGCATGGCGCGGGCGCATTGCTGGCAGTGGATTCCACCGCCGCCTCCCCGATCCTGACGCGGCCCATAGAACACGGCGCCGATATCGTGCATCACTCGGCGACCAAGTATCTCAACGGGCACTCGGACGTGCTGGCCGGCGTGCTGGCTGTGCGCGATGCCAGCTTGCCGATCTGGGCGGACATTCACGAGGAGCGGAAGATCGGCGGCGCGGCGCTGGGGGCCTTCGAGGCGTGGCTGTTGCTGCGCGGCTTGCGCACGCTGCACTTGCGCGTGCGGCAGGCGAGCGAGAATGCGCTGGCCCTTGCGCGAAGGCTGGAGCGGCATGCTCGCGTGGAGCGCGTAACTTATCCGGGGCTCCCCAGCCATCCGCAACACGAGATCGCACGCAAGCAGATGCGTGGCGGATTTGGCGGCATGCTGTCGTTCGAGGTGAAGGGCGGCGCCGAAGCCGCGTTGGGCGTGATCTCTCGTTTGAGGTTGACTAAGGTCGCGACGTCGCTGGGCGGCGTTGAAACGCTGATCGAGCACCGGCGCTCGATCGAAGGGCCGGTGTCCGACGTGCCGCCGGGGCTGCTTCGTCTGTCCGTCGGCGTGGAGCACGTCGAGGACATTTGGGCGGATTTGGCGCAGGCGCTCGAAGACTAGCATCACCGCGCGAATTGGCTTATCCCCCGCCCATGACCCGCAAGCTTTCTCTCACGGTCGATGGCAAGAACGTCGTTGTCTATCTGCATAAGGGCGATTTGCCGGAAAGCGTGAAATTCAATGGCCCGGTTGCCGTCGACAGCGAGACGCTGGGGCTTTCGCTGGTGCGCGATCCCTTGTGTCTGGTGCAGCTATCGGACGGCGGCGGCGAGGCGCACTTAGTGCAGCTAGATCGTACGAACTACAACGCGCCAAACCTCAAACGCGTCCTTTCTGACACAGGGGTTCTGAAGCTGTTCCACTTCGCGCGGTTCGACATCGCCATGTTCATGCGCGATCTCGGCGTCGTGTGCGCCCCACTCTATTGCACCCGCACGGCCTCGCGCCTGGTGCGCACCTATACCGACAAGCACGGGCTCAAAGATCTCACCAAGGAATTACTCGGCCGCGACATTTCCAAGGACCAGCAATCGAGCGACTGGGGCGCGGCTGAACTGACGGACGCGCAGCTTGCTTATGCGGCGTCCGACGTGCTGCATCTGCACGCCTTGAAAGAGAAGCTCGACGCGATGCTGGCGCGCGAAGGGCGCACCGAGATCGCGCAGTCCTGCTTCGACTTTCTCCCGACGCGTGCCGCGCTCGATCTCGCCGGCTGGGACGAAGAGGATATTTTCGCGCACACATGAGCGTCGATCAGGAAGAGCTGCAGCGACGATGGCGCGGGATAGTCCGCCACTATCCGACTTGGCGCATGCTGATCGATCTCACCTTCGATCCGGCGTCGTGGCGCCTTATCGGCAGCGATCTCGTCTCACTCGTCATCGAAAGCAAGGCCGCGCGCAAAGCGGCGCGGGCGCTCGATGGCGCATCAGCCGAGATGCTCAACGCCATCTCGGGCATGGCGGGCGTCAACGAGCGGCGCGCCACCGACATCTTTCGCGCGGTGTTTCTGGGCTACGTCTCGGTCCCGATTGCGCTCGCGGCCATGCTGTCGGACGCTGCGCCGGACACGTTGCGCGCGCTGATGACGGATGTGACGCCAGCGCTTGTGATCTTTCTCGCCGGCACAGTGCTATTCCCTATCCTCTATTTCTGCGGCAGCTGGCGCGCCAAGCAGATCGGATGGGTCGTGGAGTTATATCGCGCCGGCGCGCTGGCGCCCTTGCCGGAGACGCAACATGAGCGGAAAAATCAATCTCGCGGACAAGCTGGCGCAGTTTGACGGCTATTGGCAGCCGCGGGTAGTCGGCGCGTTCAACGACCATGACTTGATGGTGGTAAAGGTGAAGGGCGAATTCGTATGGCACGAGCACGCCGACACGGACGACTTTTTCCTGGTGCTGAAGGGCAAGCTCACGATCCGTCTGCGCGATGGGGACGTGACGCTCTGGCCCGGCGAGATGTTCGTCGTGCCGAAGGGCGTGGAGCATTGCCCCTGCGCGGAGGAAGAGACGCACTTGCTGCTGATCGAGCCGCGCGGCACGCCGAACACTGGCGATGCGGCGACGGCGGCGCCGCGACGGGAAATTTAAAGGAGCGCGGGTCTTCAGACCCGCACAACCCCTACCGCGCAGACAAACGGGTCTGAAGACCCAAGCTCCTTTAGGTTTTCACCACCTGCTGATCGATGCGGCCGAAGATGGAGTGGCGCTTGGCGTCGAACATTTCGATCTCGACGCGGTCGCCGGGTTTGAGGAAGGGTGTCCTGGGCGCGCCGGCGAGGATGGTCTCCACCATGCGCTGTTCGGCGATGCAGGAATAGCCGCGCCCGCCTTCGGCGATTGGTTTGCCGGGCCCGCCGTCTTCGCCGCGATTGGAGACGGTGCCCGAGCCGATGATCGAGCCAGCGGCGAGGTCGCGCGTCTTGGCGGCGTGGGCGATGAGCTGGCCGAAGTCGAACGTCATGTCTTCCCCGGCATTGGCTTGACCGAAGGGCTTGCCGTTGAGCGCCACGTGCATGGGCAGATGCAGCTTGCCGCCGCGCCACGCCTCGCCCAGGGCATCGGGCGTGACGGCGACGGGCGAAAACGCGGATGCGGGCTTGGATTGGAAGAAGCCGAAACCCTTCTCCAGCTCGGCCGGGATGAGATTGCGCAGGCTGACGTCGTTGACGAGCATGACGAGGCGGATGCGCGCGCGCGCTGCTTCCGCTGTGATTCCCATCTCGACATCGTCGACGATGACCGCCACCTCCGCTTCAAAATCGCAACCCCACGCCTCGTCTTTGAGCGGAATCGGATCGCGCGGGCCGAGAAAGACGTCGCTGCCGCCCTGGTACATCAGCGGATCAGTCCAGAAACTTTCCGGCATCTTGGCGCCGCGCGCCTGACGCACCAGGGCGACGTGGTTCACATAGGCTGAGCCGTCGGCCCATTGGTACGCGCGCGGCAAAGGCGACGCGGCTTCGCGTTCGTGAAAGCGCTCGCGCAGCACCGCGCCGGCGTTCACGCCTTCCGCGAGCGCCCTGAGGCGCGGCTCGGCGTGGGTCCAGTCGTCGAGCGCGGCTTGCAGCGTCGGCACGCTCGGTTCGTGCGCACACCAAGCGAGATCGTCGGATACGACGACAAGCTTGCCGTCACGGCCGTGGCGAAGGGAGGCGAGTTTCATGAGATGTGTTCCGTCAACGCTGATCCCCCTCCCCTAGAGGGGGAGGGGGGGCAGCGGGTGGGGTGAAGCAGGAATCAGGAGCGAGCCAGAAATCAGTACATCCAAATCGCTGCTCTGGATTCTGACGTTTGGCGCACCCCCACCCCTGCCCCTCCCCCCTCCAGGGGGAGGGGTTGGTTTGCGGATGGCTATTCATGCCTTCATCGCATCTTTCTGGTTTTCCGGCGCGGCCCTGACGAAGGCCGGATGCTGGCGCGCGCGTTCGTCCCAGGCGGAGAGGCGCGGGAATGGGGAGAGATCGGTGTTGAAGCGGCGCGCGTTGGCCATTTGCGGCACGAGCATGATGTCGGCCAGCGTAATCCGATCGCCAAACGCATGCGCGCTTTCGGGGCGTTGCTGCGCTTGATGTTCGAGCGCGGCGAAGCCGAGCTTGATCCAGTGGCGATACCATTCGCCGACGTGATCGTCATTGGCGCTGAATTCGAGCTTGATGCGGGTAATAACGCTGGTGTTGTTCAGCGGATGGATATCGCAGGCAATGGTGAGCGCGAATGCGCGCACCTGCGCCGCTTCCCACGGATCGGCGGGCAGGAACGGCGGATCTCGATAGGTCTGGTCCAGCCACACGAGGATCGACAGCGATTGAGTGAGAAGCCCCTGCTCGGTTTCCAGCGCGGGCACGCGCATCTGCGGATTCTTCGAGCGATACGGCTCGCGCATCTGCTCGTCGACGCCCGGCATGATGTTCACGGGGACGCTTTCGTATTCGACGCCCTTGAGATTGAGGCCGATGCGGACGCGATAGGCGGCGGACGAGCGCCAGTAATCGTACAGCCGAAGCATGACGCCTGTTGTTACTCCGGGCGCGCTGCCGGCGCTAGCCATGCTTTCCCGACGACCAGCCCTGCCCTGCCAAGTGCTTCAGGCCGCTTTCGGCTGCGTCCGGCTCCAGGGCAGTCGCCATCGAGTCGTTCCAGCGATTGAGATAGCCGAACAGCGCCACGACGCCGAGGATTTCGACGATGTCGTCGTCGCTCCAATGCTTCTTCAGTTCCGCTGCGATGCCCTTGTCCACGGCATTGGGTGCGCTTGCTGCCGCTTGCGCGAACGCGAGCGCGGCTTTCTCGGCGGGCGTGAAAAGATCACTGCGCTCGTAGTTCCAAACCTCGGCGATGCGTTCGGCGCTGGCGCCGTAACGCTCGGCAGCCCGCGCGGTGTGCGCCTGGCAATAGCGGCATCCCGCAGTCTGGCTGGCGATGAGGCCGAGGAGCCGCTTCTGCTCGGACGTGACGCGGCCCTTGTTCTCCATCACCGCTTTGTTGAGCGCGATGAACGCCTTGGCGATTGCGGGGCGGCGCTGCATGGTGAGAACGCTGTTCGGCGGAAAACCCAGGGTCTCGTTGAAGAAGCGCGCGAGCTCGGCGACTTCGGGGTCATAATCAGCCGGAAGCGGCTCGACCAGCGGCATTATTCGCCGATCCGCGTTTTCGCGTGCGCGGCGCGCGCCTTTTCGTGCAGCCAGGCGGCGTGTTGCGGCGCCTTCTTGGTGCGGCTCCATTCATCCAGCATCAGCGGGGCGACGCGCTTAAGTTCAGCCAGCTCCTCGGGGGTGCCGGTGTCGGCGGCGAGTTCGACGCGGTGGCCGTTGGGATCGAAGAAATAGATCGATTTGAAAATGCCGTGGTCGGTGGGGCCAAGCACGTCGAGGCCTCTCGCTTCCGCGCGCGCTTTGGCTTCCATGAGTTTTTCCACGCTCTCGACCTTGAACGCGATGTGCTGCACCCATTTCGGCGTGTTCTCGTCGCGGCCCATGTCCTTCTGGTTGGGTAATTCGAAGAAGGCGAGCACGTTGCCGTTTCCGGCGTCGAGGAAGACGTGCATGTAGGGATCATATTCCCCGGTCGAGGGCACGTGATCCTCGGCGAAGGCGGTCGTGTACTCCATGCCGAGCACGTCGCGATAGAATTCGACGGTCTGTTTCGCGTCGTGGCAGCGGTAGGCGACGTGATGAATGCCTTGGGTGATGGCCATCTTACTCTTCCCTGAAAATCTCAATCACAGGCACGCCGCCGGATGACACGGCGGCGCGATACATGCCGGGCGTGTTCATCGCCCAGGCGATGCGCCCTCGCCCGTCCACGACAATGACGCCGCCATCGCCGGCGGCGCCGGCCGCGTTGGTCGTTGAGCCAACCTCGGCGATGACGTTGTCGGCCGCTTGCTGCGCGCTTTCGCCGTTGAACTGCATGCGCGCGCAGATGGCGCGGGCGACACCGACTCGGATAAAGAACTCGCCGGTGCCGGTGGCGGAAACGCCGCAGACGCCATTGTGGGCGTAAGTCCCCGCGCCGATGATCGGCGCATCGCCGACACGTCCCCAGCGTTTGCCGGTGGTGCCGCCGGTCGACGTGCCGGCGGCGATGTCGCCATTTGAGTCGAACGCGACAACGCCGACCGTGCCGAATTCGTGATCGTCCGGCGTCAGCTGCAAGTCGGCGCGCGGCGGCGGCGGGGCGCCCGCGGGACGCGGCGGGATCGGCAGATTGTTGCGGCGCAGATTGGCTTCGAGCTGCTGCCAGCGTCGCTCCGTGAAAAAGTAGGATGGCTCGACCTGTTCGAGATTCTGCGCGCGCGCGAAGGCTTCCGCGCCCTCGCCGATCAGCATCACATGCGGCGAGCGCTCCATCACGGCGCGTGCGGCGCTGATGGGATGACGCGTGCGCGTGAGGCCGGCAACGCTGCCGGCAGAGCGATCGCGGCCGTCCATGATGGAGGCGTCGAGTTCGTTGCGGCCTTCGGCGGTGAAGACGGCACCGCGGCCGGCGTTGAAGAGCGGATCGTCTTCCATTTCCTCGATGACGGCTTCGACGGCATCGAGCGATGAGCCGCCGCGTTCGAGGATGGCGCCGCCCGTGGTGAGCGCGCGCTGCATGGCGGCGCGGTATTGGGCTTCGAGTTCGGGCGTCAGGTTCGCGCGCTCGATGACACCGGCGCCGCCGTGGACGACGATGGACCAGCGCGGGGCTGGAGGTTCGACAGTGGCGCACGCGCCGAGCGTGAACAGCGCGAGCGCGGCAAACAAACCACGCATCAGCTTGCCTTCAGCACGCCGCGGCGGATTTGGTCGAGTTCGATGCTTTCGAACAGCGCTTTGAAATTGCCTTCGCCGAAGCCTTCGTTGCCTTTGCGCTGGATAAACTCGAAGAAGATCGGCCCGATGGCGTCCTTGCCGAAGATCTGCAGCAAGAGCCCCTGCCCTTCGCTCGGCGCGCCGTCGATGAGGATGCGGCGCTTGCGGAGTTCTTCGACGGGCTCGCCGTGGCCGGGCAGGCGTTTGTCGATGAGATCGAAATAGGTTTCGATCGTGTCCTGCAATTCGACGCCGCGTTCGCGCAGGCGATCGACGACGGCGTAAAGATTGTCCGTACCGAAGGCGAGATGTTGAATGCCCTCGCCCCGATAGCGCTGGAGATATTCCTCGATCTGATCGACTTTTCCCGGCTCGCCCTTACTTTCATTGAGGGGGATTCGAATCTTGCCGTCAGGGCTCGTCATCGCCTTGGAGAATAGGCCGGTGACTTTGCCTTCGATGTCGAAGTAGCGGATCTCGCGGAAATTGAAGATCTTCTCGTAGTACTCGGCCCACTTGGCCATGTTGCCGCGATAGACGTTGTGCGTCAGGTGATCGAGATAGGTGAGGCCGATCTCGTTCTTCTTCCAATCGGCGCCTTCGATGGGCTTGAAATCGACATCGTAGATCGATTGCGCGCCGTAGCGGTCGACGAGATAGATGTAGGCGCCGCCGATGCCTTCGATGGCGGGAATGTCTAGCTCCATCGGGCCGATCGGCACGTCGACAGGCTTAGCGCCGCGCTTCACGGCCTCTTCGAAGGCGTGGCGCGCGTCCTTCACGCGGAACGCCATCGCATTGGCGCTGGGGCCGTGCTTCTCGCGGAAGTCGGCGGCCTGACCTTCGGGCTCCATGTTGAGAATGAAATTGATGTCGTGTTGCTTGAAATGCAGCACGTTTTTGGACCGATGCTTGCCGACGGCCGTGAAACCGATCTGTTCAAAGTAGTCGGCGAGTTTTTGCGGCTCGGGCGAAGTGAACTCGACGAATTCGAAGCCGTCGGTGCCGATGGGATTGTCGAACAGGTCGGCCATGTCCTCACCTCGTCTCTTGCAATCCCACCGATTTAGTTTCAATTGAAACCAATGGCAAGCGCGAAACGGAAACCTTCCCCGGCGGATCTCCTGGTGCTTGAGGAGTTCCTGCCTTACCGGCTCTCGGTCCTGTCGAACAAGATAAGCCGGGCGATCGCGCGCCGCTACGCCAGGGCGTTCGATCTCACCATCCCTGAATGGCGCGTCATCGCCGTGTTAGGACGGCGACCCGGCCTCACGGCAAAGGAAATCGCCGAAGCCACGGAGATGGACAAGGTGGCCGTCTCGCGCGCAGTCGCCCGGTTGGCGGCGGCCCGCCGCGTTGCGAGTCGTCCGGATCCCGCCGACGGTCGTCGGGCGTTGCTTGCGCTCACGCGCGAGGGGGAAAATGTTCATGCGCGGATCGCTCCGATCGCGTTGGCAAGTGAAGAACGGCTGCTCGGTGCGTTGGACGAGCGCGAGCGGGCCCAGCTCGACGCGCTGCTGGCGCGCCTCCTTGAAGCTGCCAAGAGGCTTTGAGAGAAGAGGAACCTCCCTAACAAATGAAACGATAAGCGCGCGGCGCGCGTTACCGCTCTATCCGCATTTGCACCTAAGGATCTTTCGTGTCGCGCTTTCTCGCAGCGCTTTGCGCAAGCGTTCTGGCCGCAGGTTTAATGACGACCGGCGCGGCGGCGCAGACGTCGCTGCGTCCGCTTGTCTTTATCGAATCCAATCTGGACGGCTCGCGTTATGTAAGGGTAATGGAACGCAGTTATGCGGCGTTCACACCGTCGCGCACAATCCAGAACCTCACCTCAAGCCCACGGATAAACATAACGGACGCGTCCGCTACGCTCATTCGCAACGTGACGGTTCGCAATGCAGAATACGGCGTCTATGTGTCCGGCAGCGGGCTTGTTTCCATCGACAATTTCAATTTCAGCGACTGGAATGGCGGCGGCGGCATTTACGGCGCGGCGATCAAGCTGAACCGGTCGGCGCCGGCGGCGACCTATATCCAGCGTGTTTTTGCCGACGGGATGGAAGCGCCGGATTCGACGTACGATCGGAGCAACACCGATTTCATCGGCATCGAACGCAACGCCGGGCCTGTTTTCGTCCGCTACGCTACCGGCCGCAACTTCGGCGACGCGGGCGTTGACGCCAAGTCGAATGTCGCGCTGATGAACGTCACGATCGACGGCGCGCATCGTGGACTGCGCGCCTGGAGCAACGTGACGATCACCATCGCCAACGGCATCGTCAATGTGCCTGCGGGACACGAGCAGGTTTGGCTGCAGGGCACAGGCTCGCGCCTTCGCTACTACAACGTACTCTGATGCGTCGGCGCGACCGATCCCTCGCCCGGCAATCCTGCCTGCAGCACAAGCCCCACCTCCATCGGGGTCGATGGAATCAGTCTCAGCCAGGCGCGCCAACAAATCACTGCGCTTTCATCGAACCCGCTGACGAGCAGCTCCTTTTTCGCCACGCAGATCGACCGAATTGTCGTCGAATACTCGAGCAATGCAGGGGCGACTTGGCGGGTTATGGCGACGGGCGGAGCGGCCGGCCGGCCGCCGTATGGCGACACGCGCTATCGCATTCCGTTCAGCCTGACGAGTGCGACATACCTGTTTCGCGTGCGCTTCGAACGCAACGGCGCGCGCGTCGGAACGACGACAACGATCAACGAGGCAGGACAAAGCGTGAGCGTCTAGCTCGGACGCGCTCCACTGCTGTTGGCGCACGCTGCGAAGGAACTCCTACTTCGTTTGAACGTAGCCCGCGAAATTGCAGGAGCTTGGTATGACACGTTCGTCACTGTTTACGCTGGCCTACGCCGTGGTCCTGGGCGCTGCCGGGCCGCTGGCCGCGTGCGCCGGGAACCGGGATGCGGCGGCGAACAGCCAGTCGGCGTTAGCTGCCTCAAATCTCAGTGAAACCCAGCGTGCTTCCACCTATTCAGACGCACAGATACAGGCCTTTGTCGCCGCCCGAACGGAAATTCAACAGTTGACGCCGGGCCAGACAGCCGAAGAGCAGGCGGCCAACCAGCGGCGCATCACAGACATCCTGCAAAGGCACAATATCAATGGTGTCACTTACAATGCGATCGAAACCGCAACGCGAACGGATCAGGCGTTAGCGAACCGGGTCGCGGCTGCAAGCGTGGGCTCCAGTTTCACCGACGCTCAGTTGCAGGCGTTCGTGGCCGCCAGCGCCGAGATCGATCCGCTCAACCGCGAACTCGCATCGGCCACGCCGGAGCGTCGCACGCAGATCGCGGCCGAGATTCGATCCGCGCTCGACCGCAACAATATCGATTTACAGACGTATAACGGCATAGCGGCGCGAGCGCAGGCCGACCAAACGCTCGGCGCCCGCATCGCGCAGTTGCGGGCCGCGCAGACCCGACCGAGCGATGGCTGACCGGCGCCGTTCGCTTCGTCGCAGGTGGCGAGAACGCAATTCCAGTTTTCCGGTCACCTCCGGGGCGTCAGGCGATACACGCCGCCGTTCTCTTCGTCGGTGACGATCCAGAGCGCGCCGTCCTCACTCTCGGCGAGGTCGCGAATGCGGCCAACGCCCAGCGCGAAACGCTCTTCGCCCGTCACGCGCTCACCGTCGATATCGAGCCGCACCAGCGCTTCTGAGCGGAGGCCGGCGATCAAAACATCGCCGCGCCATGGGAACAGCGATCCCCGGTAGAAATCCATATCGCCCGGCGCAATGACAGGGTCCCAGTAGTAGATCGGCTGCTCCATTCCCTCGCGCTGCGAAATCCCTGCGCCGACAGGCTGGCCTGAATATTCCTCGCCATAGCTGATGATGGGCCAGCCATAATTGCGGCCCCCGCGAGCAATATTGAGTTCGTCGCCGCCTTGCGGTCCATGTTCGACGATCCACAACTCACCCGTTTCGGGATGCAGGTCAGCGCCCTGGATGTTGCGATGACCGTAAGACCACACTTCTGCACTCGAATGCCGATTGAGAGCGAAGGGATTGTCCGGAGGCGCCGAACCGTCCGGGTTGATTCGAACGATCTTGCCAATGTGTGTGGAGAGGTCCTGCGCCAACAGGCGCGCGTCATCCTGTTGCCGGTCGCCTAGGCCTACGAATAGCCGTCCTTGGCGATCGAACACGATGCGCGAACCGAAGTGGCCGCGCGAGGCCCAGGTCGGCAGCTGTCGAAAGATAACCTGCACATTCTCGACGCGAGCGCCGTCTTCACTGAGTCGTGCGCGCGCAACACTCGTGCCGTTTCCGCCGTTGCGCGGCTCGGCGAAGGTCCAGTAGATCGTGCGTGTCTGTGCAAAATCCGGCGCCGGAATCACATCGAGCAGGCCCCCCTGTCCACGGGCGTCAACCTCGGGCAAGCCGGCAACCGGTGCAGAAACCTCCCCGGATCGCGTGACGATGCGCAGGCGCCCAGCGCGCTCCGTCACGAGCATTCGCCCATCCGGCAGAAAAGCGATCGCCCATGGCTCGGTCAAACCCCGGGCGATTTCGGTAACTTGGATGTCCACGCCCGAACGAGCCTCCGGGGCGCGGGTCTGATTCACGAACGCCGGCTGCAAGCTCGTGTTCGGCGCGCCCTGCGCCACTGGCGCGCCGGACTGCCCGCTGCTTTCGGAACTACAGGCGACAAAGAACATGACAGTTGCAATGAGGACGATACGCATCAGTCCAGCAGTTCCCTTCCGAGATAGGATATTGAGAGCTCTCCGCGGCAGAACCAAGCGGCGAATGCTATGGGTCACACGTTTCAATGAAAGCGTCGGTGCGGCGCAGATTCCGGCGGCGCAGTTGAGCGCGGGCGTTGCCTGCGCAGGGCGAGTTCTCGGCTGACCGGCTGAACATCTGCTTCCTGAGCTGCCCGTGACGGTCCCATCCACGCCCTGACCACCGGCGGCATAGGAACTCGCCTTGCTTCCGCCCCGGAAGGCGGCGAAAAGCCGGGCCGAATGACCGCGACGGCCCATTTCGCAGATTTCGACTGGGAGCCCAAACGCGCGCTGACTTTGCGGCGGGCCCGGCGGCGCTCCCGCGTAATTGCGGCGCTGCGGCGGATCTTCGTGGCTGGGGCCGGCGCCTCGTTCGCCGCGGTGTTTGTGTTCATGGCGCTCAACGCCATCCAAGGGGGCCTCAACGCAAGTACTTACGGGCCGTCTGAGCCGCTACGCATGATCAATCCGCGCTTCATCGGCCGCAGCGAAAACGGCGGGCCGTACCAGCTCTCGGCCGAGATGGCCGAGCGTCCGCGGGGCGACAATCAGCCGATCGAGCTGATCGCCCCGGTTTACCGCACGGAAGCGGGGACCATCATGCTGGCGCCGCGGGGGATCTATAACGAACAGGCCAAGACCGTCGTGTTCGACGGCGAGGTGTTGTTTTCCGACCGGAACGGCAACCGCTTCACCACGCCAAACATGATCGTGGATCTGGATCAGGGCACGTTGACGGGCAGAGGCGGAGTCACCGGCGCCGGCCCCCTTGGCGTGCTCCAGGCCGAAAGTTATGAATTGCGGGACAGCGACAGGGCCCTGGTGCTTCGGGGCGGCGTCCGCGGCCAGATTCCGGACCGCGATCAACAGAATGGGGAGCCGTCGCCATGAAGTCCATTGCCGTCGCCGCTGGCGCCTTCCTAGCCGCCCTCATGGTCGCGCCCTGCGCCGAGGCGCAGCTTTCCGAAAACGGCGGGCCCGTATCCTACTCCGCGGATAATCTCGAATACTTCGACAGCGAGCGCCGCCTTGTGCTGACCGGCGACGTGGACATCGTGCAGAACGACGCGCGCCTGCGCGCGGATCGCATTACCCTGTTCTTCAGCCAATCGACGGGCGGGGCGCAGAGCCAGGGTCTCGCCTCGGGCGACATCGAGCGAATGATCGCCGAAGGCGAGGTTTATTACGTGCGCCCGTCACAATCGGCGCGCGGCAACCGGGCGGTTTACGAGGTCAACAATGACAGCGTCACGTTCACCGGCAATGTCGTGGTCGCCTCGGACGAGAACGTGATCCGCGGCGAGACGCTGGTGCTGCAGATCGGGGCGCGACGCACCACGATAAGGCCGGATGCGAGCGGGCGCGTGCGCGGCGTGTTCGTGCCGCGTCGCGGGGCGCCGCAAAATTCAGGCCAAAGCGGCCAGTGAGTTCGAAAGGTTCACGAAATCTTAGCCGGGCCAGGTCCAAATGAGCCCTGAGGGCGCTGCAAGCCGTTCGGCCAAGTCCAAGACCGCGCAAGGCGGCTTGGGGGCGGTCTCGATCGGGAAATCCTATCGCGGCCGCCGCGTTGTGAAAGACGTCTCGCTCTTTCTCAATCGCGGCGAAGTCGTCGGTCTGCTGGGCCCTAACGGAGCAGGCAAAACCACCTGCTTTTACATGATCACGGGACTCGTGCGCGTGGACCAGGGACAGATCTTGTTGGACGGCCAGGACGTCACAACGCTGCCCATGTATCAGCGCGCTAGGCTTGGCGTGGGCTATCTCCCGCAAGAGCCGTCGATCTTCCGTGGTCTCACCGTCGAACAGAACGTGATGTCGATCGCCGAGCTGACCGAGCGCAATCGCGCCAAGCGGCACGAGATCGTCGACGGCCTGCTCGCAGAGTTGCGCGTGGATCACCTGAAGCAAGCGCCCGCCTCCGCCCTCTCGGGCGGTGAGCGGCGCCGGGTTGAGATTGCACGCGCCTTGGCGACGCGGCCCTCGTTCATGCTGCTCGACGAGCCTTTCGCCGGCATCGACCCGCTCGCCATCAACGACATCCGAGAGCTGATCCTGTTCCTGAAGAACCGCGGCCTCGGCATTCTGATCACCGACCACAATGTGCGCGAAACGCTGCAGATCGTGGACCGGGCTTCGATCATGTTCGACGGCGAAGTGATGTTCGAAGGCACGCCGTCAGAAGTGATGGCGTCCGACGTCGTGCGCGAAAGGTATCTCGGCAAAGACTATCACTAGCGCGGGGCCCCGTCAGATGTCGCAGAGGCCCGTAGCAAGTTCATCAAGCAGAATGAGGGTGCGCGCCCCCTCCTCCCAACGGGGGGAGGGTAGGGTGGGGGGGCGAACGACTGGGCGATCCTTCTCAGGGTCATGCGCCAGTCGTTTGCACACAGCGCGACGTGCTCGTTCTGCACGCCCCCTCCCCCTACCCCCGCCCCCAGGGGCGGGGGGCGCTTGCTCATCGCGCCGCGCACACTTTGCATCGCGGGTCGATTGCTCGGCGGGAGCAATCACATGGCGATGAGCCCGCGTCTAGAGCTGCGTCAGGGCCAAGCCCTGGTGATGACCCCGCAGCTGCAGCAGGCGATCAAGCTGCTGCAGCTTTCCAACATCGAGCTGCAGGAATTCGTCGAAGCCGAACTCGAGCGCAATCCGCTCTTGGAGCGCGAAGAGAACCCAGCCGAAGCCAAGCAGGACAAGCCATCCGAAGCGCAGGCGCTCGACTTCGACAGCACAGCAACGACCGAGCCCGCGCTCGATGTGGATGTCGCCGACATGGCGCCAGATCTCAGCCAAAGCGATCTGGCCGAGGCGGGCGCTGCGCCCCTGACGGATTGGTCGAAGGCCTCCTCAGGCAAGAGCTTCGACGACCTGCCCGGACTTGAAGAGACCCTGGCGAACGACAAGACGCTGGCCGAACACCTCGACGAGCAATTGACGCAAGCCGGGCTGACGCCCGTCGAGCGCATGATCGGCGCCGCGCTGATCGATGCTGTCGACGACTGGGGCTATGTCCGCGCCGACCTTCTGGAAATCGCCGGCCGCATCGGCGCCCCCTACCCGCTCGTGCTTCGCGTTTTAGAGATCATGCAGGGCTTTGAGCCGACCGGCGTGATGGCGCGTGACATCCCCGAGTGCCTTGCGCTGCAGCTGAAAGAGCGTGGGCGGTTCGACCCGGCGATGGAGAAGCTGCTGGCGCATCTCGACGTGCTGGCGAAGGGCCATGTCGACCGGCTGATGACGATTTGCGGCGTCGACCGCGAAGACCTCGCCGAGATGATCGCGGAAATCCGCGCGCTGACCCCCAAGCCGGGCGCCGGCTTTGGCGGGGGACCGGTGCAGGCCGTAGCGCCAGACGTCTATGTGAAACAGGCCCCGGACGGAACGTGGCTGGTGGAGCTCAACACCGACACCATGCCGCGTGTGCTGATGAACCAGCGCTATTACGCCACGGTGTGCAAAACCGCCAAGCGCCAGGAAGACAAGCTCTTCCTCACCGAATGCGCGCAAAACGCCTCGTGGTTGGTGAAGAGCCTCGACCAGCGCGCGCGCACCATCTTGAGGGTCGCGCGCGAGATTGTGCGCCAGCAGGACGGCTTCTTCGCGCATGGCGTCGAACATCTGCGGCCGCTCAATCTGAAGACTGTGGCCGCCGCGATCGAGATGCACGAGAGCACCGTGAGCCGCGTCACCTCGAACAAGTACCTCTCCTGCGCGCGCGGGCTGTTCGAGCTGAAATACTTCTTCACCGCCTCGATTAACGCCGCGGACGGGGGCGAAGCGCATTCTGCGGAAGCCGTCCGGCACAAGATCCGCAACTTGATCGAGCGTGAGACACCCAACGAAATTTTGAGCGACGACCGTATCGTCGAAATCCTAATGGCCGAGGGGATCGACATCGCCCGCCGCACTGTAGCGAAATATCGCGAGAGTTTGCGGATACCCAGCTCTGTCGAACGTAAGCGCAAACTGGCGCATGGGCTTTAGCGGAGGCTATTCATTCTCTTCGGTTTGGCGTGGCCCACGCCCCATCGAGAACAGCATTTCCTCCTCTTTCAAGCCAGCAAACGCTCTTACTTCGCCGGGGCTATACGTGCGCCTAATCGTGATGCGCCAGCGCGTACTGAACTAAAACATTAGGAGGCCAATTGCAGTCGTTATTGCGCCGGCGGGCCATTCACCTCGATCCACAGAAAAAGAATCGAGGACTGTAATCGGTGGCAGTGACACAACCTCGCCCAGCCCTGCATTGAGAGCGTACAAACCCGCAAACACAACTGCCGCGCTTAACGCGAAAAGGGATAGCTTGAGAACGAAAAGTGCCCAGGCCAACGTACCCTCCAGCGTGACTACTTATGAAACTCCGGCGGCGTGTACGCAATACCCGTAACGATGCACCTGCCAATCTCTTCCCTTGCCAACCCCCTCCACCATCGCCAGCGTAACCATCTCGGGGACCCGCTTTTTTCGCCGCTAAGCACTCGTTGGCTCGGTCACCGGCGAACTTCCACCAGCGACGCGCCAGCCTCCAACTCGGTGAGCAGATCTTGCCAAACGTCCGCCATGCGAGCGACCAGGAAGTCGTTGCCGCAATTGCCGACGCGCACCCAAATCACCTGCGGCCCTGCCCGCGACCGGACGATCACGCTGAAATCTTCGTCTTTCGTGACAATGCTCGCGCCGCGTGCATGCGCCTCGCGCCATATGTCAGGGTCCTCGGCATGCAACATGCCGAGCTCCTTGACGTGCCAAGCTTCGTGTCCTTGCGATCTGATCCAAGCGGCGAGCCGCCGCGGCAATTGCTGGTCGACCAGAAACCTCACTTGGCTGCCGCGAGCACGGGATGGCTCACCGCTTTGGCGGCGTAGGCGAGCGCCGCGGCGATGTCGTCGGCTTCAAGTTCATCGTAATCCGCCAGGATTTGCGCACTGGTCATCCCACCGGACAACATTTCCAAGATATCCTGTACACGGATGCGCATGCCGCGAATGCACGGCCGTCCGCCGCATTGGGCGGGATTGATCGTGATACGGTCCAAGAGTTCGGCCATCGTAAGAATATCTCACATTAGTGTTGCTTGAGCAACCAATCGGCGACTCGCGAAGCGGGATCGCAACAGAGGCGCGCGAAGCGCGCGCTCCGGATTCCGAATCTGGAGCCTAAAATGTCGGACAGACGACATACGCACTGTGCGGCCCACACTCGCGGATGCCGTTCGGGACGGCCGGCCTGAGGCCTCGGTCCTCGTGAGCTGGAGCGCATAGCATGCATTACACAATCTGCTTCAAGAACGAACGCGGCCATACCCAACGGTCTGAATACACGCGCTTCAAAACCGATGCGGACGCCCTCGCTTACGGGCGCAAAAGCACGCGCGAGGTCGCCATGGTGGAGGTTTGGCAGGACGCGGAGCTTCTCGCTCGCCTGGTGCGCGACGACGTGGTTGTCCCGCCGGTCTCGTCCCCTGAGCAGGAGCGCGCCCCGAGCGCGGGGGATCAGAACGGAACATCGCGGCTCAACGGCGCCTGATGCGCTCAAGACCTTTTCGAGGGGGCGCTGCTGATTGAATATGCCCCGGGGCGACAACATATACGATTGAGCAGATCCGCTTACGCGGTTCTCAATCTCAGCGGCCGGCCCGATGCGAAGGTCTTGGCCTTGTGAGCCCGGAGCGGCTCAGATGAATTACTCCATTTGCTTCAAGAGCGAAGCCGGTCACACGCAGCGATCTGAGTTTTCACCATTCAAGTCGGACAACGACGCCATCTTATATGGGCGTAAATGCCGCGGAGAAACTTCGATCGTCGAAGTCTGGAAGGGCGACAGCCTGCTTATACGTCTGGAAGGCAAATCCGAGCCGTCAGACGTGCAGGCTTGACCGTGCCCGCGCCTCATCCGACGTTCACACTCACGCGTCGCCACGGAATCTGGCGCGTAACGTTCGACGGCGTGTTCTTCGGCGACTACAGGTCGGAGCAACACGCCCGCGAGAGCATCGCCGAAACGCAGCAAAAACTTGCCTCGAAAAGCCGAATTGTTCTCGGGACAGACGATCGTCGAGACTGAAGACGTTCTTTAGCAGCCCTTTCACATTCTCGCCGCCTGGGACAAAACCGAAGCAAAAACCAATAAGGTCAGCGGTATTGCAATCAGTATGCACAGAACTCGTGCGCCCAAGCGACGCCCAGACGTCGTCGCAAGAACAAAATGCTTAGCGGTGCGAGTCATTGCGGGATTCCATTCCCGCGCACGAGCAGCGCAGGCGTCAGGAGCGCCGACAGGCGCGGATGACATTTTGTCGGAGAAAGATCAGCGCGCGGCGCGATCGGAGGCGGATGCTAGGCGCTAAATCTGCCGATAGATAGTCTTGTAATGATTAATGTGAGGTCGGGGGAAATCGCCGCTAAATGGGCGTGATAGCCGCGTTTAGCCCTGGGAGTTCCTCGCGCCGGCGCCTACATACCACTCATCGTCGGCTTCCTAGTGAGGCGCTCCGGCGGCTGAGAGACGGTGTGTGCTCCCGCTTCGGAGCCCGCACTTGAAAATCTCTCATCCATGGCTGCTTGCTGTTGGCGGCGCCATAGCGTGGTTTGTAGTGTGGGCGGCGTACGGCTGTTCGGTGATTTCGTGATGCACGCGCCTCGCCCCTCATCGACAGTGACCCTTGAAGCGTTTCACACAAGGAATCCGCAATTTGCTGGCGCCCGAACGCTCTTCCAGGAGTTGCCCATACATCGACCGTAAGAATTGGCTCGAGTCGACTGAGAGATGCGTGTGCTCCCGCCATGGAGCTCATGCATGCCCGTTCGTCCCCATTCGAATGCCGACAATTTCAGCAATATTGCGTCGCTGAACCACGACGGCACGGTCAAGTGGTTTATCCCGCCTTATATCGTTCCGTTTGTAGTGCTTGCGCTGATCGCAATGCGCGCGCTTTGGCTCGCGTAGGGCTCGCGCCCGCCGTTTAGCGCCCCCTTTAGCGACAGTCCTCACACGCTGGCGGCTGTTCGCGCCCTGAGACTGCTGACGGGAGCGGACCTATTGTATATCGAACGTCAGCCCGCTTAGCCCCGTCGCACCGCACTCAACCCTATCTCCCCGCTTCAGCGCGCTCACGCCTTGGGGCGAGCCGGTGAAGATGAGGTCGCCGGGCTTCAGCTCCCACCAGGACGAAACGCCGGCGATGATTTCCGGCACAGACCAGATCATGCCGCCAGTATTTGAGTCTTGCCGAATTTCACCGTTCACCTTCAGCCAGATGCGCGCGCGCTGCACGTCGCCGGCTTGCGCGGCCGGCGTCAGCGCGCCGACCGGCGCGGAGAGATCGAAGCCTTTGGCGATGTCCCACGGCGTGCCGGCTTTCTTGGCTTCGGCTTGGCGGTCGCGGCGCGTGAGATCGACGCCGACGCCAAAGCCCCACACGCACGTCATTGCGTCGCTTGCGGCGATGTTCGCGCCGCCGCGGCCGAGCGCGATCACGAGTTCCACCTCGTGGTGCAAGTTCTCCGTATGCGCCGGGTACGGTATCGAAGCGCCGCTCTCAACCAGCGCATCGGCGGGCTTGGAAAAAAAGATCGGCGGCTCGCTCTTGGGATCGTTGCCCATTTCGCGCACGTGATCGGCGTAGTTGCGCCCGACGCAGAAGATGCGGCGCACGGGAAAGCGTGCGTCGCTGCCCGCAACGGCGACAGTGGGTTGCGGCGGCGGATCGAAGACGTATGGCATGCGCCGCGTTTGAGCATGCGCGCGCCCGGCGCGCAATTCTCGCCTGTAACGCGAGCCCGGCGCTGCGCCACGCACGCAAAGGCTTGCGCGGTGCGCTTGCCTGCCGGAACGTGACGGGTTCGCGAGGGCGGATGGAATGGCTCGTCATCCTTGTGCTCGGCGGCGTCGCCGTCTGGCAGGGCGCGCGTCTTGGCGCGCTCAACCGGCGCGTGGCCGAGCTCGAACGCCGGCTCGCCGCGGGCGCAGGCGCCGTGGCGCCCGCTGCGTCCGCCGTCGCAGCTGCGGCCATGCAAACGGCGCCCGAGCCGGCTAGCTCCGAAGAACTCTTGTTGGATCGGCCGTTGCCGCCCGACGACCGCGAACCGCTGCTGCTGGACATCGCGATCTCAGAGGACGAACTCGTGCTCGACACGGCGCTGCCCGAGCCGTCGAACGACACCGCGCCGCCGAGCGCGCCACCGCGAACCGAGACGGCGCCTTCCGTCCGAGCGCTGCGTGGGCCACGGCCAAAGGCCGATTTTCGTTTCGATCAATGGCTCGCGGAAAAAGGCTTCGCATGGCTGGCTGGCGGCGCACTCGCGCTGGGCGCCATCTACCTCGTCTCGTTCGCGGCGCAGCAAGTGTGGTTCACGCCGCAGCTGCAGCTGGCGTTGGCGCTGGCGCTTGGGGGCGCGTTGCTCGGCGCCAGCGAATGGGCGCGGCGCTTCTCGCGCGCAAGGCCGCCTGGACATCCTCTGGTGGCCGCGCTGCTTGCGGGCGTCGGCGTCGTCACCTTTTACGCCGCTGCCTGGGCCGCGCACGGGCTCTACAATTTCATCGGCTTTCCCGTAGCCGCCGCGCTGCTGGTTCTGTGTGCGCTTGTGCTGATCGGACTTTCGTTCCTGCACGGACCCGCCCTCGGCGTGCTTGCGGTCGCCGCGGCGATGCTCGCGCCGGCTCTGACGCACGAACCTCTGTGGCCCTCGCCGGCGGTCACGCTCTACGTAGCGGTCGTCGGCGCGGCCGGCTTTGCCTTGGCGATGCTTAGGCGGTGGGGCTGGGTGGCCATGGCGACGCTGCTTGGGCTCTACTTCTGGTTCTATTCAGCGCTCGCCGCGGACGAAATGCGGCGGGCCCTGATGCTGCTGAGCTTTGCCAGTTTCGGCTGTTTTTCGCTGGCGTTTCGCTCGCCCTTGCCGGAGACGCCGGAACACGCGCTGGGCTGGCGGCGCGTTCACGGCCTGGGCCCGGCCGTGGGCATCGCCGTCAGCAGCGTGCTGCTGATCTTTGTCTGGGCGGCGGCGGCGCCCAGCATGAGCGGGCGGGTGGCGGGCCCTGCGCTCATCAGCGTCTTTCACATTGCGCTGGCCGCGTACGCCGTGCGCGGACGCCTCGCGCAACCGAGCGCACTGATCGCCGCCGTGCTGGGGCTGGTCGGCGGATGCGTTGCATATCTGCAGGTGCGCTATCGTTTCGGGCCGGTCGGTGCCGACTTCTATCCTGTCATTCTTACCGCGGCGCTCGCGACCGCCGTGTGCGCGATCGCCGCGCGCCCGCATAGGCGCTGGCGCATCGGCGCAGCGGGAACCAGCGCCATCGGCGCAGCTGCGCTGATCGTGCTCGCATCTTTCACGCGCGAAAACTGGCATGGGCCCGCCGCGTGGACAGCGCTGTTCGGCGGCGCTTTCGCGCTGCTGATCGCGGCATGGCATGCCGCGCGCGAAGGTCCTGGACCGACATCGCAGCGCGCAGTCGACTTCTGGGTCGGCGCGACCGTTGCCCTTGTGTTGCTGGGTGTGGAATCCGCTTTTCCACCCAATGCGCGGACGGCCGCGCACGCGGGCGCGGCGCTGATGTTCGCGAGCGGCTTCGCCTGGCGCCGTTGGCGCGTGCTGCGCTACGGCGCGCTATTCGCCGCCGCTGTCGCGCTCGCGCACGCGCTCTCTCCCAACCTTGTCGGCGCAACGCTGTCGGGCGAGATTCCGCTTTGGGGAGCGCTGGTCGAACTCGGCGCGGCCGCCGCGCTGCTGTTCGGGGCAGCCTATTTCGCCACCGAGGCGCCGCGCTCGCCTTATGGCGAAGCGCTCTCGGCAGCCGGCGCCATCGCCGTCCTAATCGCGGTTTTCTTGGCCCTGCGCTGGTTCGCGGTCGGCGCCGGCGCGCCGCTCGATGCGCTGAGCGAAAGCGCGCTGCGCGTAGTCGCGCTGATGGCAGCCGGGCACATTATGATGGCGCGCCCCGGCCAGGAGCTGGGACGCATTGGCCGTTGGCGCGGCCACGTGCTGCTGGGCATTGGGCTTCTCTACACGCTGCTATCGCCAACGCTTTCCAACAATCCGTGGTGGGGAGACCCGCCCGCGCGTGTTTCGGGGCCGCCCATATTGGATTCTCTCCTCCTCGCTTTTGCTGCGCCGGCCGCGATCGCGCTTGCCGCAGCGCGTCGGCTTTATGAGCACCAGCGCGCGCTCGCCCGCCTCTATGCGATCGCGGGTGCGGCGCTGGCTTTTCTTTGGGCCATTCTCAGCGTGCGCCGCCTTGTGCATGCGGGAGACATGGCGACCGCGCCTGTCGGGTTGCTGGAAGGCGGCGTTTACGCCGTGCTCCTCCTCGCGGCGGCGTTTGGCGTTTCAGCGTTCGCCCGGCTGCGCGCGGCCGCGCACGCAGAAGCCCCGTTCACACACGACGCGCTGCGCGCGATGCGCCTTCTCGCCTGGGCGGCGCTGATTGGCGCCGGTTTGATTCTGCTGATCGTGCGCCATCCTTGGTGGGGCGCGCAGGCGGCGAGCGCGACCGACGCTGCCGAGACCGGTCTTGCCGTTCTTGTCCAAGCGGTAGCCGTGGGGCTCTCCCTCGCGCTAGGGCGCGCTCTCTCGCGCTCGCGCGAATTCGACCCCGCGCGCTTTGCGGCAGCGAGCGCGGCGCTCGTCTTCGCCTGGAGCTTCGGCCACTCAGCGATCCGCTGGAGCACGCATTTCGGCGCCATGGACGATGGCGCGCCATACCTCGGTCTCGAAGGATTTGCGCACGCGCTTTGGCCGCTCGCCTTCGTCATAGCCGGCTCTGCGCTCACGGCGCGCGCCCTCGGGCGCGATACGGTGCGGGCCTACGTGCACGATCTCGAGGCGCTGTGGTCCGCGGCCGTGTGGCCAACGCTTGGCTTTGCGGCGCTCGGGCTTTGGCTTGTGTGGACGCCGTGGTGGGGCATGCACCCTGCCTCGTTAGTCACGCCGGCCGCAGCCGCCGCAGCGTTCACTGCGCTGCTCGTCGCGGGATGGCTTAGCGTGGCGGCAGCGCGCGTGCCGCACATCCGCTGGCGGATGCCGTTCGAGCGCATGGCCGCCATCGCGTGCCTCGTGCACTTGGCCGTCGCGTCCACGCTTGCCGTCCGCTGGCTCTATCACGGCGAGGCGATGAACAGCGCGCCGGTCCGCGAGGTAGAGCTATGGAGTTATTCAGCGACCTGGGCGCTGTTCGGCGCAGCGGCGTTCTGGCTCGGGTTGCAGCGCAACGACGAAACGGTGCGCTGGACAGGCCTTGCCATGCTTTCGCTGACGACGCTCTACGTCTACGTTCTCATCTTCACGCAACTCACCGGCTTCATTCGCGCGGCCACCGCGATCGGACTTGCCGTCGTTCTGTTCGCCGTGGCTTGGATCGCCCGCACGTATCGACCCGGACCGCGTCCCGGCGATCTCGTCAACGTCACGCCCGGCGCGCGGCGCGAGAAGCGGTACGGCCGGCGGCAGAGATCGCCGTAGCTTACTATGCTGCGGCTTCAGACGCGTCGGTCACGCGCCTCGCGCGCGCGATCCAGGTGGCGACGTCGTCCGGCGTTGGCGCGGGCGCCGCGCCCCAGGCGCGCTGGCCTTCCACGGATAGACCCCAGCGCGCGATCGCTTCGCAAAGCTCGGCGGCGTCGAGCTGGGCAAGCTCGGCTGCGTCGCTGACTCCGCAAGCGACGAGCGCCTGCGCTTCGCGCGATTTGAGGCCGGGCACCGTGCAAGCGAGAAGCGCCTGCGCCTGCCAGTCGCGGATCGTCTGCGCCGAGATGTGGCGCGCATCGATGCGCTGTTCGCCCTCTTCCGGCGTGAGCTTCAGCAAATCCGCGATCGTGCGCACGCCCACCGCTTCAAGCCGCTTGGCGGTTTTCGGCCCGATGGACGGGGCCTGCACCACCGGTGCGCCTTCGGTCAGCGTGTAGCGCGGCAACGTCTTTTCGCGCTTGGCTAATGGGGCGCCCTCAGGGAGTTCGCGCCGCGCCGCGTTGGGTTTCACGGGCGGGATCGGGTCGTGTTTGGCGTCGGGCGTCTGCTCAGCCTCCAGGTCGACCAGATGTGAGCGGCGCCGTTGCGCGAGCTTGTGCGGCGCGGCCATCGCCGTTCCCGCAACTTTGGCGGGCTTGCCGCGCGTGCGCGCGCCTTCGCCGTGTTTGCTGCCCAGCTCGCGCGGCCATTTGGCGTCGAGCGACGAGAGCGGCGCTTTCAGCACTTCGGCGGCATGCAGCGCGCGCACGTCTCGGTCGTCCTCAGACAAGGACGCGCGCACCTTGCCGGTGCGGCGATACTCCTCATACTGCGCCGCGACCAGTTTGCGCGACTTTGCGTCTTCTATGACGGAAAGCACGGCCTGGATCGGCGCCTCAAGCGTCAGGAAGAAGGCGTCGAGCGCGCCGCTGAGTTTCGGCGGGCGCACTGCGGCCTCCTCGAACGCACGGTCGAGCACACGCGCGAATCCGACTGCGGCGAGGCCAACCAGCGGCGCGATGGCGTCCATCGTGTCTTGATCGAGACCGGCGAGCGGAGTCTTGGCGCCCCTGTCAAAGGCGTAGTGATCGATTATGAGGTCGTAATGGGCATTGGCGGCCTTCGCGCCAGCCTTGACCATTTGCTTCAACCAATCTTCGCCGCCGGGCGTAGGCACGTCGGGATAGCCGCCGAGCTCCTGTTCGAGCATCGCCTGGAACGTGCGATAGGCCTTGAAGAAACTGCGCTCCACCGCGGCGTGAATGACATTCTCTTCTTCGCTTTGCTGCGTGTGAAACGGCTGATGCGGATCGACGTAATAATGGCTGAGCACGCCGGCCGACCATGCGGCGAGCTTCCAGTCGCGCGCCGCGAGTGCGCGCACGGTGCGGCGATACCATTCCTGGCACGCTTCAATGGCCCCGCCCCAATCCTTCTCCCGCACGTGCAGGACGTGGTTCTTGAAATCCTTGAATTCCTCGTCCGGCGCCTTGGCGCCTTTCAGATACTCGCGATGGTGGTGCAGCAGCAGCGTGCGCCACGATTCCGCGTCGGGCGACCGCAAATGGCGCAGCGCGTCGAGCGCAAGACGGTGATGGTTCGATCGACAGCGGCTGGCGAAAACCACTGCGTACAGCAACGACATGGGTTCAGCCTCGCCCCAGAAGTGAACGCGAGGTTAAGGCTTGGCCCGCGAATCGTTAGCGAGATGTTAATTTGCGCCGCCGCCGCCCGCACAGCGCGCGGGCAGTCCTCCTCACGCGCCGCTATGCAGCTTCGCTCGTTTCGCTGCGCACCAAACCCCAGTCTTCGCACAGGATGCGCACGAGGCGCTCGTGACGTTCTTCGATCGCCCGCTCGGTCCATTCCTCGATGCCGACGATATCGCGCGTCACCTGATGGATGGGAGCGCCAGGCGTATTGAAGAATATCTTGCGCTTCTCCGGATAGGGCTTGATGTCCGCGACGGTATTCTGCGCGTGCGTGACCAGCACGAGATTGCCCAACAGATGCGCTGATTCGTTGCGCCGCCGCTGATCGGGAAAACGATCGTTCCAGTAGGCCCCGCCGGCCTTCGGCAGAACGTGCTCGACGGTCGCATCGTCTGTCATCTGCAACAGGTGTCCGTCGCGCATCGCCGCCTCGAGGCGCAGCATCAGCAGCCGCCGCAGCCGTCGGTCGCGGCGGCGCGGGCGATTAAGCGCGTCAAAGAAGCCAAACTGTTCCTTCTCTGTCAGCTCGAGCGCGCCTTTCGGGCCGTACAGCATCTTGTCATCGCCGACATGTTTGACCATGCGCGCATAGCGGCCCGGCTGGGCGCGGTTGGGCACCACGGAGAGTTCGCAGGCGAACGCAAAACGATCGAGCGCCTGGAAGAAGCGGCGCGCGCGTTCGTGCTCGCCCGCGTGCTCGGCGAGGAAGGCGATCGCGGCGGGGGCCCAGTCCCATTTCACCAGCTGCTTCATCATGCGGATGCGGCGGTTTACGTCCGCGCTGGCGGGGCCGACATCGATGGCATTGGCGTGTATCGAGCGTAACGCCTCGGCGTAGCGCGGCAGCTGCTCAAACAAGAACTTCTTGACCCCGCCCGTGGTGTCGACGGCGGTGCGGAACGAGGCAAGGTCTCCGGGCGCGAGCATCTGCTCGCCCGTCAACAGAAACGGCATCATGTAAAGCAGGTGCGCGAACGTCTCCCGCGGAAACATATCCTCGATCTGCTCCCATTTGCTCGCCGCCGCGTTCGCCTCCTGATCGGAGAGGCGGGAGTTCTCGATAAGATCGCTCTTGATGATATCGGCGCCGGAGATAGGCGAGCCGCGGTTGTTCAGCGCGTTGAACACGGTCTGCGCGCAGCCGCGCTCGTCGGCGTCAACCACGTTGAGGGTGCAGGCGCGCGCCACATAGGACATGAACGCGTCGAGTTCGCGATCGTCGTGCTCGCCGAGCTCAATCTCGATCGTTCGCGCAGCCAAGCTCATCAGGTCCTTGGAATCGATTCCCGTCTCCGCGTGGCGCGCAAGTTCGACCATGCGGCCGGGCTCCTGCACGAAGCCCCGGAAAAAGCTCGCGTCTTCCTCGCGCATCAGCAGACGCGGATTGGGTCCGTCCATGATCAGCTGCTGATAATGTTTGGCGCGGCCGGGCAGCCGGTCGCGCGTATACGCCATGAGCATGGTCGTGGTCGCGAGCCGCTGCTGGCCGTCGGAAATCTCCCACTTGCGCTGCTGATTCTTCACCAGCACGATCTGGCCGATGAAGTAGAACGTCGCGCCGCGTTTGAACGCACTCCACAAATCTTGGATCAGCTCGCGCACTTCACGCTCAGTCCACGTGTACGGCCGCTGATAGCGCGGCACCTTGAGCCCGCCCTTGCGCGTCAGAACAGCTTCGAGATTGAGAATTTGCGAGACGAGCCCGATCGGTGTTTCGCCAAATCCCATCCTCACCTCCCGTTCTCGTTGAGCATGGATCGTTAGCGTACCGGAATGCGCACGCAATCCAGGCGCAGCGCATAGCTCTCGTTCAGCGATGCAGCGTCGCCTAAACGACACGCGTTACGTCGTAACCCGGGGCAACGCCAATGCGCGCAAACGTGTAGAAGCCGCGGGCTTCGAACGCGGGGAACACAGAGCGCGCTGTGTCAGCATCGGTGAAGCCCGCGCGATGCGCGCACGCACGACCCGTCGCAGCGTTGGTGACATTTGTCACACGTCGCGCGATAGCTTCGCCAGAGTCCAGCCAAGCGCACGCCCGCGGGGCTGCCGCCGCAAGTTCCTGTGCAAGCAGCGGAAAGTGCGTGCAGGCCAGCGCGACCACATCGACGTCAGAATTTGTAAGCAAAGCTTCAATCGCTTCCTCCACGGCCGCCGCATCCCATGGCTCGCCGCGCAGCTTACGCTCGGCCGCTTCGACCAGGGCCGCCGAGCCGAATCGAACAACATGTTTGTCCGCCGCGAACTGAGCGATCAGGTCATCCGTGTAGGGTCTGACAACCGTCGCCGGCGTCGCCAACAGACCGATCGCGCCCGTTCTTGTCAGCGCCGCCGCAGGCTTTATCGGCGGAACGACCCCCACAACCGGAACGGAAAGCGCTGCGCGCACCTCCGGCAACGCCACGGTCGAGGCCGTGTTGCATGCCACTACGACGGCGTCCGGCGCCCATTGCTCGACCATACGCGCCAAGAGCGCCGGGACGCGTTCGCGCAGCGCCTCGTCGGACTTCAAGCCGTAGGGCAGCCAGGCATTGTCCGCCACATAGTCGAGCGACAGCGCGCTGCCGAACGCCGCGATCGCATCGAGGACCGAGAGTCCGCCGACGCCGGAGTCGAACACGAGGACGCGCTTTTCCGCGTTAACCATTCGGGCCGTTTCGACCGCCAAACGTCACCAACCAAGCCTCTGATTTAGGCGGCGTTTCGCCAGCGCGCAAACCGGCCGCACATTGCTGTGGAAACCGCGCGTTAACCGCGTTGGCGCGAATCATCTGTAGGTTTAGGGGCGTTCGGTGGGGTTTCGTCAACGCGCCGCAAGACGCGCGTTCGCAAACTGCGGGGTCGAACCAATGAACGCCATGGGCAAATCTTCGGTCGTCTTCGTGACGCTCTCCGGCCTGTTCTGGGGCGGCTGGGTGTTGGGATCGCAAACGCCGGAAGGCCAGGAAGCACTGGCCCGCGCCTATGCGACCTACGCCGAACAGCAGGCCGCTGCGAACGAGGATCTGTTCAACACCACTGCGCTGCGCGCCATCGTCTGCGGCGGCACGAGCATCGATCGCGCGGATTCCAGGCCATGCCTCGCCGTCGTGGCCGCGGGTCGTCTTTTCATTGTCGATGCCGGCTCCGGGGCGGCCGCCACGCTGGCGGGCCGCAATATCCCGATGGACCGTTTGCAGGCCGTCCTCCTGACCAGCGCCGGCTTTACCGAGACGGCCGATCTCGACGAATTGTACGGCGCAAGCGCGCGCAACCGCGCCAACGCGCTGCTTCCCGTCTACGGTCCCGCAGACACGCAGCGCATGGTGGACGGCCTGAACCAGGCCGCCGGCTTCGACGGCGCGCAGGCCGGCCTGCAGGCGTGGGGCCCTTCGCCTGAACCCGGCCGCTCTGTGATCGTGTTCGAAGGCGACGGCCTC
>Ga0209172_10002419_pt1 | contig 32957 bp, 25 predicted proteins | sample LarsenN4metaG_FD_184113 | JGI IMG/M metagenome (GOLD analysis project Ga0209172, IMG submission 184113) | Hot spring sediment bacterial and archeal communities from British Columbia, Canada, to study Microbial Dark Matter (Phase II) - Larsen... ... | reverse complement strand
CCGCCAGCGTTCATCCTGAGCCAGGATCAAACTCTCCGTAAAATTCAACAGCTTCTCGCTGTTTCTTCTCAACGTGAGCCTCTCTCTTGCTCCCTTACTGTCACTCTTTACTTGTTAAGGTGCGATTTACTCAGACAATTGACAAACAAAAACCGACACCCCTTCTGTGGGTGCCGGTGGAGACGCAAAACCACATCAGGTTGTTTAACCACTTATGTAGCTCGGCATCTCCTTTCTGTTGTCAATAGAACTTTTCACAAAAACCCTTGTGAACGAGTTCAATTTTATCGCTGATTGTGATAACTAGTGTATCACACTTATTACACTTTGTCAAGCTTTATTGGTCACTTTTTGGATAGTTTTTTATCCGCCCGACAACAGGGGCTATATTAGCACATCTTAACCGGGTTGTCAACCCCTTTTTCTACCCAATTCGACTCTTTTAAGGTTTGTGAATCCGGCGGGGTTTACATTTCGCTGCGCCCACTCAAGGCACGGCTCAGGGTGATTTCATCGGCATATTCCAAGTCGCCGCCAACCGGCAGACCACGCGCTAAGCGGGTAATTTTAATGGCCCCGCTTTGAAATTGGCGAGCAATATACATAGCCGTAGCTTCACCTTCCAGGTTAGGGTTGGTGGCAATAATAATTTCACGCACTTCGTCCTCTTTGCTACGTACCCGCTCAACCAGTTCGGCAATTCGCAAATCCTCCGGGCCAATTCCTTCCACGGGGGCGATAACGCCGTGCAAAACGTGATATAAGCCATGATAATCCCGCGTCCGCTCGATGGCCAGTACATCCAGCGGCTCTTCAACCACGCAGATAATAGATTGGTTGCGGTGCTCATTGCTACAAACAGGGCAAGGGTCGGTTTCGGTGATGTTGAAGCACTGCGAGCAGAAGAGCACTTTTTCATGCAACTCACGGAGGGCGTCAGATAGGGCTACAGCTCGGTCAGCCGGGTTACGCAGCAAATAGAAGGTCAGCCGCGAGGCTGTTTTTGGGCCGACCCCTGGCAAGCGGGAAAACTCGTCAATTAACTTTAAAACAGGTGCAGGTGTTACTTGCATAGTTATACCAATCAATAGTAATGCGTAAAACGTAATGGTTTTTTGTGTAAATTCATTACGTTTTACGTTTTAGCCTTTAAAACAATCCAGGAATGTTAAGTCCCCCGGTAATGGAGCCTAATTCATCGGCGGCCAGGTTTTGCGACGCTTCGACGGCTTCGTTCACGGCGGCCACGATCAAATCTTGCAACATTTCGACATCTTCGGGGTTAACCACTTCGGGATCTATGGTAATGGATTGCAGCTTTTGATGACCGGTCATGATAACTTTGATAGCTCCACCACCGGCTGTCACCTCGACCGTTTTTTCACCGAGCGACTCCTGAGCCTCGAGCATTTGCTTTTGCATAGCCTGCAATTGACCGGCCAATCCCCCCTTCGCTCCACCGGGCGGCATCCCTAAACCACCTCCCCCACCGAGTCCACCGAGGGAGAAACCCTTACCTTTGCCTTTACTTTTAGCCATTTCTTATGCTCCTGTTATGAAAAAGGATATTAAGGTGTCAATCAACCCGTCTGACAAACACTACTTGACGACTTTCCCCCCCAACTCTTCGGCCACTTTGATGAGCGCCTCCGAATCTTCATCGAGCTTCCGTTCACTACTTTCAGCAGAGTGCGCTTCGGGCGTTGAGGAGGCAGCCGGGTGAGAAACAGAATTTTCCGGCACAAAATGGATCGAAACCGCATGTCCCAGCACTTTGCCAAAAGCTTCATGAATGGCGGCGCGGGGTTGGGGCTTCTCAAAGCGGGCCTTCATCCACTCTGAGGTAACAAAGTGAATGTCATTCCCCTCAACCCGATACAAGCGAGCTTGATTCCGCAGGGCTTCGGCCATCGTTTTGCTTTTCGGCTCTAATTCTCTGACAATCCGCTCAAAATAATTTTGAACCGTTTCCAGAGAAAGGCTATCCCCTTGTCTGACCTGGCCTGTTGCCGCAACAACCTGTGACGGTGGAACAGGAGCCACAATTTTCGGCGCTACCGGCTCACTTTTGAGCGGAGGCATAGTTCTGGGCATAGAGGGCGGAACAGCGTTCACCTCAGTCGCTACCGGCGTGGCAACCACCGGCGTTGCCGCTTCGACAAAGGCCAGTTCCAAGGGCAGTTGAGGAATGGCCAGCAGACTTGACTTCAAGTCAAACAGCGCTGTGTTAAACAGGGTCGTCGCCCGAATGATAGCTGCGGCATCGGCCTGGGCTGCCTGAGTTTTGATGACAGCCAGTGTTTCCTCCGGATAATTCAACAACCCCTGGGCATCTCCCAGTTTGGCCAGCATCACTGCCCGCAGATATTCGACAATTTCGCGGGCAAACTGGCGTGGGTCTACCCCATCGTTGACCACCCGGTTAATAAGGTCTAAGCCTGCGGCCACGTTTTGCGTGGTGAGTGCATGCACTAGCTCGACCACCGATTGCGAGGCGACCGCACCCAGCACCGTTTGCACCAAGTCCAGGGTGATGGTTTGACCACCATAGGCCGTAAGTTGGTCCAGCAGGCTGATAGCATCACGCATGGAACCGCCCCCCTGCCGGGCCATATATTCCAACGCGGCCGGTTCGGCGGTCAAGCCTTCCTGCTCGACAATGTGACCCAATCGCTCGGCCACCTCGCTTACCTTGATCCGTTTGAACTCAAAACGTTGGCAGCGCGAGGTGATGGTCGCCGGAATTTTTTCCGGTTCGGTGGTGGCCAGCACAAAAATGACATGCTCCGGCGGCTCTTCCAACGTTTTCAGCAAAGCGTTAAAGGCCGAGTTGGAGAGCATGTGGACTTCGTCAATGATATAAAATTTAACGCGGGCCTCGCCGGGCCGAAAACCAACCTTGTCCCGTAAATCGCGGATGTCGTCAACCCCAGTGTTGGAAGCGGCGTCAATCTCGATCAAATCCAGCAACCGCCCCTCATTGACCGCCACACAAATGCGACACTGATTACAGGGTCGCTCAACCCCCGGCTCGGCCAGGCAGTTGACTGCTTTGGCCAGGAGTCGCGCCATACTGGTCTTCCCTGTGCCGCGTGGACCGGCAAACAGGTAGGCGTGGGCTATCCGATTCAATTTCAGGGCATTGATCAGCGTTTGGGTCACATGCTGCTGCCCCACAATTTCATCGAAGGTTTGCGAGCGCCATTTGCGATATAGGGCTTGAGTAGCCATTGAGCGACTGTTCCTCTGCAAGCCGGGCTAAAAACAAACTGATTTACGATTTACAAACTCAATCGTAAATCGTAAATCTCAAATCGTAAATCCTCTAGGCTGGTAGTTTACCATTCAAGAGTCATTTCTGCAAGGAATTTCCTTTCTTTCCAACCCGGCCTATAATTTCTTGGCTCAGACCAAGACCTACTCAACCAATTTGAAGTCAGTGGTCTGATAGCCAAGTATCTACAAAATCAAGGTGTTTTATGACCAACCGACCGCTTATTCTGATTACCAACGACGACGGTATTGACTCGCCGGGGCTGCATGCCGCCGCAGCAACAGCAGCCGATTTGGGCGACCTGCTGATTATGGCCCCTAGCTCACAGCGCACCGGCGCAGGGCGGGGCTTTCCGCCGGTGCGCGACAAGGCAATTTATACCACAACCATTCCTCTCGGTCAGGGGACTCATCCGGCCTATACCGCCGACGTTTCCCCGGCCCAGGCGGTGCAACTGGCCCTGCTAGAATTAGCCGAGCGCCCAATTGATTTGTGCATCAGCGGCATCAACTATGGCGAAAATTTGGGCAGCGGGGTGACGATTTCCGGCACGGTTGGGGCGGCCCTCGAAGCGGCCTGTTCGGGTATCCCTGCCCTGGCCGTAAGCCGGGAAACCCCGCAGGAGTTTCACCTGAATAACAGCCCAATCATTGATTTTGACGTAGCCGCCCATTTTACCCGCCTCTTTGCCTGGCAAACGCTGCGCCAGGGATTTCCCAGAGGCGTTGATCTGCTCAAAATAGATGTTCCCGCCGGGGCCAGCGACCAGACTCCCTGGCGCCTAGCCCGAATTTCGCGGCAGCGTTACTACCAGACCCTCCCCAGTGGACGCGCCCGCTTGGACGAGCCAATGGACCTGCGCTATCGAATCCATATTGATCATGACAATTTGGAGCCGGGGTCCGACATCCACACGGTGATGGTGGATAAATTGGTCGCCGTGGTGCCGATGACCTTTGATTTGACCGCTCCGGTTGCTTTGGATGAAATAAGCCGGTTTTTCGATGCGCGCAGGGATGAGGATAGAAGATAGAGGATAGAAGATTGAACTATTTTCTATCTTCTATCTACCATCTTCTCGCTTCACCACGTCCGCTGAAACGTCACATCATAGGAGTAATGGCCCCGGCACAGGCCATTTGTTTTTTGGCGGAGCTGGCAGTCTTCAATCGAGCCGCAGTAGCCCCCGGAAAAAAGCCATTCAGCCGGGATATCCTCATCGCGGGTGGAGAGAGGTAAAGTTTGTTCGCTAGTGTAAACAGCGCCGTCAATGTGACCCTGTACCTCCAGCGACATGGTGTTGCTCCACAAATCAACCCTCAACTGGCCTAACCCACCGCTGCCCGAGGCCGCCCGCACATTTTTGTAGGTGTCGCCCACAATGACGCCGGTCAGGGGTTGACCCGCCCCATCCAAGACAGTGACATAAATGGTATGATCGCCGCCGCAGTTGTTGGCCACTTTTCCCAGGACGCTGTTTTCTTCGTTGGTGCGCATGCGTTGCTTCACTACCACAAAATCAACGGCCGGACGAGTCGGAGTCGGGGGTTCGACGGGCGTGGGAGGACTGGTCGGCAGTAGCGGTAAGGTGGCGGTCGGGACGATGGTTGGCGTAGGCGGAGAGGTTGGGGTAAGGGTGGGACTGGGAGTGAATGTAGGTGTGGCCGTTGGAGTCAGCGTTGGGGTAAAGGCCGGCAGAGGCGACGGGATGGGGGTCGAGGTGAAGGTTGGGACGGGTGTGGGCGTGGCTAAGGTGATAACCGCTTCCCCCTCAGCGGTAGAGTCTGGCAGGCGCAGCCAGGCCGGCTCGACGCTCAGCACAGCCACGACAATAACCGCCAGAACGACCAAAATCAGGCCGCCCAGAATTAAGATTTGACTGACGATAGGCTTCATTCAGGCCATTATAAGCCGGTCCCAAAGGATGTCAAAGGAGTTGGACACTCCCCAGGGGATGACAATGCAAATGAGAATGAAGACCGAAGACCGGGGACCGATGACCGGGTATTTGCTCGCTTGGCCGGTCTCCGGTCTTCCGTCCCCGGTCTATTTTCAAGGAGGGTTGGAGGAATTTCCAGTCTGCCAATCTTCCGAATCTTTGATTAATTGACAAGGATATGGCTGTCTGCTAAAATAGGAAAGTAGTATCAAAAATACCAAAAAATTGTGATTGTCCCCACTGCCACTTGTTTCACTTATTTCTTCGATGGTCAATCTTTATTAAAGAAAGGAGCTTGTATGGCTGATGTTACCAAAGAAAAATTAGTATTGGAAGGCACAATTGTCGAAGCCTTACCCAATACCAGCTTTAAAGTTAAGTTAGAAAACGGACACACCGTTTTAGCCTATCTGTCGGGCAAAATGCGCCGCTTTTATATTCGCGTTCTATTGGGCGACAAAGTGCGGGTAGAATTGTCCCCTTATGACCTGGAGCGGGGGCGCATCATCTATCGTTACAAGAGCAGCACCGCTGCAGGCCGGGCGCTGGAAGATGAGATGGAAGAGTAAACCCTCTTCCCAGTAATTGCATCCTCTCTTTTTTGGGCGACTCTGTCGGGTATGGTCAGCAAACTGTACCCTTTTTTTATTTATTGACACCCTCCACCCCGAAGCTATAATCCCTGACAGGTGTTATAAATGGCATGACCGATATAAACGACCCTCAACCGGGCCACCCCCCGGATTTTAATGCTTCGCGCCGCGAGAACGACCAGACCCGCCCTCTGCGCCGCCCCGATGACCCGGAGCGGACCTGGCTTTCGTCGCCCAGGCCGGGGCCTGTACCCGGCCCAACGCCACGCCCCGCGCCCCGCGACACCCAACCTGTACGCCCGCAGCAGCCGCGTGTCACGCCCCAACCGGCCTCACCCCGGACTGTTCGGAATGTCCAGCCCACCTACCAGCAGCCTGCGCCGACCGTCATGCAAGCACCGCCCGTTCCCAATCGTCCGGGCCGCTGGCTGGCTCGAACCCTGGCCGCTGTGACCATTTTGGGCCTGGTAGCAGCCATTTTGATTGTGGCGGTGGGGGTTGTCGGCTATGTCTGGGTGGCGACGCAGTTGCCGCCAGCCGAGGAACTGCGCGCCCGCTCTTTTCAATTTGCCACCACCCAAATTCTGGACCGAGAGGGCAATTTGCTGTGGGAAATCATTGACCCCAGCGGCGGACGGCGCACCACCGTTACCCTCGACCAAATTTCGCCAGATTTGATTAACGCCACCGTGGCCACCGAAGACCGCTTCTTTTATTCCAACGTCGGGGTTGACCCCATCGCCGTCGTCCGGGCGATTTATTACAATGTGACCGAGGGCGAGATTGTCTCTGGGGCCAGCACTATTACTCAACAACTGGCCCGCAATGTGCTGCTGACGCCGGAAGAGCGCACCGAGCAAAGTCTATCGCGCAAAGTCAAAGAAGCGATCCTGGCCGTCGAAATCAACCGGCAGTATACCAAACAGCAAATCCTGGAAATTTATCTCAATCAGATTTATTACGGCAACATGGCCTATGGCATCGAAGCTGCTGCTACCACTTATTTTGGCAAGCACGCCAAAGAATTAACTTTGGCCGAGGCGAGCATGCTGGCCGGCCTACCCCAATCCCCGGCCATTCACGATCCCTACACCAACCCCGAAGGGGCCAAAGCCCGCCAGGCCGATGTGCTGCGGCTGATGGTCGAGGCCAAATTTATCAGCCAGGCCCAGGCCGATGAAGCCCAAGCAGTCGAATTAACCTATCTGCCGGTTGAATTTTCGATGAATGCGCCCCACTTTGTCACCTACGTGCGCCAGGAATTGGAAAAGATGGTCACGGCGGATTACATTTATCAGGCCGGGTTGCGCGTCCAAACCACGCTCAACCCCCGCCTGCAAGCCATTGCCGAGGAAGAAATCCGCAATCAAGTCAATGCCCTGGCCGGCCGCAATGTTAGCAACGGCGCGCTGGTAGCCATAGAGACCGGCACCGGCCAGATTTTGGCGATGGTCGGCAGCAAAGACTTTCGGGATGAGGCCATTGACGGACAGGTGAACATGGCGATCAGCCCGCGCCAACCCGGCTCGGCCATCAAGCCGCTGACCTATCTGGCCGCGTTTGAAAAGCTCAACTATACCCCCAGCACCCTGCTCATGGATACGCCGGTGGAATACCCTGACGGCGCGGGCGGCGTTTACAAGCCTCGCAATTACGATGACAAATTTCGCGGCCCAGTTTTGCTGCGCCCGGCTCTGGCTAACTCGTTGAACATTCCTCCCGTTAAAACCCTACAACTGTTGGGGGTGGATGCGCTCAAAGAGATGGCCGCTCGCCTGGGGATTACCACCCTGACCCGCAACGATTATGGCCTGGCCTTGACCCTGGGCGGCGGTGAAGTCCCGTTGGTTGAACTGACCGGGGCTTACCAGGCCATGGCCAACGGCGGGGTGCGCGTCCCCCCGACCGCCATTCTGAGTATCAGCGACAGCTTTGGCCGGGTGATTGACCCGCCTCGCCCGCAACCCCAGCCGGTGCTCCGGCCCGAACACGCCTACCTCATCACCCATATCCTGGCCGATAACGAAGCCCGCTCCCTGACCTTTGGCCCCAACAGCGCTTTGCGGCTGTCGCGGCCCGCTGCCGCCAAAACCGGCACGACCAACGACTATAGAGATAATTGGACGATGGGTTTTACCCCGGATATTGTCACCGGGGTTTGGGTGGGCAATGCCGATAACAGCCCGATGATTAACGTCAGTGGACTGGCCGGGGCCGGCCCTATCTGGCACAACTTTATGGAGCGCGCCCACGAAGGGCTGCCGGTACGCGATTTTACCCGCCCGCCGGCTATTGTCGAGATGGAGATTTGCGCCGACTCCGGCGCCCTGCCCAGCCCGGTTTGTCCGCAGCGCAAAAAGGAAATCTTTTTCAAGGACCAGCCGCCGCTGGGGCCGGAGCATGATATTCACCAACTGATTGCCATTGACCGCAACAGCGGCAAGCGGGCCAACGAGTTTTGCCGGGCCAACGTCGAGGAGAAGTATTTTCGGGTGTACCCCGGCGAAGATGGGCGAGCCTGGGCTTTGAGCCAGGGTATCGAGCAGCCGCCGGACGAGTACTGCCCCTCGACCAACATCTTCGCCGGCATCACCAGCCCGCAGGATGGGGCCTCGGTGCGCGGGGTAATTACCTTTGAAGGCTCCGCGACGGCGGCCAATTTCTCCCACTATCAAATTGAGGTAGGGCAGGGAACCAGTCCGCAAGCTTTCACGCTGGTCGCCGGTCCGGTCAATCAGATTGTTGAGCAAGGCGTGTTAGGTACGCTGGACACCACCCAGGTCCCAAACGGGCCGTACACCCTGCGCCTGGTGGTGTACGACCGCAGCGGGGGAGCCTTTGACTCCAAAGTGCGGGTGCTGGTGGATAATCTAATCACGCCGACGCCCGTACCGCTGCCAACCGATACCGTCATTCCCACCGACACGCCGACCAATACGCCGACCGTCGCGCCCACCGTCACCGAAACAATCTCCCCGCCCACCGACACGCCGACTATCGTACCTCCCACCGACACCCCTACCCTTACGCCCCCCACCGCCACCCCCACCCTTGAACTTCCAACGGAGACTCCTACCCTGGAACTGCCCACCGAAACGCCGGTCATCACCGCCACCTTGAGCCTTCAAGGGACGACTGAGCCAGTGAGTGGCGAGTAGTTAAAAGCAAATAAAAAGCACCCTCAATTATTAATGTTCCTTTAGTCTTTTGGGTTAAAAATTAAGGTCTGGTGTTTGACTTGATGGATAAGAACACTACCGCTATGGACAAACGACTCCGCCTTGACCAATCGAAAGCGATTGTTTTATTGGCCGCCGGCCTGGTGATGACCGTGACCTGGGCCGTCGGCGCGACCGGCTGGACCGACGGTCTCAACATTATTACTTTTGTTGGGCTGGGTTCCATTGTGATTGGCTTGATGCTGGCCCGCAGTATTTTGCCCGGTTTCATTGCCCACATCTTTAGCGTCATTATCGGCGTAGCCTGGGCTTTTTGGGTTACCAGCCGCTTGCTGCCCGCTCATTATACCTGGCTGGAACGCTGGCAAAACCTGGCTTTCCGGCTCAATTACTGGTACAGCCAGGCCGTCCAGGGCGGCACCAGCTACGATAACATGATGTTTATCCTGCAAATGGGGGTTATTGTCTGGGGCATGGGCTACCTGACCCTCTGGTTTCTGTTCCGGTCGGGGAAGGTCTGGCAGGCGGTGGTGCCGGGGGGACTGGTCCTGCTGATTAACCTTTACTACGCCCCCAACGATGTGACCCTCTGGTTTATTATCTTTATTCTGCTGGCGCTGCTGCTGGCGATTCGCTTTAATCTGTTCAAGCAAGAAGCCCAGTGGCGGGCCGAAGGCGTCTTCTTCCGGCCCGACATCAGCTTTGATTTTCTGCGCGATGGCTTTATCTTCTCGACCCTGGTCATTGCCCTGGCCTGGCTCACCCCGCCCATTGCCGCCGCCAAATCGCTGGGGCTGTTTGACGAATTTCAAGGCTCGTGGCGCGAGGTGCAAGGCGAGTGGAACCGGCTTTTTGCCGATTTGAACTACAAAGATACGGGGGTGGTGGATGGCTTCGGCGCCTCGCTCAACCTGGGTGGGCCGCGCCGCCTGACCAACGAGCCGGTCATGAATGTCAAAGTTGAAGGTTTGGGCCGCTACTGGCGCGCCACCGTGTACGACGAGTACACCGGCTTCGGCTGGCGCAACAACGACAGCGACTCCGCCGGCTTTGGGCCGGGCACAGCCCTGTCGCTGCCCTTTTTTGAAGCCCGCGTCCCCGTAACCCAAACCTACACTTTCTACCGAGACCAGGCGACGGTACTTTACGCGCTGGGCCAGGTTACCAGTCTTGACCGCAGCGCCAAAGTAACCTTTAACGCCCTGCCGCGCGAGGAAATTATTCAAGTTAACCGGCCTGTCTGGCCCGATATTGGCGAACCCTGGGTGGAAGAGATTACCTACATCCGCAGCAATGCCGCCCTTGAGAGCGGCGAGAGTTATCAGGTGGTTTCGGCGGTCAGCCAGGCCGGTGTTAGCCAGCTTCAGGCGGCCGGAATTGATTATCCGGCCTGGGTCAAAGCCCGTTACCTGCAACTGCCCGATAACGTTACCGAGCGCACCCGCGCTCTGGCCCACGAACTGGCCGATCCGCACGATAATGCTTACGATAAAGCCCGCGCCATCGAAGCTTATCTGCGCCGCGAAATCAAATACAATGAAAAGCTGACCGCTCCCCCGCCCGGCGTAGACCGGGTGGATTATATTCTCTTCGAGGCCAAAGAAGCCTACTGCGACTACTACGCCTCGGCCATGATTGTCATGCTGCGCTCGTTGGGCATTCCGGCCCGTTTTGCCGTAGGCTTTGCTCAGGGCACTTTCAACGCCGAACAAAACGTCTATCAGGTAGTCAACGCCGACGCCCACTCGTGGGTAGAAGTTTATTTCCCTCAATACGGCTGGATTGAATTTGAACCGACGGCCTCTCAGCCCGGTATTATCCGCCCCACCGGCGATGCCAGTGTTGCCGGAGCGCCCTTCCCCGCCGCGCCCAACCTTGATGATATTCCCGGCCCGCGCGAACGTCCGGAACGCCTTGAAGACTTGTTAGAGGAGGCCCCAGATGTCTCCACGGCGCCGTTTACCCTTGATATCCCCTGGGTCGGCGCTCAAATCAGTATTTCGCGCGCGGTGATTAATTGGGGAGCAATTTTGATCGGGGTGGTTTTGCTGACGGCGCTGGCGGTCGGCGGGTTGTGGTGGCGACGCCAGACCCAACCTACGGGCGACAGTCTCAAACTTTACCAGCGGATGCTGCGCCTGGCCGCCTGGATGGGTGCGGCCATCCGGCCCTGGCATACGCCCTATGAGCACGCCGCGCTGCTACAACGCCGCTTACCCAGCCGCCAGCATGAAATCGAACTCATCACCGAAGATTACGTGCGCCGAACTTTTAGCCCTGATCATGTCCTCGGCTCTGCCTCCACCATGGTTTACGAAGGCGACAGCGCCTGGCAGCGGCTCCACCCGGAAATGGTTAAAGCAGTCCTCAAACGCCACCTACCCAAGTGGCTGCGGCGGTAAGGATGAGATTTAAAAGACTCCCCTAATTCACGGGAGATTGGAGATTGGAGATTAGAGATTCAGGCCAATAATCTCCAATCTCCCCAATAGATAAGTTATTCAATCCAAGACCCTATTTTCGACCAAAATCAGCCCTGTTTTCGCCCCATTCGTCGGTTTTCCATTCCAGGATTGCGTTAGGATAAGTGTTACCTTCAAGCCACTGGAGGGCGCGGTCTACCCGCCTCCAGACTTCGGCGGTTTGCTCTGTTCGAGGCAGTTTTGAGCGAACTGCTTTCTCTTTGACCCAATTGCGGGCAATACGCGAGTCGGAGTAGATGGGGCTAGTCTTGCCCTCTTGCTTCAATAAAGCCAGGGCATGCACAATAGCCAGAAACTCACCCAGGTTATTCGTGCCGTTTTTGAGCGGGCCGACGCGGAAAACTTCCACCCCCGTTCCGGTCTGCACCCCGCGATACTCCAGGTTGCCGGGGCTGCCGTCGCAGGCTGCATCCACTGTCAGGCTGTCACGAATGACCTCCGGCGGCAGGCTGGCCGGTACGGCTTTAGTCCCGATATGCTGCTGCCACGCCTGTCGAAAGGCGGCCTGAGCCTCTTTTTCACTCTCAAATGATTTGTATTTGGCCCCTGGAAAGCCGTTCACCTGGGCCGCGCACTCGTCCCAACTCCGGTAAACCCCCGACTTCCGCCCGACCCACACGACGTAATACTTTTGTTTTGCCATACTTTAATCTCATTGAGCCATGAAGTTCCACTTTACGGTGACAAATAGGGGATTACGTACCAAAAAGGACTAATGAGCGTTAACAACGCTAACCCGCTATAAACCGCCAGCAACAGCCACGAGGCCGGAACCGGCCAGCGCGACGCCAGGCTCGCTCGCGCCGCGGCCAGCGCCAGGGGCAATCCCACCACCAACACCGCCCACATATCCACATCGCCCCGCCTCAGCCCGGTCACAATAACCCAACCCAGGGCCAGGGCCAGGCCCCCCACCAGCAACCAGGCCCACCGCAACGAGAAAGCTTTATACAACCCCAGTGAGAAAAAAAGCCCCAGCGGAATCATCGCCGGGAAAAGATAACGCCCCTGAAACTGGGCAAACTCCAGGTTATACCAGAGGTAGCCAAGCAGCATCAGGGCGATGGTTAAGGCCATTAATGCCAGGGCTGGCGTGGGGTGTGGGGTGTGGGGTGTGATGCGTGATGCGTGATGCGTGATGCGTGACGCGTTATTTTGGAGCGAATCGTCACTTTCGTCCAATCTCCCAATCCCCAGCAAAACCCCCACAAACGCGGTTACGGTCAGCAGGGTCAAGGCCAGATACACCCGCTCACTCATCGGCACGGCCATCCAGCCGAACTGGCCCCAAAAGCTGTGAAAGGTGGTGGTTAAAAAGTTTTGCAGGTAAGTTTGCCAGCCTACCTGGGCCAAAAGGTCGGCGGTGCGCAGTTGACCGACTACGACCGCGTCGTGCCGGCCCAACCCCAGGATATCCAGATTGCCGTAAAGCGCCGCATTGCGCGCATACCAGGGCAAAGCAATCACCAACGCCACCCCAAAGACAAGCAAACCCTGCTGGATCAGAACAGGCCCATTCACGCCTTTGTTACATGCCCTGCTCCCCTGCTCCCCTGCTCCCCTGCCCCCCTGCTTGCACTTCGCCGCCAGCCACAGCGCCACCGCCGTCAGAGGGATCGCAATGTAGACGGTCGTTTTGGTGATTAAGCCCAACCCCAGCAGAACCCCCAGGGCAATATCACCCCGGCTGGTGCCCGAACGGGGGACCATCACGCGCCGGGTCAGCAGGAACAACAGGGCCGCCAAAATCAGCTCGGCCAGCGCATCATTGTTAACCGAGGCCAGGATAGCAACATGCATGGGTGTAAAGGCGACAAAAGCGGCTGTCCCATAAAAAATAGAGGGCCGCTGAGGAAAGATCGTTCGGGCAATGCCCCAGGCCAGAGTGACCACCCCGGCCCCCAACACCACCGACCCCAGCCTGAGCGCCAACAGCGAACCGCCGCTCAGGCTAAAGAGGGGAACTGCCAACAGGTAATATAGGGGCGGCTGGTGGAACTCGTAACAAACACTATCCAGCGGCAGTTCCGGCGGAAAGCGCTCCGCCTTCAATTGTTCCAGGTAAGCCTGATTATAACAGTGGCTAACCAGCACCGGAAAGCGACCCTGGCGGGCCAGATAGCCAATGTAGTTGTAATGGGCCGGTTCATCGGGGGCTTGCCAGGCGGGGGTGAGGGTGGCAAAAAGCACCCCGGCCAACAAATAGACTGCCAGGATCAGAAAAAAGAAGGGGGAACGCCGGCCAGATACTATCAATTCTTTTACCTGTTCAGAAGAGGGAACTCATAGGAACTGAAGGAACTTACCTTGCCCTTATTTCCCTGGTTTTCAGGGCCACAGGAGTTTGTGCAGCGCCGAATGATCCAGATCGCCATCACCCTGGGCCACCAACTCCTGGTAGCGGGCGATCACGCTTTCCAGGTGCGGCAGGGTGACTGAAACCGAGCAGGCCAGCTCCTGGGCCAGATGCAGGTCTTTCAACTGCGTTCTGGCTTTGCCCCCCGGCACATAGGCGCGATTGATCATCCGGCTGCCATGGAGCTGCAAAATCTTGGAGTCGGCAAAGCCGCCTTGCAGGGCTTGCTGCAGCAGGTGGGGGTCGAGGCCGCTCTTTTCGGCCAGGGTTAACGCTTCGGCCACCGCCTCGATGGTCAACCCGACGATGAGTTGGTTAATCAACTTGGCCATGTGGCCCGCCCCCGGCCCGCCCACCCGGACCACATTGCCACCCAGCATTTCCAAAAAAGGGCGCACCCGCGTAAAGTCGGCCACCGTGCCGCCGGCCATAATTGCCAGGCTGCCTGCCGCCGCCCCCTCCGGGCCGCCCGACACCGGCGCGTCTACCCAGCCGATACCCCTGGCTGCCAGCCGCCAGGCATGCGCCCGCGAGTGAGCCGGGTTCGACGTGCCCATATCCATCACCACCTGGCCCGGCCCCAGATGGGGTTCCAATTGGGCCAGCACGCTGTCCACCGCCGGCGTGTCGGTCAGCGTGAGCAGACAAATTTTGGCCTGAGCCGCTTCGGCCAGCGCCGAGCACAGCGGAATACCCTCAACCAGTTCCGCCGGCAGCGGCGAGCGATTCCAGCCGTACACCTGGTACCCCGCCGCCAGCAGCCGCCGGGCAATAGGCCGCCCCATCAACCCCAACCCAAGCACGCTCAGCGATGGTTTCATAGCTCTGGTCCTCTATCCCATTTGAGAGATTGGAGATTATTAATCTCCAATCTCTCATCTCCTGGCCTTAATACTATCGTACTCTAAGCAGAACGCTTAGGCAATTCTGGTTGAATCATCTTTAGTCACCAGATAATTTTACTCGCAGTAGTACAAACCAGCAATGCTCTTGCTGCTCACTTCTACCTCTTTTGACACCCCTTCTATCACACCGTATAATGATATTATAAAAGATTAATGAGCATTATAGAGCGTTTCAAAGGAAAAATGTGTGAAAGCTAAAACGCTGCCCGAAGTAATTCGCGCTTTTGATCCGATGCACCCTTTAACCGGACAGGAGTTACAGGAGTGGTATATTGATCGGCCGGGCAACCCGTTGGAACGAATAAAAATCTATCTGCAAGGACTGGCCCTGGCTAATGAACCGGTTAAGTTGCTGTTTACCGGCCACGTCGGCAGCGGCAAATCAACTACCCTGAACAAACTGGCCGAGGAGCTGAAACGGCAATTTCTTATCGTGCCCTTTGATGCCCGCCAATCCTTGAGTATTGCCGACCTCAGCTACGTGGATTTATTACTGGGGATGGCAACCTCTTTATTCAAGCGGGCTACCGAGCCAGATGTCCTGGGCAAAGCGCCCTCGCAAATTGCCACTGATGTTTGGACCGACCTGACCGGCTTTATCGAGGAGAGTATCTTTGGTCCAACGCACTTTCGCCCGGCCCCGGCCGAAGCTGAGGCAAGTGTGAAAGTTAGTCTCCTGACCGCTGAATTTCAAACCAAGTTTGCCAAAGAAGCTACCACCCGTGATCAAGTGAGAAAGTGGGTCGAGCCGCGGCTGGCCGAATTGCAGGATAAAATTGACTATGTGGCCGATCTGGTTCAGGTTCATTACAAGCGTCCGGTCCTGTTCTTTGTCGAAGGCACCGACCGGCCCGACCTCTCGGTGGCCCGCGCCCTTTTCCTGGAGCATGGGTACAGCCTGACCGCTTTCCGCACCTCGGCTATTTATACGTTTCCCATCGGTCTGCGCTACTCCAAAGATTTCAACAGCATCAAGGATTACTTTACCGAAACCTTTATGCTGCCTAACCTCAAAGTGGCGAACCCAGATGGGACGCCCCATCCAGAGGGTCTGGCCTGCCTGATCAGCGCAATTCAGGCCCGCCTGACTACAGGCTTACTGGCCGACGATGCTCGCGACCACATTATTCGAGCCAGCGGCGGGTTGATGCGTACTCTGGTCCGGCTGACCCAGCGCGCGGCAGTTAACAGCCTGGCAGCCGGCGGCGCAGCGATTGCTCTTCCGCACGTCGAAGCAGCCATTAAAGAAGAACGGGCCGATTTTGTGGCCGGTTTGAGCCGCGACGATTACCCCATCTTGTATGAGCGCTATCAGGATAAGCAGGTCAGCGCCGACGAAGCCGTGCTGCGCCTGCTGCAAACCCGCGCCCTGTTAGAATACGCCAACGGCGATCCCTGGTGCGATGTCCACCCGATTGCTCTGCCCCTGGTGCTGGAACGGGCCGCGCCCTCCCTACAGGACTGAGGCTTATGGCCGATGCTCCCCTGGCCGCCTTAGAAAAACTCCAGGGCCAACTGCCACCCCACCTGGCCCGGTCCGACTTGGCCGAACTGGCCGTGCTGCTGCGCTACGCCGAACGGGGGGCCTGGGCCTTTGCCATTTACAATACCGTGCCCGTGCGCGATGAAGTGGCCGAGGTGCTGCGCCAACTGCTGGCCCCACTGCCCATCTACGAATTTAACCTCTCGACTCAACAGCCCAATCCGCTGACCTTTCTGGAAACGCTGCCTACGGCTCAGGAGCGGGCTATTGTCTTCTTTTTTGATCTGGAACAGACCGGCGGCGCGGGCTGGGGCTACCTGGAGATGCAGCGTGAAAACCTGGCGGCCCGCCCCTTGGGGTTGGTTTTCTGGATCAACCGTCCGGCCTGGGCCGAAGGCGTGCGCACCGCACCCAACTTCTGGTCGCAGCGCAGCGGCGTTTTTGATTTTACCATCAACTCCCCGGCTGTGCTGAGCGAAGTGCGCGGCGCCTGGGCCGGCCAGCCGGTGCAGTTAGACAGCCCGGCCGACTGGGAGCGCCAATTCCGCCTTTTTAGCGGGCTGCTGCGCGAATACGAGGACGAGCAGGCCCCGCCCGCCGCCCAGGCCGAACTGCATGGCAAAATTGCCTACCTGCTTAACTTTGCCGATCGCCAGGCCGAAGCAGCCGCCCATTTACAGCAGCAGCTAGAACTGGCCCGGCAAGCCCACGACCGGCGGCAGCAGGTTGAGGCCATGAACAATTTGGGCTGGACAACTCAGCTACAGCAGGGGCGCGCTGCGGCCCTGGACTGGTACCGGCAAGCCCTGGCCGCCGCCGGCAGCGACCGGCGCGGGCGGGCCGACAGCCTGCGCAACATCGCCTCGGTCCTTTTTCGGGAAGGCCAGCCGGCAGAAGCGCTATCCATGCTGCACGAAGCCCTCGACCTCTTCCGCGCCGTCGGCGACCGCCTCGGCGAAGCCAACACCCTGAAGGCCATCGGCGATGTCCATAACTTTCGCAAGGACCTCGACGCCGCCCTCGCCTCCTACGCCCAGGCCCTCGACCTCTTCCGCGCCGTCGGCGACCGCCTCGGCGAAGCCAACACCCTTCAGGCCATCGGCGATGTCCAACGCTTCCGCGATGAAAACGACGCCGCCCTCGCCTCCTACGCCCAGGCCCTCGACCTCTTCCGCGCCGTCGGCGACCGCCTCGGCGAAGCCAACACCCTGAAGGCCATCGGCATGTTCAATCTCGAACAGAACCAGGTAGAAGAGGCGCTTAAGTTACTTGAGCAGGCTCTTCAACTTTACCAGCAAATTGGGGATCGAGTTGGCCAAGCCAATATCTATTGGAACTTAGGCTTGCACTTAGCCCAACAAAGTGACCTAAAACAAGCTGAACCGCTCTTAGCTCAAGCCGTGGCTTTAGGCCAACAAATTGCTCCCAACCATCCGGTTATACTTCACTGGCTAACTGTTTTGGAGCAGGTACAATCACAATTGTCCACCGAAACGGGAAAGTCTTAACCGCGCCCAGGCCAGCCAAAGCCGCCAGCGCAGCCGCCGCCAGGTCTGGATAGCCTGGCGCTGGTCCACTGAAGAGAGCGAATGGTTACTATAAACAGCATCCACATAAAGCATAATCAACCTTTCAATCCCCGGCGCAGCAGGAGCCAGCAGGGTCGCCCAGCGCTGCCGAGTCAGCCCCATCAGACGGCTAATCAAGGCATCACCAAACTCGTAGGGGGTTGCGCTGGGGGCGGCAGATACGGCTAAACAGGGTCCGTACCGCTGCAATCGCCGGTACAGCCGCACCGCTGTTGTAGCCGGGTCGGTCCGGGCCAGCGCCCAGCTATCGGCGGCAGACCAGACCACTCCCGCCAGCGCCAGCCCCGCCAGCGCCAACAGCAGCGCCCAGCCCCACCCCGGCTGCCAGGCGATCCGGCCCGGCGGGGCTAATATCGGAGGCATAACCGGTTCTATTTCGGGCAGGCTGGCTGATTCAATGGCCCGCTCAGGTCGGGGGCGGGCGGCGGTGGGTTCAAACTCGATCCAGCCGTAGCCGGGAAAGTAAACCTCGGCCCAGGCGTGAGCGTCGGCCTCGCTGACCCGGTAGCGGCCTTGCGCCGGGTCGAACTCGCCGCCGGCATAGCCAATAACCAGCCGGGCCGGGATGCCGGCGGCGCGGGCCAGCACGACCATGGCCGAGGCGTAATAATCGCAGTAGCCGCGCCGCAAATCGAATAAAAAGTAATCCACCACATCGCGGTTGGGCGGCGCAGGCAGGTTCAAATCGTAGGGCAGGCTGCGCAAATAGCTTTCGATGGCCCGCGCCCGGTCGTAGGGCGTCGGCTGGGTGGCGGTCAGGTCACGGGCCAGGGCCAGCACCCGCACCGGCGTCTCACGCGGCAAAGCCAGGTAGCGCTGGCGCACCCAGGCCGGGTAGCGGTTTCCGGCCTGGCGCAGTTCGGCTTCCCCTGCCGCCGGAAGCAGCGACGTAACTTGATAGCTGGCTGCTGCCACCGTCGCCCCAAAGGCGTCGCCGGGTCTGCGCCAGGCTACCTGATAAGGCTGGTCTACCGCCAGCAGCGCTCCGGCGGCATAGAGCAGTCCATTCCCCTGAGCAGCCGCTTGAATTTGTTCGGTCAAGACTACGGCCGGCCGGCCTACCTCAAAGGCCGGCTCCATGGCCTCGCCCGCGCCATAAGCCCTGGTTTCGGTTTGGCCGCTCACCCAGCCATAGCCGGTGTAGCGGTCATAAGTAAGACTGCGCCAGTAGTGATAGCGGTTGGCGGCCTGGGGGTCGGGCTGCACCAGCAGCGCCACCTGCTGCGACAATTCCGGCCCGGCGCCGAGCAGGTGGCGGCGGGGCAAACCGCCCAGCCGGGCCTGGTCAAACACACCTGACTGGCCGGGGGGCGGCTGCAAGCCCAGCGAGCGGGCCAGCGGGCCGGGCTGCAACGGCTGGCCCCAAATCAGGCGTTGGGCGGACTCGGCCAGCGTCTGGACCGAGATGACCGGAGCCATCTGGGCCAGCGCGACCAACCCCGCGACCAACCAGAGGGTAGCCACCGTCAGATCGGTGCGGATGTCGAGGGCAAAGTCAATCCCCTCCACCTGCCAGCGGCGCTCGCGGGCGGTGTGTTCCACCAGCGCCGCCAGCAGCCAGGTCAGCCCCAATAATAACAATAAAAAGGCAAAGTTGCCGCCGCCGTAAGCCATGCTGATCACCAGCAAGGCCCCGGCCGGCAGGATCGCCAGCAGCGATTGGTCACGGCGGCGCACGGCCCAGCCGGCCCAGGCCGCCACCAGCCACAAGGCGACGCCCCAGGCCAGGGCTGTCGCTGCCGGGTCAAACACCGGCTCGCCCCCGGCCATGTTCGCTACCCATTCCAGCAGCCGGCCCCACAGGGTAACAACCCCCAACCAGAGGCCGGCCAGGGTTGATTGCAGCGGCGTTGTATCAGGTGGGCCGTTGCCGGGCCAGCGCAACGTCTGCCAGGCCAGGCCCACAAGCTGCCCCGGCAGGGCCACGATGCTGCCGTCCAGGCGGCCCACCCGAACCGTCATCAGGACCAACCCCAAGCTGCCGGTGATGGCCCCGGCCCACCAGCCCGGCCAGGAAGCGGCGGCCAGGGTCCAGCCAATCAACGTCCCCAGGATAGCGATGGGCAGTAATAAACCTAGCTCCAGGCCGCGGACCACACTGGCCAATCCCAAGGCCACGCTGTTCAAGGCGGCCAGAAGTAGGATGACGGCCATCAAGCGCCATACAGCCAACTCTTTGTCCAGCCACGGGGACAATAACGCAGTCACTCTCGCCCTCATGACAATTCCTGCCAGGGCGCATCGCCGGGCCGGCGAACCGGCACCGCTTTGCCGGTCGGCATGATGCGCCACTCCCAATTGCCTTGCCGGCCGGGGCGAGCTTCGGGCCGGCCCAGCAGTTCGGGTGTGATCAGGTAGCGGCTGACGCCCAGATTTGCCAGGAGGGCCAGGGTATTGCCGGCCTCGCCTGCGCCGCCAAAGGTAACGGGGTCCAACAGCAGCACTGTGGCAACCGCGCCGCGCCGCAGCAGGGGCAGCAGGGCTTCAATCCAATCCCCGGCGGCAGCGGGGGTGATGATAATCAAGCTGGCCTGCCGGTTAAAAGCAGGCCGGACCCGCGCCAGCAGTTCGGCCAGGGGGCGCGGGCCGGGATTGGCCACGGCCAGGATGCGCAGAATCTCCTGGCGCTGGCCGGGGCCGGTTTGCGGCGGCAGCCAGGCCAGGCTCTCGCCGTATGTTACCAGGCCCACGGCGCGGCCCCCGCGTAAGCCCTGGTCGGCCAGCGAGGCGGCCAGGATAACGCCGTGCTCCTCGGTTGAGGCGTCGGCCTGGTTGGCCTGGACCTGCTGATCCAAATCCAGAAAAATCCACCAATCCCCGGCCGGGGTGTTGTCAAAGAGACGCACAAACAGGGCATTGCGCCGGGCTGAAGTCGGCCAATGAATCCAGTTTAGGGTATCGCCGGGCAGATAGTCGCGCACGGTGGCCGCGCTGACGGTGCGCTCCAGGGTGTTGGCGCGCGGGCGGCCTTCGCCCACATGTCCCCCCGGCGCTACCTCGATGGTTGGCAGCGGCACTACGGGTGGAGTCACGGTCAGGGTAGTCCAGTTAGGATAGCGCAAGGTAAGGGCGTACAATCCAAAAGGATCGCCGGTGTGGAGGGTGGTTGGGCCAAGCGTAAAGACTCCCCGCCGCTCGCAGATGCTATGGGTTTGCCAGCGGGTCATGGTGTTGCCGCCGACCCCCGTCACCCGGCTGACCTGATAATTGAACATGGTTGAATGATCAATGACCTCGATCCATAGGGCAGGCAGCCAGCCTCGATTGACCAGGGTAAAGCGCTCTTCCAGGCGGTCGCCCACCTGGGCCCAGCCAAAACGAGTTTCGCGGCTAAAACGCAGATTATACCCCAGCGAGCGCACCCACAAGTAACATACCAGCCACCCTCCACCCAAACCGATTAATAGAATGACCCAGCCGCGGAAGGGTACAACAAGCTGCGCAGCCGCCAGCAAGCCGATCAGAAGCGGCAGGAAGCGCGCTCTCAGACGTAAGCTAACCTCAACAGGCTGTTTCATAACAAATAGTATAACATATTTGCCCCTGGGAATCATGCCCGGAAAGATAGTTAGGCTACAGCCCAAAAACCGCCTCTTAGAAATGAAATAGACATAATACAGCGTTGGGCAAACGTAGAGTTACCCCCCCCAAAAAAACTTGACTCGACCTGTTAAGAGTGGTATTATTGTACTAACAGAATCGAAGTACGGTTCTGTAGTAGCTGAAAGGAGGTCCCTATCGTGGAACCAGATTGGGAACTACCTCGACTTGTCGGAGATAGAAAGTAGTTCCAACAACGGGCCAATAAAAGTTACAGAATTGCCCGACGCGCGCTGGCGAAAACAGCAACCCTATCTCTGATTAGTCTGGCCGTCCCTCTTTAATAGTAAAACACCTATTATTAAAGACAGACCCAATAACTTTCAATCTAAGACCCTGCGGCTTTCGCAGGGTTTTTTCTTTGTTACAAGGCAACTGCTCAGCTATGTTATTTCGACTGCAGGGAGAAATCCCCGACACCTTACCTTTACGTGTTGTGCTCGGGGGGATTTCTCGCTCCTTCGTCGCTCGAAATGACATGAGCCGGAGTATTAACGTTTCAAGGCTATCCTCCTCTAGTTTATCTTCCATAACAGATTTGACAACTTAAACCATTTAGTTTATAATCGGCCTATAACTTAATCATTTCAGTACGAGTGAAGCTTATGTCCCCCAGGAAGGAGGAAGTTACCCTCAAAGATATCGCTGAAGCCGTGGGTAAATCTGTGGCTGCTGTTTCCAGGGCCTTGAATAACCATGACGATATCAGCGAAGAAACTCGCGAGTACATTAAACAAGTCGCGCGAGAGATGGGGTATGCTCCGACAAATACCCTGGGACTTATTTTGCCGGCGCTTTCACCACGAGACTCCGACCCCTACTACAGCGAACTTTTGGCCGGTATTGCCGGCGCCGCCGCCGAGCGCGAATTTGATTTACTGGTTTCCTCGTGCGCTCCCGGCCCCGCAGAACAGTGGGCTTACCTGCGTCTCATCAACAGCCGCCGCGTTGACGGGGCTATTGTGGCCCGGCCGCGCTGGCGCGACAGTCGCATCGAACTGCTCTTTGAAAAAAAGTTTCCCTTTGTCGTCATTGGCGATACTAACCTGACCGGCAATTTTCTAGCGGTATCAGAAGAGGCCGCCGCCGGGGCGGAACTGGTGGTAGAACACCTGGCTAACCAGGGCCACGAGCGGATTGCCCTGGTCAATACCCCGCTGGATTTATTTTTCTCGTCGGAGTTTTTGGTGGGTTTTCAACGGGCTATGCGCCGGGCCAACCTGCCGGTGGTTGAGGACTTTCTGACGGAAAGTGATTTTACGCAGCGAGATGGTTATCGAGCCGGACAAACTTTGCTGAGCAAAGCTGAAACTCCTACAGCCATTGTCGCCGCCGATGATGTGGTAGCTCTGGGAGTGATGGCCGCCGCTCAGGACCAGGGGTTAGAAATAGGACAGGATTTGGCCGTGACCGGTTATGGAGACATTTTACTGGCTGAGTACGCCCAGCCCCCCTTAACCACCGTTCACCGGGCCACCTATGCCTTGGGGCAGCAGGCCTGCCGAATGTTGATTGCCCGGCTGCTAGGGGAAAAGTTGGCTCAGGAGCAGGTTATCATTAAACCATCACTGGTCATCCGCCAATCGAGCGATTTGGCCTTGTGGCTGTAACTCTTTTTATAGAATTCAAAAACTTTAATTTGCGAGGAGGCAAAGAAAATAACATGGCTAGAGTAGTATATGAAAACATGACCAAAGCCTGGGGCGATGTGATTGGGGTGAATAGTCTCAATCTCGAAATTCCCGACAAGGAGTTTTTGGTCTTGGTTGGCCCATCCGGCTGCGGCAAATCAACGGCGCTGCGCTGTCTGGCCGGATTAGAAGAAATCACCTCGGGCAATATCTACATCGGCGACCGAATTGTCAACGATGTGCCGCCCAAAGACCGTGATATTGCGATGGTTTTCCAAAGTTATGCGCTTTATCCGCACATGACCGTCTACGATAACATGGCTTTTGGGTTGAAACTGCGCAAAACCCCCAAGGCCGAAATTGACAAGCGGGTGCAGGAAGCGGCCAAAATTTTGGGCATTACCCAGTTATTAGACCGCAAGCCCAAGCAAATGTCGGGCGGTCAGCGGCAGCGTGTGGCGTTGGGCCGGGCCATTGTGCGCGACCCGGCTGTGTTCCTCTTTGACGAGCCGCTCTCGAACCTTGACGCCAAGCTGCGCGTACAAACCCGCGCCGAAATTTCTAAGCTGCACCAACGCCTGGGAACCACCTTTATTTATGTGACCCACGACCAGGTAGAGGCCCTGACCATGGCCGACCGCATCTGTGTAATGAAGGATGGCGTGCTTCAGCAAGTTGACACCCCGCAGCGCCTGTACGATCACCCCGGTAATGTGTTTGTGGCCGGCTTTATCGGCTCCCCGGCCATGAATTTCTTTAGCGGCACTGTGACCGGCACCCTGGATGAGATGTATGTGGACTCCGGTGGAGTGCGGATTCGGCTGCAAAAAGACGAAGTGGAGCAGTTGGGGCAAAAGAGCATTGGCCGCGAGGTTATCTTTGGGGTGCGCCCCGAAGACATTCACCACCCGCGCTACAAGCCGGCCGGCATTACCGAGCAGTTGGTCGAAGCCACGGTAGATGTGACCGAGTTGATGGGCAACGAAATCTTTGTCTATCTGGTGACTAACAACGACCAAAGCTTTATCGCCCGGGTTGACCCGCGAGCCGACCTGCGCCCCGGCGATAAGGTCCAAATGGCCTTCAATGCCGAAAAGGTGCATATCTTTGACCGGGCCAGCGAGAAAAATATTGCCACCCCGCATTAACTCGATGTGTAACTACTCGGGTGTCATTGCGAGCGAAGCGAAGCAATCCCCAGGTTGTGATAGGGGATTGCTTTGGCCTACGGCCTCGTAATGACATAGGTTGAGTAGTTAACTGGATGTTTAGTTGGCAACCCCAGGGGAAGCTCATTTAGAGCTTCCCCTTTTTGCTTTTTAACCTGCAATTTTTCCCTGGTTTCAAAGTGTATTATACTGCCCGTTGAAATTCGTCCTGAATTTCACAAATCAACATAAGTTAGCAAGGAATCGGCTATGACAGTCACATTAATTATTATGGATGGCTGGGGGTTGAACCCTCGTAAAGATTACAACGCGATTGCGCTGGCCAATACGCCCTATTTTGATTATATCTGGAATAACTGGCCCAGCGCCACACTCGAAGCTTCGGGCAAGGCCGTTGGGCTGCCCATTGGACAAATGGGCAACTCAGAAGTAGGCCATATGAACCTGGGCGCGGGGCGAATTGTGCCCCAGGATTTGACCTACATCAACGATTTGATTGAGAATGACGAATTTTTCAGCAATGCGGCCCTGACCGAGGCCATGCAATATGCGCTGGACCATCAGAGCGCCCTGCACCTGATTGGGCTTCTCTCGGATGGAGGCGTTCACAGCCATCAGGAGCACTTATATGCTTTGTTAAAAATGGCTAAACTTAAAGGCTTGACGCAGGTTTTTGTCCATGCCATTCTGGATGGGCGCGATACACCGCCCCGCAGCGGTGCTGAATATCTGAGCCAACTGGAGGCCCAGTTGAGTAGAATAGACGTAGGCAAGATTGCCACTGTGGCCGGGCGCTACTACTCCATGGACCGGGATAAACGCTGGGAGCGGGTTAAATTGGGCTACGACGCCATAGTTTACGGGCAGGGGAAGACTGCGCCCAGCGCCGCCGAGGCCATCCAGGCCTCCTACGCCGAGGGGGTAAACGATGAGTTTGTCATCCCGGTAGTTTTGGTTAGCCCGCAAGGCGCGCCTATTGCGACGATTAAAGATAATGACGCTATCATTTTCTTCAATTTTAGGGCCGACCGGGCCAGGCAGATGACGCAGGCGCTGGTCGAGCCAAGTTTTAGCGGCTTTGAGCGTCAAGGGGGTGGGCTGAAAGGCCTGTTCATGACTACCTTTATGCAATATTATGATAACCAGCTTCCCCCCTTTGCCTTTGAAATTCCCGAACCCACCAACGGCCTGGCCGAAACGCTGTCAAAACTGGGCCACAAACAGTTTCATAGCGCGGAAACGGAAAAGTATGCCCACGTAACTTACTTTTTTAACGGTGGGCGTGAGGTTCCCTTTGAGGGTGAAGATAGAGTCCTGGTTCCCTCGCCCAAAGTAGCCACCTATGATTTGCAGCCAGAAATGAGCGCGTTTGGTATTGCCGAGAAGGTGGTTGAAGCCATCAAAAGCGGGCAATATGCTTTTGTGCTGGTTAATTTTGCCAACCCTGATATGGTCGGACACACTGGCTTTTTGGATAAGGCCATTATCGCCTGTGAAACGGTGGATGAATGTGTCCGGCGGGTGGTTGAGGCCACGGTCAGCATGGGCGGGGTAGCCCTGGTGACAGCCGATCACGGCAACTCGGACCAGATGCTGGATTACGATACGGGCAAACCCCATACGGCCCACACCACCAATCTAGTGCCTTTTATTTATGTAGCGCAGCAAAAACCGGATTGGCGCCTGGCTAATGGCATTTTGGGCAATGTGGCCCCAACTGTGTTAGAGTTGTTGGGAATTGAACCGCCGCCGGATATGACCTGCAAGTCGCTGATCAGACGGTAGTGAGTGGAATCTTGTTTTGGGGGTGGAGTCTAAAGCTAAGTGTTGGCCTCCGAGGTTAGGCCCCACAAATTAAACGGAGTTGGAAATTTATGTAAATCCTACCCTTTGATATGCACTTACTTCGTTCCGTGCTACTCAGGAGGCGATAAGGAACGGAAAATCATCAGATCAGCCCCGACCGGCAGAAGTGGGCGTATCGAAGGGTGAATTTTTAGTAAAATACCGAACTCAGGCTGTTACCTCTTTTTCAAGGGGACTTTTGCCTTGATATGAACTCCGGGAAAATGGGGGCGGACTCAAGGGCAGGGTAAACCAAAAAGTTGCGCCCTGACCAGGGTTGGAGTCCACCCCAATCTCGCCGAAATGAGCTTCAATAATTTTTTTACAGATTGCCAGGCCCAGGCCGGTTGATTTTTCGCCACCGGTGGGCCGGGAACTGGTTTTGCCGAAATTTTTAAAGAGGTGTTGAATTTCATCGGGCTTGATGCCCGGCCCCTGATCTTTAACCCCAATCCAAATGTTGGCCCCACGCCGCTCGCCTATCAACTCAATGGTAGTCTCTGGCTCGGAATATTTGATGGCATTATCAATAAAGTTAGAGATAACCTGGCTGATTTTGATCCAGTCGCAGGGGCAGATTAAATCCTCGGCCGGCAGGTGTTCATGCAGCTTAATCTTCTTTTTGTTGGCTATGTAGCTATAATCACTGGCCTGCGCTCGCAAGAGTTGGCTTAAATCAACGGACTCCAGGTTTAATGAGATTTGACCCAATTCAATGGAGGTAACATCCAGTAACTCGTTGAGCAGGGTAAACATGCGGACAACGGTTGAATTAATGCTGGTCAGATATTTACTCAAACTTTCGGGATCAATGCTTTGAATATCTTCCAACAGCACCTCCGAAAAACCTTTTAGCAAAGCCAGCGGGCCACGCAGCTCATGGGCTACCACACCCAACAAGAGGCTGCGCTGGCTGATGTCGCGCACTACACTAATAATTTGAGCCGATTGACCCTTCCCCTCAAGAAAAGATGTTGCAATCTCAGTCCAGACCAGCTTATCCGATTTGTGGCGCAGCAACTGCTCCAGCCGTATCTGGTTTTTACCTGCCTGGCGCATCATGGCCTGTTTTTGCACAAAAGCCTCAAAACCGGCCTTATCGGGGTACAAAATGGGCAGGGTTTGATTGAGCAGTTCTTCCGGTTCATAGCCCAAAATATGGCGAACTGCCTGATTAACATACTCGATCCGGTATTCAGGAAGTTTGATACTGATGACGGCATCGGCCATGGTGTTGGTCAGGTTGGTCAAAAACTCCTGCGATTCGCGCAGCGCTTGAGTTCGTTCGGCCACCCGCTGCTCCAACTCCAGCCGGTAAGATTCATTTTCCTTTTCCAGCCGCGCCTTGGTCAGGGCTAACCGCCGGTGCTCAACCGCGCGGGCCAGAGTTGACAGCAGTTCATCCTTGTTAATCGGTTTAGCCAGGTAATCATACGCTCCCAGACGAATCGCTTCGGCGGCGGTTTCATAGGTTGGTTCGCCGGTCATCATAATGACCGGGGTATGGGGGTAATGTTGGCGGGTCCACTTTAAGGCGTGTAAGCCATTCCCGTCCGCTAAAATGATGTCGCACAAAACGGCATCACAATCGGTCATCAGGGTAATAAATTCCTCGTAACTGCCGGCAGAAAAAACCTTATAGCCGGACCGCCGTAGACGCACTTGCAGCAGGTCACGGATAGCCGGGTCGTCGTCCAAAACAATAATGGTAGGCGGCTCCAGGCCAGCGGCGGGGAGGGGAGGCGCTGGAGGTGATGGGATCATGGTTGATCTCCTTCGGGAGTTTGACCGCTGCTAACCGGCAGGATCACTACAAATTCGGTAAAAACTCCCGGTTCGCTGTTAACTTCAATTCGCCCCTGGTGGTTTTCTACTATTTTATGGCTGATGCTCAACCCCAAGCCGGTGCCACGGTTGGGTCGCTTGGTGGTAAAAAAAGGAGTAAAAAGCTGCTCAAGATGCTCAGGTGCAATGCCAGTACCTTCGTCACGCACTGTTAAACGCACCACCGGGCGGAGGGGCGCGCCAGGGGCCGAGGCGGGAACAGCCGGCCAGCTATCCTGGCTCATTCGGGCGCTAATAGTAATATATTTGTTCGGATTACTTTCTGGATACTTCTCATTTAGGGCATCTTTGGCATTAAGCACCAGATTGAGCAACACTTGCTGAAGCTGCTGACTGCTGCCCTTAATGGAGGGTAAATTGTCCGGAATATCAACCTGGAGTTGAATATTGTGCTTTAGCAGTGACTGCCCGATCAGATTATGAACAAGCTGCCAGACATGCCCCAGTTGGACGGAACTAAAACGGGTATCGTCGGGCCGGGCAAAGGTGAGTAAATTACGAACGATGCTGGCAATCCGATCAGATTGATGGATAATTGTTTGTAGCATCCCATACGAGGGATGGGTTGAAGGGGTGTCCTCCAACATCAGGTCGGCATATTCACGGATCACAAAGATAGGGTTATTGATTTCGTGGGCTACCCCGGCCGCCAATTCACCCACTGAAGCCAATTTAGCGATTTGAAACATTTGGGCTTGAAGCATCGCTCGCTCGGCCTCGGCCTTTTTACGTTCGCTAATATCGCGTAAAACACCTTGCGTCGCCAAGCCACCCCGGTAGGCCGGATACGAAACAGACAGCTCAACCTCGATTTCACGGCCGGCCTTATCCAGAGCAGTAAACTCATAGCGCGGGGATAATTTTTCACCTTCACTTTCTTTTCTCGCCCGCTCTAAAACCAATCTACGGCTTTTGGGAGCAACAATATTGGTAAAGACAAAATCGGGCGAGTTGGCAATGGCTTCGGTAACGCCAAAAAGTTCCTCAAACTTGCGATTGACAATTTCAAAATGGTTGCCATAAATCAAAAAAATAGCCTCATCAGATTGTTCAATCAAGGTGCGGTATTTTTCTTCGCTTTCTCGCAGGGTTGTTTCGGCCAGTTTTCGTTCAAGTTCGGCCGCCTGCAATTGAGCGACTTGTTGGCGCAGCCGGTGAATTTCAGCCAAAAGCTGCTGTTCCGTTTTTTCCGTGTCGTCCATTATAAAACTCCTGTCGTTAAGACAGGTCCATTACTCTTATAAAACCGACACCTGTTGAAAATTATAACACCTGCACCCCGATTAACAGAGGATTGTCACCTTGTTCAAAAAAAGTCCAGCTTGGTCAGGCTGGACTTTTAGATCGTCGCTCTTCTGTGGCATTGTCTCGGTTAAAAAATATACCTCCGGAGGGATTTGAACCCCCAACCCTCAGTTCCGAAGACTGATGCTCTATCCAATTGAGCTACGGAGGCAAACTTAGACTTAATTTTTATTAGACATTATATCGATTTAATTGGGGAGCGTTTTTTACCCATCGTGTAGAGCAGGATTTCCAGAATTAAAGGATTTTGATCCTATCATTCAGATAATCCTGCTCTTTCCGGGTGACATAAGTCTAATCGGTATAATGTCTATTATACTGCTACCCGCCTTTGTGTCAAAACTGTATTGTGAGGCGGTGAAGCAAGAAGATAGAAGATGGTAGATAGCTCATTTTTTATCCTCTATCTTCTATCTTCAATCCTCTATCTTCTGGCTTTCAGTGTTTCATTGAAACAAGGTTTTTCTTGATAAGTTCGCCGTGGGCGCGTTTGGCTACAGCCAGATTGGGCGCGGCATCGAGCATGGCCTGGAGGGTTTTACCGGCAGCGGCCCAATTGGGGCCATTGTTCATGTAGGTATGCAGCAGGTAGCCCTGAGGGCATTGGTAAATATCATAGCAGTTAACATCCCGACCAAAGCCATGGCCTTCAACAATTCGATGACCTTCAAAGCGAACCTGGTTGCCATCAATGGCAGTAATGGTGCTGACTTTCTGAATAGCCTGTTTTACTTGCTCCGCCGAGTCGCTTTCCAATTCGATAAAACCGTCCCCTCGACGGGCCGCTTCTATTTTCTCCATCGTTGTCACTCCCTTGATTAGATTGATGCGGTGGAAAATGCTTTTTTGTGCTGCCGCTGAAACCAGATGGCGCCCCCCACGGCTCCTAACCCGGCAATCAGCGCCAAGTTTAGCAAGCTGCACATCGAGTTAGCCATTAAGGTGGTTTGCCAATACTCATCGGAGTTGGGAAATTGGGTAAAGCCAAAATCCTTGAAAAGCGCAGGTAATTCTTCCCAATTTGTAACCAGGATGCCGTTAACTACTGCCGCCAGCATTTGCCCCAACAAAGCCCCAAAGCCAGTCATGGCCCCGGCAATTGCTCCCTTCCCCAGACTGGCCTCAAACTTGTGGGGGTGGTCAAACCGATTGGCCAGGTAGCCCACACTAATACCCAACAAGGGGGTAAAACATAAGGTACAAAAAGGCGAAATGAGGGTGATACTCATGACATAAACAAAACCAATTACCAGCCCCAGCAAGCCGGCCTTAATCATCGTGAACCTCTTGATCAGAAGTTGGGCTTATAATTTGCTCCACCTTCAGCATATTGGTTCGACCAGCGGTGCCATAAGGCGTGCCGGCGGTAATGACAATGGTTTCACCGGGGGCGGCAATCCCCCGGTTGAGCACGTGGTCAAAGGCCAGAGTCACCATATGATGGGTATTGCGAATACTCTCCACCAGATCGCTTTCGACGCCCCAGGTTAAAGCCAACCGGCGGCGGCTGGCCGGATGAGAGGTCAGCGCCAACACCGGAATAAGCGGGCGGTGACAGGAAACCCGCCGGGCAGTCGCCCCGGTGGTGGTGTGGATCACAATCGCCTTGGCGTCAATAGCCTGGGCCACTACCTGGCTGGCATAGGCAACATTGGCGTCTATTCCCCGCGGCGAATCAACTTCGGGCCAGCAGGGCAGCTCGCCACTTAGGCAAGCCTGCTCGGTACGCAGGGCAATAGCGGCCATAGTGGCAATGGTTTCGGCGGGGTATTTGCCAATGGCCGTTTCACCAGAGAGCATCAAGGCATCGGTACCATCCAGAATGGCATTGGCCACATCGGTGGCTTCGGCGCGGGTGGGCTTGTGTGATTCAAGCATCGACTCCAGCATTTGGGTGGCGGTAATCACCGGAATCGCCTCCCGGCGGCAGGCCGAAATAATGCGCTTCTGGGCAATGGGCACATCCTGAATACTCATCTCCAAAGCCAGATCGCCCCGCGCTACCATAACGCCGTATGCCTCCCGCACAATCGCCTCAATATCGTCCAGCGCCCCCTTTTTTTCAATTTTGGCGATGACCGGGATTTTGGCCCCTTCGCTGGCCAGATAAGCGTTAAGCTGGCGGACATCATTGGCCGACTGAACAAAAGAGAGTGCCAGAAAATCAAACTGGTGGGCAATAGCAAAATCAACATCAGCATAATCTTTTTTGGTAATCGAGGGCAGGCTGACCCGCAGTCCCGGCAAATTAATTCCCCGGTGGCTGGAAAGCCTACCGCCCTGCCGCACCCGGCAAACCACATCGCCGTTTCCTTTGATTTCTTCCACTTGTAATTCAAGGTTGCCGTCATCAAGCAGCAGCAGGCTGCCCACACGGGCGTCGCCGGCCAATTGAGAAAAGCTAACCGAAATTTGTTGGGGCGTGCCGATCACCGGCTGCGGCGTCAAGACAACTTTTTGACCGGCGACCAGTTCAATCGAGCCATTTTCCATTTCGCCCACCCGGATGCGGGGACCTCGCAAATCACCCAAAATGGCAATCGGCACATTCAACTCATCGCTCAGGCGGCGTACCAGTTCCACCAGTGGGCCTAATGTTTCAGGCTGGCTATGAGAAAAGTTAATCCGAACAACATCCAGCCCGGCCAAAATCATTTGGCGCAACACCTCTTCGTTAGCACTGGCCGGCCCCAGCGTTGCCACAATTTTTGTTCTTTTGGGAGGGCGACGATTTTCAAGCTTAATTGACATGATCCTACCTGAAATAAAGAACTACCCCTATTTTGAACTATTATAATAACATTAAGCGCAGTGATTCGCAATGCCATTTGGATGGGATTGACGGGCCGGGCTTTCCATGCTAAATTTGGTTATCTGAATTCAATGCGTTTATTTTCAAAAGAAAGATAGGCAACCGATGATTAATCTATGGCGTGAATTAGAGCCAGGCCCCAGCAGTCCTGATATTATTTATGTGATTGTGGAGATTTCCAAAGGCTCACGGAATAAGTACGAGTACGGTAAAGAAATCGGCGTCATCAAGCTGGACCGGGTGTTGTTTTCATCGCTCCATTATCCCGGCGATTACGGTTTTATCCCCCGGACCATTTATGATGATGGCGACCCGCTGGATGTCCTGGTAATGGTCACCGAGCCGACCTTTCCCGGCTGTATTATCGAAGCCCGGCCCATTGGCTTGTTCAAGATGCTCGATCAAGGCGTGCCCGATGATAAAGTTTTGGCCGTACCCGCCCGTGACCCCATTTTTGCCGATTATCAGGATATTAAAGACATTCCCCAGCACTTTTTAAAAGAAGTGGCCCACTTTTTTGAGGTTTATAAAGATTTGGAAGGCAAGCGAGCCAAACCTGTCGGCTGGGAACCGGCGCTGGTAGCCAAAACAGAGATTTCGCGTTCTATCGAACTGTACCGGGAAAAATACAGCCGAGGCATGCGGATATAGGGCATCAAAAATTCTTACCTGAGCCAATAGGCGGCGCAAAGCCGGTTAATTTACGCGCCGCGCCTTATGTAAATCGTCCATGATCCTCAAACGCTTTCCTTTTAAGGCTATAACCCATTCTCGCTCGCAGCGACCTATATTGGTGATAGGCATCCTGGCAGCCACTACGCTGGCTTGTGTTACCAACACGCCGGTAGCGCAGGTTTCCACGCCGCGCCCCACCCGCACCCCGCTGCCCACCTTTACCAATACACTCATTCCCCCCACTCCGACGATCACCCCCACCTTCACCGACACC
>Ga0209172_10002414_pt1 | contig 33026 bp, 21 predicted proteins | sample LarsenN4metaG_FD_184113 | JGI IMG/M metagenome (GOLD analysis project Ga0209172, IMG submission 184113) | Hot spring sediment bacterial and archeal communities from British Columbia, Canada, to study Microbial Dark Matter (Phase II) - Larsen... ... | reverse complement strand
CGGTCCGCGCGGCGGGGGCGCTCCGGGCTGGCTCGTCGGTCGCGGCGACCACGGCCGGCGGCGACTCAAGCGTCGTGGGCTGCGGCCCGTCGGCCGCGCGCGGCAGGACGGCCGACACAGGCATCTCGGCGGCCGGCGGCGGTGCGCTGTCGATCTTCCGCCGCCGGGCGCGGGCCCGCGTTTCGGCCAGGGCGTTGCGGACTTCGCTGAACGCTCTGCGGACCTGGGCCAGCTCGGCCTCGGCGTTCTGGCTCTGCGTCCGCAGCGTGGTCAGCTCGCGCTCGTAGAAATGCTGCTGCTCGCACTGGCGGGCGATCTCGCGCTGCAGGTGCAGCGTCTGGGCCTGCAGTTGCTTGTTCTCGGCCTTGAGCGCGTCGATTCGCTCTTCCAGCGCGGCCTGAATGCGCCTGGCCTCCTCGCTGCGGTCTTCGGCTGCACGCAGGCTCATCTGCGCCTGATGCGCCGCGGCGCGGGATTCCTCGAGCCACTGCTGCGCCTGGTCGAGCTTGCTCTGCAGCGAGTTGCGCAGCTCGGTCAGCTCGCGGTTCTCCCGTTCGAGCTGGTCGACGCGGGCGCGGCCGTCCTTCAGCTCGCTACGCAGCTTGTCGCGCTCCGCCCGCAGCGGCGGCAGCTCCTCGAGCTGCTTGTTCGCCGTCCCGAACTGATCGCTCAGCCGCGCGTTTTCCCTCTGCGCCGCAACCAACTGGCTGCTCGTCCGTTGCAACCGCGTATTCACATCCGCCAGCTCTTCTTCGAGCAGGACCAGTTCGTGACGGAGCTGCTCATCGGCCTCGATCCGCGCCCGCAGCCCGGCCACGGCCGCTTCCAGCTCGCGGCCACGCTGCTCGGCGGATTGGTGCTGCGCGCTGACCGCGGCCAGCTCGCGCTGCAGCGCCTCACGCAGCTCGTCGTAGCGGTCGAGTTGTTCCTCCAGCTCCTTGATCACGGCCAGCACGTCGTCCCAGTCCTCGCTCAGGGCCGCGGGTGCTGGACGCGCGGCGGGCGGCGCCTCGGCCGGTCGGAACTTGCGTCCGCCCCGCGCGGGCAGCCCGGCGCCGCGACGGGGGCGGTCGGTGTGCTGGCTGTCGTCCGGGCGGGGCTTGGCGTCGTCCATGCGCTTCAACCCTCTGGCGGGAGACGGCGAACGGGGCCAGGGAGCCCGCTCCGTCGGGCCGCGCGCCGGTTCCGCACAAGCCTGCGCTATCGGCCGGAAGTGCGCGTGGGCTTGACGGCCCGGCCGGATCGGCTGGCAGGTGTTGCGCATCGCGGATTGGGACCCGCGTCCGTCCCGGAACGGACAGCCGGCGGCTGTGCCGCACTCTCGCACCCGACGATCAGGGCGTGGCTTGGTCCCTGCGAACACCGGCTGATAGAAGACTTCATCGATGCGGCGCACGTCGCCGAAGCCGGTTTCGCACATCAGTTCGATCAACCGGTCCACCGTGTGCTGTCTGCAGTTCAGGACTGTCCGCCGCTCCGCAACTCCGATTGGAAATCGATTCGGCAGGGCGGCTGTAGGCGCACAGAAATCTTTGGTGATGTGGCTTGACGCGCTCAACCATATCTGTAGCATTGCCCCAAGGCGCGGTCCTTGTAGCCGCGCAGAGAAACTCTAACCGTGGAGACTGTCCATGCCAAGAGGGAGGTTGGCGCGAAGGGGTATTCGCCGTCGACGGGGGCGACGCGGCGGACTCGGCGCGGTCGGCGGCCTGCTCGCCTCCGTCGATCGGAGCCTGATGGACGCGCGACAGCAACTGGTCGCGCATCGAGACCTGATCGAGCGCAAGATCGCCGCCATCGACGCGGTCGTGTCGGGGGCGGCGGCGCCGCGGGCGGCCGTGGCGGCGGGCGCGATGGGCAGGCGCGGGCGTCGCCGCGGGGCCGAACCGCGGGCGGGCTCCCTGAAGGACTACATCCTGCGGGTGCTCTCGGGCGGCGGAGTGATGGCGGTCAAGGACATCACCAGCAGCGTCCTACAGGCCGGATACAAATCCAGGAACAAGACGCTGTCCAAGAGCGTCGGCATTGCGCTGACGCAGTTGTCCGGCGTGACGAAGGTCGGCCGCGGTAAGTTCCGCCTCCGGTAAGCATCTTCGTAGATGCGCGGTCCGGGTAATGGGTCGGTTCGGGTGCCACGGGCGGCTTGTCCGCCCGTGCGCGCTGGCAGCAAGCTGCCAGTGGCACCCGAACCGTCCAAACTGACCCATTACGCAATCCCGGCGGTCGACAGCGCCCGGAATGTCGCGGTGCACTGCGCCGTCGCGCGGACGGCGGCAAGGTATAGGCAGGGCGTCGGCCGACGCGCGCGAAGCCGGCCGTCGGCCGACGCGGTGTGTATTGTCAGTCGATCACAATCCGCGCGACCAGCGGCTGCCTGACGCGCTCGCCCCCGCGGTGGCGTCCGGCCCGGAACGTCTTGCCGGCCTCGACGTGGATCATCTCGTTCGGGTCAGTGGTTTTGTGGCCATCGTATTCGAACGCCCCACCTGCGACCATCCGCCGCGCTTCCGCGCGGCTGATCCGGCGCGCGTGCGCCAGCCAGACCAGCTTCCAGGCGGCAATGCCCCCGTCGGCCAGTTCCTTCCTCGGTACGGGGACGTCCACGACTTCGCCGGTCTGCCTCTCGCTGAAGCGTGCCTTCCACCAGGCGGCGGCGTCTTCCATGTCCGCGGGTGAGTGCAAGCGCCGGCCGATGGCGCCGGCGAGGCGCTCTTTGGCCCGCATGGGGTGCGCGGCGATGGCGGCGCGGTATTCCTCTTCGGGCACGTCCGTCAGCAGCGCGAACCATTCCTCCAGCAACTCGTCCGGGATGCTCATTGTCCTCCCGAACACGTCGCGCGGCGGATCGTTGACCCCGATGTAGTTGCCGTAACTCTTGGACATCTTGCGCGTGCCGTCCGTGCCGCGCAGCAACGGCAGGATCATCACTACTTGCGGTTCCTGGCCGACCTCGCTCTGGAGCTGGCGGCCGACCAGGTTGTTGTAGGTCTGGTCGGTGCCGCCCAGCTCCACGTCGGCCCGCAGGTTGACCGAGTCCCAGCCCTGCACCAGCGGGTACAGCAGCTCGTGCAGCGAGATGGGCGTCTCGGACTCGTACCGCTGGCGGAAGTCGTCGCGCTTCAGCATCTGGCCCAGCGTCATGCGCGCCGCCAGACGGATTACATCCGCGAAGTCCATCTTCGCCAGCCACTCGGAATTGCGCCGGATTTCCAGCTTCGCGGGCGAGGTGTCCAGGATCTTGCCGGCCTGTTGCAGGTACGTGGCGGCGTTGGCGTCGATCTCCTCAGGCGTCAGCATCGGGCGCGTCTTGCTGATTCCGGTGGGGTCGCCGATGCGGGCGGTGAAGTCGCCGATGAGCAGCACGGCCCTGTGGCCGAGGTCCTGGAACTGGCGCATCTTGCGGAGCACGACCGAATGGCCCAGGTGGATGTCCGGCGCGGTCGGGTCCATGCCGAGCTTGATCCGCAGCGGGCGACGCTCCCGCGCCGCCGTCTCCAGCTTGCGCAGCAGCTCGGCTTCCGTGTAGACGTGCTGGCAGCCGTGCAGGAGTTGCTTGAGCCCCAGGTCGTCCGCGTCCATGCCGCGATGATAGAAGCGACCGTGGCGCGTTTCTACACCGCCGGCGCGCGACCGCTTACGCATCACCGCTCACGTAGACGCACCCACGCGCACCGCGGCAGAGGACGTTCCCGGGGCCGACCGCCGCCGCAAGCTGCGCCAGCAGCTCGTCGCTCGCTTCCACGCCGCCGTTCTCGCGGGCCTGGATCGTCGCCACCCAGCCGGCCGGCGAACGCACCTGAAAGACGACCGGCGTGCGCCCGGGATGCGCCTGGCAGGCGCGGTGGAGGTCTGACAAGGAGTCCAGCGGGCCGCCGGTGCTACGCAGCCGCACCAGCACGTCGCGGGCGAGCGTGCGGCGGGCGTGCTCGACGGGGATCAGACGGTTGACGCGGATGCTGGGCTCCTCGCGGCGGCGGTCGACACTGCCCTCGACGAAAACGACCGCGTCGGGCTTGAGGTGCGGCTGGGCCTGCGGCAGTTGGTCGGGGAAGATGATGGCCTCGACCGAGCCGACGAAGTCCTCGATCAGCGCAACGATCAGCTTCTGGCCGGCGCTGCGACCGGTCTTGATCGGTACGCTGCGGACCTTGGCTACCAGCCCAGCGAGCACGATCCGCTGTCCATCGCCAAGCTGCCGCAGCGATTGCGTGTCGGTGGTGCCGAAGCTGCCGAGCAGGTCCGCGTACTGCGTGAGCGGATGCTTGGTGATGTAGAAGCCCAGCGTGGCCTTCTCGTAGGTCAGCATCTCGGCGTCGGTCCACTCGACGGCGGGGATGGGCGGCGGGGGCGGCGGGGCCGCGGTCTGGAAGCTGCCGAACATATCGAGCTGGCCGGCGCGACGGTCGCGCTGCGCCTGCTGGCCGAGCTCCATGGCGCGGTCGAGCACCTCGATCAGCGCCCGGCGCATGGCGCCCGTGCTGTCGAACGCCCCGGCCTTGATCAGAGCCTCAATCGCGGCGCGGTTGACGATGTTCAGATCCACGCGCTCGCAGAAGTCGTAGATGTCGCGGAAGCGGCCGCCCGCACGCCGCGCGTCCAGAATCGCCTGCACCGCCTTGTGCCCGACGCCGCTGATGGCCGCCAGGCCGAAGCGGATTTCGCCGCCGCGGCGTGTAGTGCAAAGCTCTGCTTTGCCCGTCGGCCGGGTGGCCCGGTCCGGCGCAGCCAAGCCGTGAGAATCTGTACCGCCGTTGTGTTGATGCACCCCCACGGCCTCGCTGTGCGAGACCGTGCCACCCGCCACCGAAGCGCCGGCGGGCGACACGCCCGCACTGCCCGCATAGACGACCGTGAACTCCGCGTCGCTCGCGTTCACGTCCGGCGGACGGACGGGGATGCCCGTGCGGCGGCATTCGTCGATGTACGCGGCGATCTTGGACGTGCTGCCGCTCTCGTACGTGAGCAGCGCCGCCATGAACTCCACCGGCCAGTACGTCTTGAGGTACGCGGTCTGGAACGCGACCACCGCGTAGCCGGTCGAATGCGCCTTGTTGAAGGCGTAGCCGCCGAACTTGAGGATGTCGGCGAAGATCTGCTCAGCGGCGTCGCGCTTCAGGCCCTGCTGCAGGCAGCCGTCGACAAAGGGCTGCCGCTCGGCGTCGATCATCGCCTGCTTCTTCTTGGAGATGGCCTTGGCCAGCCGGAACGCACGCCGCAGCGGCACGCCGCCCAGCCGATTGACCAGCCGCGAGACCTGTTCCTGGTAAACCATGATGCCGTAGGTCTCGTCCAGCACCTCAGTCATGATCGGGTGCGGCGTGGACCAGCTCTTGCGGCTGTGCTTGCGGGCCACGTACTCGTCGATGTACTCCATCGGGCCGGGGCGGAAGAGTGCGTTGGCGGCGATCAGGTCCTCGATGCGGTTGGGCTTCATCTTCAGCAGCACGTCACGCATGCCGCCGGACTCGAACTGGAAGATGCCGCGCGTCTCGCCGCGTTGAAGCAGCGCGTACACGTTCTGGTCGGTCAGGTCGAGGCGCTCAAGGTCGATCGTGACACCGTGGTGCCGCTTGACGAGCTGGCAGGCGCGGTGGATTTGCGAGAGCGTGCGCAGGCCGAGGAAGTCCATCTTCAGCAGGCCGACCTTCTCGACCGTCGGGCCTTCGAACTGCGTCGTGATGTCCTGAGCGTCCGGCGCCTTGTGCAGCGGAACCAGCTCGTCCAGCGGCTGGTCGGCGATGACCACGCCGGCGGCGTGCACCGACGCGTGCCGGGCCAGGCCCTCCAGGCGGCGGCCGATGTCGATCACTTTGCGGATGCTGGCGTCGTCGTCGTAGAGCCGCCTCAGCTCCGGCTCGCGGGCCAGGGCTTTGTCGATGGTCATGAAGAGCTCTTCGGGGACCAGCTTGGCGATGCGGTCGGCCTGGGCCAGCGGCACGTTCAGCGCGCGGCAGATGTCGCGGATGACGGCCCGGGCCTTCAGCCGTCCGAAAGTGATGATCTGGGCCACGTGGCCGTACTTGCTGCGGACGTAGTTGATGATCTCGGCCCGGCGGTCCTGGCACAGGTCGACGTCGATATCGGGCATCTCGTCGCGCTCCGGGTCCATGAAGCGCTCGAAGTACAGCCCGTAACGCAGCGGATCGACGTGGCTGATGTTCAGGCAGTAGCCCACCACCGTGCTGCACGCGCTGCCGCGGGCGTTGGCCGGGATGTCGTTCTCGCGCGCGTAGCGGACCACGTCCCAGACGATCAGGAAGTAGCTGGAGAAGCCCTTGGACGCGATCACCTCGAGCTCATAGTCGATCCGTTCGCGCAGCTCGTCACTCGGGTCGCCGTAGCGCTCCCGCGCGCCGGCATAGACCAGCCCGCGCAGGTACTCGTCGGCGGTCTGGTTCTCCGGCGGGTGGAACGTCGGCGCGTGGCGTAACGAGAAGTCGAACTCGACCTTGCACATCTGGGCCACGCGCAGCGTGTTGGCCAGCGCATCGGCGTGCTCGGGCAGGGCGTCGAGCATCTCGCGCGGCGACTTCAGGTAGAACTGGTCGGTGGGGAACTTGAAGCGGTTCACTTCGTCGACCCGCGCGCGCGTGGCGATGCAGCACAGCACGTCGTGCGCCTCGACGTCCGCGTGCGTCAGGTAGTGCACGTCGTTGGTGGCGATGACGCCCACGCCCAGCTTGTTGGCCAGGTCCACCAGCTCGGGGTTGATCTGCTTCTGCTCGGGCATGCCGTGGTCCTGCAGCTCGATCCAGAATCGCTCCGGCCCGAAGATCGACAGATACTCCTCGGCCACGCGGCGGGCCGCGGCGTAATCGACCGAGATGAGCTTCTGCGGGATTTCGCCGCCCAGGCAGGTGCTGGTGCAGATCAGCCCCTGCGAGAACTCGCGCAGCACCTGCTTGTCGATGCGCGGCTTGTAATAGAAGCCCTCCAGGTACCCGATCGACGCGAGCTTGATCAGATTGCGGTACCCGGTGCGGTCCATCGCCAGCACCAGCAGGTGGTAGCTGGCCTCGCGCAGCCCCCGGGCATCCTTCTCACGCCGGTCGCCCGGCGCCAGGTACAGCTCGCAGCCGATGATCGGCTTGATGCCGGCCGCGACCGCGGCCTGGTAGAACTCGACCACGCCGAACAGATTGCCGTGGTCGGTGATGGCCAGGGCCGGCATGTCCATGCGGGCGGCGGCCTGCACCAGGTCGCGCACCCGGCACGCCCCATCCAGCAGCGAGTACTCGGTGTGAACGTGCAGATGAACAAACGCTGGCACGCGCCGCGCGGCAGCCGGCATGCTCCCAGACCTCCTGTCTGCCTGCGATGGATGCCGCGCGATGCTACGAGCCGGTCGGACGGTTGGCAATCGCGGGCAATCCGAACCCCGAACGGCAGCGAGGGGTTCTCCCGGGTCGGCGCAGTTGCCCTCGCTTGCGCTTCGGGCTCTAATCCCGCAGGCTGAGCGCGAAGCGGCAGCCGGGGCTTTGGCCCGGGACGGCCAGGACGCAGCCTTTCCGCGTCGGAGCCCGATCGCGCGACAAGGCCCGTCGCTGCCGCTCCGGGTTCAGATGGGGGCGGTTGCGCCGTCTGCTCGTAGGGCTCGAATCGCGAATCCTGCAGGCGAGGTAGCTACGTTGCGAACAGGCCGTCTTCTTCGCGTCCTCTCGACTGTCTTGGTGATGCTCGCGCTCCCCTGGGGCTGCCAAAGCCCCGCGCCGCGGCCAGTCCCGGTCAGCCCGCGCGAGATCCCGCAGAGCCAGATCGCCCACCTCGTCCAGGCTGGCCCGTACTACATCTCCGGCGACGCGACGCCCGACGGGCTGAAGGCACTCAAGCAACGGGGCCTGAAGACCGTTATCGACCTGCGGCTGCCGGAACAGGTGCCCGCCGGTTACGAGCAGGCCGTGCGCGAAATCGGCCTGAACTACGTGCTCGTGCCGATGCAGTCGCACAGCATGTCGCCGGAGCAGGCCGAGGCCGTTCTGGCGGCGATCGACGCGCACGCGGATCAGCCGCTGTTGCTGGAGTGCAAATCGGGCAACCGCTCCGGGGCGGCGTACGGCCTGTACATGGGGGTGCGGAAGCAGTGCACGGTCGAGGCATCCTTGCGGCTGGCCCGGGCCGCCGGCATGTCAAACGACAAGCTGGCCGCAGACCTGCGCGCGTACCTGGAGCGGCAGCGCTAGCTCGGCGACACTGTAAGAGACAATCTCAGAACGGGTGCCACGGGCAGCTTGCTGCCCGTGAAGCACTGGCGGACAAGCCGCCAGCGGCACCCAACGTGAGGCGCAACCGTGATTCGAGATAGTCACTACCGGCGAGTGTCTGAAGCCGCGCCGGCTATGAGAATCGAAGGAACCGCTTGGCGACGACCACGCTGCCGTCGCGCAGCGCGACCGCCACGCGGCCCGCTTCCGACACGGCGATCCGCTGGCCCTCGCCGGGTAGCTCGTAGCGCGTGATCTCGCTGACGCCCAGGCGACCGGCCTGATTCAGTCTCAGCAGCGCCCAATTGTCCTGCTACGCACCGACCGCGTTGTGTCAGCGCTGGCGTCGCACGCCGGCTGGCTTGCGCACCCCGGGAACGAGTGCCGATCGCGACTCAGTCTGCGCGCGCGCCTTGCGGCTCGGCCGTCCCGGCCGGCGCACGCCGCGCTGGCTGGGGTTCACGGCTCGCTCCTGGCCGGACGCGGATGGCCCGACGCACGGCGGCGGCGATGCCGGCCGCGTCGATGCCGGCTTCGGAGAGCTGGCCGGCGCGGGCGCCGTGCTTGTAGAAGTGGTTGGGGGCCAGGCCGAGGCGCGCGATCGATTCGGTCGACAGGCCGAGCCGGTTGGCCGTCTCCAGCACGGCGCTGCCGAAGCCGCCCTCGAGCAAGTGGTCCTCGACGGTAATCACCGGCGTGCCGCGGGTGATGGCGCGGCGGACCATGTCCTCGTCGATGGGTTTGGCGAAGCGGGCGTTGACGACGGAGACAAAGATGTCCTCGCCGGCCAGCGTGTCGGCCGCCGCCAGGGCAAACGCGACCTCCGACCCGTAGGCCAGGATGGTGGCGTCGGGGCCGTCGCGAACGAGGCGCGAGCGGCCGACGAGCACAGCCGGGGGCGGCTGTGCCACAGCCAGCTCGAACGGCGGCGGGTCGCCGAGCGGGTCGGGCACGGTGTCGCGCGGGTAGCGTATGGCGCAGGGGACGCTGAGCGTCAGCGCGAAGCGCAGGGCCGCCGTCAGCTCCGGCTCGTCGGCGGGCGACATGAGCACCATGTTCTGGTAGCCGCGCAGGTAGGTGATGTCCAGGAAGCCGTGGTGCACGGCCCCGTCGCCGCCGACCAGCCCCGCCCGGTCGATGCAGAAGATCACGGGGAGCTGCTGGAGCACGACCTCCTGGAAGACCTGGTCGTAGGCCCGCTGCAGAAACGTCGAGTAGATGCACGCCAGCGGCCGCAGACCGGCCTTGCACATGCCGGCGGCGATGTCCACGGTGCAGCTTTCAGCGATGCCGCAGTCCAGCACGCGCTCGGGCTGCGCCTTGCGGACCTTGGCCAGGCCGGTGCCGTCGGGCATGGCGGCGGTGAGGGCGTAGACGCGCGGGTCGGTCTTCATCAGTTCGATGACGGCGTCGGCGAAGGCGGTGGTCCAGCTCTTGCGGTCGCTCTTGACGACGCTGACGGTGTCGCCCTCGACGCGCAGCTTGCCGGGGCTGTGGAAGGCGCAGGGGTCCTTGCTGGCCCAGTCGCAGCCGCGGCCCTTCTCGGTGTGCACGTGCAAGAGCACCGGGTGCTGCACGTCGCGCAGGAGCTGGAGCGTCTCGATCAGGTGCGGCAGGTCGTGCCCGTCCACCGGACCGACGTAGATGAAGCCCATCTGCTCGAAAATCTGGTGCGGCGAGACGGTGGCTTTCAGACCTTCCTTGAGGTGGTCGAGCACGCCCAGCATGCTCTTGCCGACCAGCGGCACCTTTGGCAGCAGCTCGGTGGTCTTGCGCTTGACCTCCTCGTACAGCTTGCTGACGCGAAAGCGCGAAAGGTACGACGCGAGCGCGCCCTGCGTCGGGGCGATGCCCATCGAGTTGTCGTTCAGCACGACCAGGAACTGCCGCTCCAGCGTTCCCGCCTGGTTCAACCCCTCGAACGCGACGCCGTTGACGATGCTCGCGTCGCCGATCAAGGCCACCACGCGCGCGTCGCGGCCGACGGCGGCGTCGCCGCGGGCCATGCCGACCGCGGTGGCGATGGAGGTTCCGGCGTGGCCGACGTCGAACAGGTCGTAGGGGCTTTCAGCGGTGCTGGGGAAGCCGCTGACGCCCCCGGCCTGCCGCAGCGTATCGAAGTTGGCGTTGCGGCCGGTGATGAGCTTGTGGACATAGCACTGGTGGCCGACATCCCAGAGCAAGCGGTCCTTGGCGAAGTCAAACACGCGGTGCAGCGCCAGCGTCAGCTCGGTGACGCCCAGGTTGCTGGCCAGGTGGCCGCCGTTCTTGCACACCACGTCGATGATCCGCGCGCGGATTTCCTGCGCCAGCGTGGCGAGCTGTTCCATCGACAGCCGCCGCACGTCGGCGGGCGAGCGGATCGTGTCCAGTATGCGGCTCATGCGCTCTCCTTGAGGGCACCTGTAGACCCGGTCTCCGACCGGTCTTTGCTCCTGCGACCGTACCCTACCGTTGGCGCTGCAGCACGAAGTGCGCCAGCTCCCGCAGCCGGTTCGCCGCCGGCCCGAACGGCGCCAGCGCCGCCACCGCGGCCTCGATCTCCTCCCGTGCCCGCCCACGGCTGCCTTCGCGGCCGAAAACCGCCGGGTACGTCTGCTTGGCCGCGCCTCGGTCCTTTCCCGCCCGCTTGCCGAGCGTCTCCGCCGAGCCGGTGCAATCCAGAACGTCGTCCACGATCTGGAACGCCAGCCCGAAGTGGCGGCCGTATTCCGCCATCGCATCTACGCGATCTTCGCTCGCTCCGGCGCAGATCGCGCCCATCGCTCCGCACGCGTCGAACAGCGCCGCCGTCTTGTGCGCGTGAATGAACCGCACCCGCTCCGCGCGCGTGGGCTGCACCTGGCCTTCGATATCCGCAGCCTGGCCTTCGATCATGGCTTCCGTGGCCCGCCTCAGCCGCCCAACCAGTTGGCACCTGTCGTCCGGCGACAGCGGCGCCATCTCAAGCAGCTCGAACGCGTGCGCCAGCAGCCAGTCGCCGGCCAGGATCGCCAACGCCTCGCCGAACTGCTTGTGGCACGTCGGCCGCCCGCGGCGCAGGTCGTCGTCGTCCATGGCCGGCAAGTCGTCGTGGATCAGCGAGAACGTGTGCACGCACTCCGCCGCTAGCGCCGCCGGCAACGCCGCTTCGTCCGCACCGGCGCAGACCGCGCACGCCTCCAGTACCAGCACCGGCCGCACGCGCTTGCCGCCGCCGCCCAGCCCGTATTCTACGACTTCGAGCAGGCGCGTGTACGGCGGCGCAGCAGGTTTCAGCGACTTCAAATGCGCTGAAATCGCCCGGTCGAGCTGCTGGCGGCGGACGGGCAGCCACGCGGGCATGGCGGACGAATCGACGGGCGGCATTCGGCGACTCCGCGGCCCTTCTGGGCGCTCGACGGGGAGGCAGAATAGAGTCTGTGCGGCCGGGCCGCCACCACGGTGGGCGGCGGCTATCGTGTGCACAGCCGCCCTCGGCCGTGCTGCGGGTCGGGCAGACGTTGCAGGTGGCTGCGCCACACGCTTGATCTCAACGCGCACGCCGCCCGCACGCGGGCCGCAAGGGGCTGTCCATTGGCCGGGTTGCAAGACGCAAGGCGACAGCGGCTCACGCCGGCACTTGTGCTCGCCGGCTACCGTTTGGGCATCTTCCCCATGGCCGACGAGCGCGGGCGGATTGCCTGGTTCAGCCCCGACCCGCGGGCCATCCTCGATTACCAGACCTTCAAGGTATCGCGCAGCCTGCGGCAGACCATACGCCGAGCAACGTTCGAGGTTCGCATCAATACCGCGTTCGACGAAGTGATCCGCGCCTGCGCCGACCGGCCGGACGGCACCTGGATTTCACCCGCGATCATCCGGGTCTACTGCGAGCTGCACCGCGCCGGCCACGCCCACAGCGTCGAAGCGTGGCGCGACGGCCAGCTCGCCGGCGGACTCTACGGCGTGGCGATCGGCGGGGCGTTCTTCGGCGAGTCGATGTTCCACCGCGTCACCGACGCCTCCAAGGTCGCCCTGGTCGCGGCCATGGAGCGCCTGAAGCAGCGCGGCTATGTACTGATCGACACGCAGTGGCTCACCCCGCACCTGGCACGCTTCGGGGCCTACACGATTCCGCGCGGCGAATACCTGGCCCGGCTGGAACAGGCGGTGGCGCTGCTGTGTCGCTTTGCCGATTGAGCCGGGATTCGATTGCTCTCCGCGCGGGCCGTCGCTAATTTAGAGTGGAACAAGAGGGTTCGAAATGGGGGACATCTTGTGGCAGCGCGCGTGAACCACGGGCGGATTATCGGCTCATTGTTGGTCTGGTTGGCGGCGATTGGGGGCGTGCTTCGGGCTGCGGACGCGCGCGCTTCCCAGCCGGATGACCCGGCCTGTTACGGGTGCGGCAAGGCCACGGCGATGGCGCGCTGGTTGGGCGAGCAACCCGAAGGCGACGCGGATCTCGGCGGCGCGCCGCGCGAGGCCTTCGAAGCCACCGACGCGCTGCACTACAACCTGGAGATCGAGATCAACCCGTCGGCGGGGACGCTGTCGGGCACGAACACCATGACGATCCGCAGCCTGGTGGACGGACTGACGGAGTTCACCTTTCGCCTGCGCACACAGTACACGATTACGTCGGCCCTGATCAACGGGAGCACACCGGTCAGCGTGACGACGCTCGGCACCACCACGCGCCGCGCGACGCTGGACCGCGCCTACAACGCCGGCGAGGAGTTCACGCTCACCATCGCGTACAACGGCACGCCCGTCTCGGTCGGCTTCGGCTCGATCGAGTTCGACACGCAGAACGGCCAGCCCCTGGTGAGCACGCTCAGCCAGCCCTACTACTCGTATTCGTGGTGGCCGTGCAAGGACGGCGACTTCGCCCAGCCGGGCGACAACTCCGACAAGGCCACGCTCGAGCTCGCCCTCATCGCACCCAGCACCATGCGCAGCGTCTCCAACGGCCTGCTGCTGGGGGTCGACAACCTGTCGGGCAACCGCCGCCGCTACCGCTGGGCCAGCAACTACCCGACCTCGACTTACCTCGTGTTCTTTTCCTCCACGAACTACACCACCTGGACGCAGACGTACGATTACGGCGCCGGCACAATGCCGGTCGAGTTCAGTATCTACCCGGCCGACGACAACCCCACCAACCGCGCCGCCTGGGAACAGGTGCTGGTCATGCTCGAGACCTACCGGCCCATCTTCGGCCTGTACCCCTTCATCAACGAGAAGTACGGCATCTACCAGTTCAACTTCGGCGGCGGCATGGAGCACCAGACCTACACCGGCCAGGGCGGGTTCTGGGAGTGGGTCACCGCGCACGAGCTGGCGCACCAGTGGTGGGGCGACAGCGTCACCTGCCGCACCTGGCACGACATCTGGCTCAACGAGGGCTTCGCCACGTACAGCGAGGCGCTGTGGGAAGAGCGCCGCCCCGGCTCCAGTGGTCTGCCGGCCCTCTTCGCGGCCATGTCGGATCGCCGCCCCGCTTTCGTCGGCGACAGCGTGTATGTCTACGACACCAGCAACATCAACCGCATCTTCGACTACGACCTCACGTACCTCAAGGCCGGCTGGGTGCTGCACCAACTCCGCCACGTCGTCGGCGACGCGCCATTCTTCGACCTCCTGGCCGGCTACCGCGCCGCGTACGAGGGCAGCGCCCCCACCACCGACGACTTCGCCGCCGTCTGCTCGTCGGTTCACGGCCAGGACCTCTCCTGGTTCTTCGACGAGTGGGTCTACGGCATCGGCGCGCCCGCGTACCAGTATGGCTGGCAGACGGCGCAGATCAACGGCCAGCACTACCTGCGGTTGTACATCAACCAGGTGCAGGACCCATCGTACGGCATGTACATCATGCCGATCGACGTGCGCGTCAACCGCAGCAGCGGCAACGAGACACACACGGTCTGGAACGACGCCGACCCGGAGCACTTCGTGATCCCGATCTCCAGCGCCGCCACGGGCGTCGTACTGGATGAGTTCGACTGGATTCTCACCACGTCCAAGACGCAGGTCAGCTACGTGAACGGCCCGCCGAAGATCGTCCAGGCCCAGCCGGGGCCGGGCGCGACGTTCCCGTCCGACGGCGGTCCTTCGCAGGCGACCGTGACTTTCAGCGAGAACGTGACGGCGTCCGCGGCGCGCTTCTCGGTCGTCGGCGACAACAGCGGCGCCGTGCCGTTCACGTACGCCTACACGCCGGCCAACTTCACCGCCACGCTCACGTTCAGCGGCCCGCGCGGACCGGACCGCTACACCGTGACGGTCGATGACGCGATCGCCTCGTCCGCCGCCGGCATCGCCCTGGACGGCGAGATCGTCGGCACGACGCTGCCCAGCGGCGACGGCCAGGCCGGCGGCGACGCCGTCTACACCTTCCGCGTCGCGCCGCCATGCCCCGCCGACCTCGACGGCGACGGCCAGGTCGCGCTGGGCGATCTGGCGATCCTGCTGGCCCACTACGGCACGACCAGCGGTGCGTCGCCCGACGACGGCGACCTCGACCTCGACGGCGACGTGGACTTGTCGGACCTGGCCCAGTTCCTGGCCGCGTTCGGAACGAGCTGCACCTGAATCAGACGCCCGGGCAAGCCCCGCGCGAGCCAGTCAACAGATGTGAGCAGCCCGCCTGAGCGGAGCCTGAGCGCGGCGCTGCCCAACCTCGCACGCCCGCCGGGCGCCTGCGGCGTGCCGTAGAGCGGCCGCGATGGCTATGCGTGCACTACGGGCGCGAAACCGCAAACGCCGTGAGGGCGCAGAGTTGCAAGACGGCGGCAAAAGCAAGCTTGAGCAGCAGGGCGTCGCTGGGCGCGCCGAAGATCCAATCCAGCAGCGCCAGCGCGATCAGCCCCGCCACAACCACCTGTAGAATCGAGCCGACCAGCAACGACAGCGAAAAACTGTGGTGTTCCTGGTCGCGGACGCCCGCGTCGAGCATGGCGTGGATTTCCCGCAGCAGTCGCTCGACCCGCGCCAGCGACCGCAGCGGTTCGCCCTCGACGCGTCCGCTGCCGGAGCTTCGGGTCGCCGCGTCCGGGCCTGCAGGCGCGGATGCGGCCCCCCGCGCATTGTCGCTCTCGCGCGCCGCCTCGGCATCGTGCTCGTCGGTCAACATGGCTCCCCGCATGCGGCCCCAGCCGCCGGCTGGCCGCGGACCCGCTCGGCTGCGCGGAGGTTCTCGCGCACATGCTCCAGGTGCAGGCTGCCCACCAGCAAGCTGCCCACGCCCGGGTTCGCCAGCACGAACGGAATCGCCTCGGCCGCCGGCAGCCGCCCGGACGCCAGCCCCTTCTTCACCACCACCCCTACGCCGCGCTCGAACGCCTTGCGGATCACGCCCTCCTGCGACCGGTCCAGCAGGTGGTATTCCACCATCAGCACGTCCGCCCACTCCAGCGCCCGCTCGCAAGCCGCAACCGTCTTGCCCGACAGCCCGATCGCACGCGCCACGCCCCGCTGCCGCAGCTCGCACAAAGTCGCCGCCACGTCCGTCTCCATCAGCATCGACACGTCCTGCGCGTGGGCGTGCAGAAACAGAATGTCGATCACGTCCGTCCGCAGCCGGCGCAGGCTCTCCTCCACGCTGCGGCGGATCGCTTCGGCGGAGAAGTCGTATGTGGAGCGGCCGTCGGCGAACGTCTCGCCGGCCTTGGTGGACAGGACAAACTCGCCGCGACGATGGGCAATGGCCCGCCCGATGCGTTCCTCGCTCAGCCCGTAGGCCGGCGCCGTGTCGATGTAATTCACGCCGGCGTCCAGCACGCCGTTGAGCAGCCGCTCCACCTCGCGCTCATCCGGCAGCTCATAGTCGTTCGGGTATTTCACCGCTTGGTTGCGGCCGATCTTGAACGCGCCGAATCCGATCGGCGTGACGCGCAGGCCCGTGTTGCCTAATGGTCGTGGCGCCACGTGCGCTCCGTTTCCCACGGCGGAATCGCGACCGTCGGCCGCGGCCAGTCGCGCAGCGCGGCTTCCAGTTCGATCGTGTCGCCGGCCGGTGGTTCCAGCAGCTTGCGAACCTGCCGCGCCAGCCGCGGCGACAGGACCAGCTTCGTCGGCCAGGCGGTGATCACGTTGCCCTCGCGGCGGCAGAAGGCGTCGTCCGGCCGCTGGCCGGCGGCGGTGGCGGCTTCGGCCCGGTCGATGCGGTCGGCGGACCACTCCAAGCCGTCGAGACTGAGGCCCGGCAGCACAGTCGCCAGTTCTGCCTTCGCATGTCGCAGCAGATCGAGCTCGGCCATACGCACGCCGTCCTCCGCGACCTGCCCGCCGACCTGCCAGACCGTCCGGCCCTGCGTGTCGCCCGTCGACGTGATGGTCACGCGCGTCCGGGCCCCGTCGGTGCAGTGACCGTGCAGCGGCGGCAGTGTACCACGTACGTACACCATGTGCAGCGGGCGGAGCTGCATCAACTCGGCAGGCAGGCCCACGCACTGCCGCAGCTCCGCATTGCCGCGGCCGGCCGTCAGCACAACCGCTCGCGGCCGCAGGTCGAGCACCCGGCCGCCGGTCGTTGCTTTGCCCTCTAGGAGGGGTCTCTGGCCCGGACCATCTCGCCCCGCCGTTGCACGGGTCTGGTCGCGGTCGCAGACCCCTCCGACCGCGCCCTGCTCGATGCGGATCGAGGCAACGCGGCCGGGCGCACCACAATCGAGTTGCACGCGCTCCGCGTCGACCTTGAGCAGCCAGGCGGCATTGCCCTGCGCGAGAGTTTCCAGAAAGCTGCCCGGCTCGATCACCTGCTCGTCCAGCCGGTAAACCTCGCCCGCGCAGCCCGCCAGCGCTGCCGGCCACTCCGCTCGTTCGAGCTTCACCGGCTTCACGCGCAGGCCGACCTTCGCCCCCAGCATTCCCAGCCGCGACATCCACTCCCGCGTCCGCCACAAATAGCAGTGCGGCGACCGCAGCCGCACCCCGCCCAGCTCCGGCGCGCGCCGCCCGGCCAGACATTCCCGCCACACCTGCGGCATCTCGCGGATCGCTTCTGCGGCTGGCGAGAACAGCCCGTCCAGCGTGTACTTCAGCCCGCCGTGAAGGATCCCCTGCGACGCGATCGTCTGCCCGGCCCCGAGCGCGTGCGCCTCCAGCAACACGGCGGCGTACCCGGCGCGGCGCAGCTCATCCAACAGCCACAACCCGGCCGCCCCGCCGCCGAAGATAACCACATCCACGTTGAAGGCCGCAGCACTCATCGACTAAGACCGCCTGACAGAACCCCGAGCGTGCCGCTCCGGGTTCGGATCGAGTCGGACGCCCGTCCCCTCAGGCGATGAACGTCTTCTTCCGCCGGCCGGAGAGGTACGACTCCATGATGCAGCTCGACAGGTCGCCGCTGGTGCAGTGGAAGGCGACGCCGCGGGTCAGGCGGTTCAGGTCTTCGACGAAGCCGAGCCAGTCCATGTCCCAGTAGTCGTCGGTGAGGGCGAAGGTGCAGATGCGCACGTCCTGGCGCGCGATCAGGAAGGCCTCCTTGAGCGTGGCCAGGTGGCTGGCCTCGCTGGGAGGGTAGAGCAGGTAGGCGTAGTCGCCCTGCACGTGGGCCGTCGGCTGCCCGTCGGTGACGATGAAGATCAGCTTGTTGTCGCCGGCGCGGCGTTGCAGCACGCGGCGGGCCTTCATGAGGCCCAGGTGCAGGTTGGTGAAGTGCGGCGGGGCCTGGTCGAGCTTGTCGAGCGGCACGCGCAGGCGGATAACCGGGTCGAACATGGTCACCGGCTTGGGCATCAGCAGCGGCAGCTTGTCCTCGGGGATGGCCTCGGCGGCGGAGGCGAAGCCGACCAGGTCGACCGTATCGAACGGGAAGCGCTGGCGGATGAGCGCGATCAGCGCCATAGCGCACTTCTTGGCCTGGAAGAAGCGGCCGAAACGGGCCATCGAGCCGGACTGGTCCAGCAACACGACCGTCGAGCAGCTTGTGTGCGACTCGGTGTTGAAGCGCTCCAGGTCGGATTCACGAAGCCGCAGCGGCGTCAGTACCCCCCGCGCTGTGCTACGAGACGGGGCCGTCCCTCGAACCCGTTCGCGGGCGCTCCCCTCCGTCGCTGCGCCGCTCCGTCGCTGCGTCGCTTGGCGCTGGATTGCATTCCGCAGCGTGGCGTGCAGGTCGATCTCGCTCACCGGGTCGCCGAACTGGTACGGCCGCGTGCCCTCCACCCGCTCGCCCTGGCCGCCGACGTCGGGCGACTCGTGCCCCTCGCGGCGGCCGGCCTGGAGCTGTGCGAAGACCTCCATCAGGGCCTTGCGCTGCATGGCGTTGACGGCCCGCGGCGTGAGGCGGAAGCGGCCGCGGACCTTCTCCAGCAGGCCCTGGTCGAGCAATTGCTGGAGCAGGTCGGAGTTTTCCGCGTCGTGCTGGAACTCCCGCAGGGCGTACAGGGCCTCGTCGCCGTAGGTCAGGACGAAGTCGAAGAACTGGCTGGGCCAGTCCAGATCGGCCTGGAACTGGAACTTGCGGCCGTTGAACTCGAAGTAGCGATGGCGCATCAGCGCACTTCAACGCGAACGGAGGCCCACTCGCGATCAAAGTTAGCCGGAGATTCCCGTTCGGCTGCTTGGCCTGGCCGGACCCGACGGCCTCCGGGACGGGCCGGCAGATTATACCCAAGAAACGGCTGATCTCGGCCACATGCGTATGGTCCCCGCGCTGCCTGCCATACCCCGGAGCCGTCGCCATTCTATGCTGGAGCGCATGAAGCGGCTTGCGTTGACCCCGGTGATAACCGAATGATAATCAGGCAGGGCCGCACCGTTCGGTTGCCGCCCGCTGACAGCCGGAGAAGCAGATGAGATCGACCCGTTCGCCCCGCCCGCTCGCAACGATCACCGTCCTGGTCGCCATGCTCGCCGCGTCAGCCTGCGCGTCCGCGCAGCAGACGCCGCCGCAACCGGGCCGCTCGCTGCCGCCGACCCCGCCGCAGGCGGCCCAACAACCTGCGACGCAGCGCCCGGCCACCGCCCCTGGTGAGCGCACGGACATTCTCGCGGAGGTAATCGAAGTCCACGGCGACGTGAAGGCCGCCGCACTGGACAGCAAAGACTGGAAACCCGTGCAGCTCGGCGACAGGCTCCCGCCGCAAACCAAGCTGCTGACCGGCATCCGTTCGTCGGTCAAGCTGCGCATCGGCGAAGAGGAGCCGTACACGGCGCTGCTGATCGAGCAGGTGGGCCTGACCGTGCTCAGCGAGGCGTTCAAGACCGCGGACACCAAGACCGTCCGCGTCGGAGTCGGGTACGGCCGGGTGCGCGCCGGCGTGGCCGCGGGCGGGCTCAAGAGCGAGTTCAGCGTCGACAGCCCGGTGGCCACGCTCTCGAAGCGCGGCACGTGGGGCTTCACGCTCTTCTACGAGCGCGGCACGGATTTCTTCGAGATCGGCCTGGCCGACGTGGGCATCATCGAGGCCCTCAACAAGCTCACCGCCGAACGTCGAAAGGTGGAGCCGCACGAGCTGGTCAACACGGCCATGCGCATGTGGCTGGACCAGGCGGCGATCGTGCGCAACGTCTCGGTGGTGGACATGCTCGGGCAGAGCGACATCGAGCTGGCGTTCAACCGGCTGGATACGGACGGGCTGGGCGTGCTGAATCCGGGTCAGGGTCGGGCGGTGGTGCTCAATCTCTCCAACGCCAGCGCGCAGCAAACGTTCGCATCCATGCTGGAGCGGTCGCTGGGTCCGGTCAGCGGCACGGTGTCGCCGCCCAGCGGCGCGGTGCTGCGCCCAGAAGGCTTCTTCGGCACGGGCCGCGGCGACGAGCTGATCGAGGTGCTGATCGAGACGACCAACCCGCTGGCGCAGAAGGGCCTGGCCCGCCCGGGCAGGTACCTGTTCCGCCGCTCGGCCGCCGAGGCGTGGCTGCAGCAGCATCGGCATCGTCCGTGACAACCACGATTCGTGCAGCACCGGGCGCAGGGTTTCGTGTGGCAGCGCGGCGGGCGGGCTCACGCCGTGGCCGGCGCGTCCAAGGTCACATGGTAGTATCTGCTGAGTCAGCAGGGGAGCGACGAGCCATGACGAGTGCCTTGCGACCGCGGGGTTCCCGGCGACGACTGACGGTCGTGCTGAGCGTACTGGGCGGGGGATGGCTGGCGGGCGTCGCGTCGGCCGACGAGCGGCCGGCGATCAGCCTGCGCGGGCACCGCGGGGCGGTGCGCCAGCTCGTGTTTCACCCGAACAGCAAGTGGCTGGTCAGCGCCGGCTACGAGGACCCGACCCGCATCTGGAACCTTGAGACGCGCAAGATCGAGCGCACGCTGTCGCCGCGCGGCCGCACGGTGGAGGGCGCGGCCAGCGTGATCGTCAGGCGGCAGGTGGAGTGCCTGGCCTTCGCACCGGGCGGCGAGGTGCTGGGCGAGGTGGCCTCCGATGCGACGCTCAAGGGCGTGATCGAGCTCTGGAAGGTGCCGACGGGCGAACCGCTGCGTACGCTGGCTGAAGGGCAGCGCAACGTCCGCGCGCTGGCCATCAGCTCCGACGGCAGGCTGGTCGCCTCGAACGTGGTCGACCCCGACCGCTTCGCCCACTCCATCATCGTACGCGACTTCCAGACCGGCCAGACGCTCGCCACGCTGGCGGCCGACCAGCTCTCCGTCACGCTGCTGGCCTTCACGCCCGACGGCGGGTGGCTGGTCAGCGCGGGCGGCAAGAAGATTCACATCTGGGAGATGCCGTCCGGCAAGCTGCTGCACGCGATCCCGGCCCACGACAAGAACATCGAGTCGATCGCGATCGCGCCCGACGGCAAGACCCTGGCCAGCGGCTCGGAGGACGCGCTGATCAAGCTCTGGAACCTCGAAGACGGCAAGATGATCCGTGAGATCAAGAGCGAGCAGGACGCTGTGCACGCCGTCACCCTCAGCCCCTCCGGCCGCACGCTGGCGAGCGGCGGTAAGGACGGCACCACGCGATTGTGGAGCCCCGCCAGCGGCAAGCAGCGCGGCACGCTGTGGGCGCACGTGGACCGCGTGCTGTGCGCCGCGTTCAGCCCGGACGGCAAGTGGCTGGCCACCGGCAGCCGCGATGGGACCATCTCGGTCTGGAAGTTCGAAGAGCCGGCCGAAGAGAAGGACGAGAAGAAGGACAAGTGACCGCATGCATTCTGGCCCGCCAGATCAGGGACACTGCATGCCGTAATTGCTCAGCAGGACGGCCAGGTCGGTCAGGTCGGTGTCGGCGTCGTTGTCGGTGTCGCCGCCGGCGTCGAGGCCGAAGGATTCCAGCAGCGCCATCAGGTCGCGCTCGTCGATGGTGCGGTCGCCGGTCAGGTCAGCCAGGCAGGGTTGCGGCGGCGGACCGAGGTACGCCACCCAGCCCTCCGGATTGCCCTCGCGGTTTTGACCGCTACCTACGATGGTCCGGCCGTCGTCCGAAATGGCCCTCGCACCGTTGTTCAGCCGCCAACCGTCGAGGTTCAGGCCGAACTCGTTGACCAGCGCCTCCTCGAGGTCGCGCGTGCCGCGCTCCGCGTCCCAGATGAAGCCCCGCGCGCGTTCGTTCGGGCCCGTAACCTGTCCCACGATCACCGACCCGTCCGCCGACACGCCGTGCGGGAAGACGCTCGTGTACTGTCCCTGAAACGGGTGCGGCAGTGCTACAAGCCCCTCTTCCTCCGTCCAGCGGAATGGTGTATAGCGGTCGTCGGACAGGTTCCCGACGATGGTCTGCCCGTCGGCCGAGATAGTGAAGGCGCCGGCGGCGAACACACCGCCCGGGAGCTCACCTCCCAGGACGACCATGCCCGTCTCGCTTGTCCAGCGGAAAGCCTCACTGCCGCGTCTTGTGGAAGATATACCCACGATGACCGAGGCGTCGGCGCTGATATCCGTCGCCGCGCTGATGTACCTGCCTCCCGGGAGGTCGCCCAGCGCAACCATGCCCCCGGCGGCCGTCCAACGGTAGGCCTCTGCACTGGGTGTCGACAACTCCGACTCGCTCCAGCCGACAACCACAGAGCCGTCGGCTGAGACGGCGGAGGCGAGGCTCTTGAAGGCGCCGCCTGGAAGGTCGCCCACGCCCACCAAGCCCGTCTGTGCAGTCCAGCGCCACCCCTCGCCGCGCCCGTTCAGGCGCGTCCCGTCGCCGACGATCACGCTCCCATCGTAGGAGGCATCCTCCGGAACGCCTCCAATGAAATTATTGACTGGGCCCAGGATCTGCATGCCTTCGTCCATTGTCCACCGAATCGCCTTGATAGCATTCGGACCAGAGCCCCAGCTTTCGCCCACGACCACGCGCCCGTCGCCAGATAGCCCATCGACGCTGCTGTAATACCAGCCGCCGGGCAGATCGCCGATCCCCATGAAGTACGGCTCGGCCCCGGCGGCGAACGACGACGGAACACAGCCAACCAGAATCAGACCCAGCACGCGCCTCATAAGCCACTCCTGATTCTCAGTTCTGAGAGGCGGGCGGCGCCGGGCCGTCCCGCGCCGCCCGCTCTTGCTTCTGCGCGCCAGCCCGCCCGCTCACGGCTGCGGCGTGCTGTTGATCAGCACGGTCACATCCTTCGTGCGGTTGGACGTGACCAGGTCCGGCACGCCGTCGTCGTTGAGATCCACGATGATCACGTCGTCCGGACCTTGCCCAAAGCCCGGCGCGGGACTCGTCGAGAACCGGTAGACGATCGGGTTCCCGGAAGCATCGCGCTGGAACGTGCCGTCGCCGTTGCCCACCAGCACGTCCACCAGGTCGATGCCCTCGCCGCTCTTCGACTCGGTCACGGCGACGTCACGCCTCGTCCCGCCGTTGAGGTTGCCGATGTCGATCCCGCCCAGCGAGCTTTCGCCGATCGCCAGGACGTAGTAGCGGTCGTTGCGCTGTTCGTCGCGTCGATGAAGCAAGCCGCCCGCGCCGTCGTTGAGGAAGCTGTTGACGCCCCCGCGATGGGCCACCTCGTTGAAGGCCAAATCGTCCAGGTTGTCGGAGCTGAGCTTCCCGGCGGCGAGACGGTTGAACTCCCAGAGCGGCTGAGGGACGTTGCGTAGAAACGTACGGATCTCGAACTCGGGTCGGGATTCGGGGGTGCTGATGTTCCTGAGGACCGAGATGCTGTCGGGGACGTGCAACGGATTCGCGACCGCTAGGTCCGGCTTGGTTCCGGTATCAAACTTCAGGCTGACGACATCTCCTGGGTAGCCCGGGAGCGTCCAGGTCGACATGAACTGCGAGGTCGTTGGGAAGTTCCCGGTCTGGTCGTTGCGCAGCGCGTAGAGCTCGGGGCCGTTGGGGTCATCGCTGGCGGCGGCCAGGTCGTTGTACCCGTCGCCGTCAAAGTCCGCGACGGCCAACCCGCGCACCGCTCGTGGCAACGCGATGGTGACCGGCGGCGCGAAGACCAGGTCCTCGCCCGTCCCGATGGGCGGGCTGCGCATGTACACGTATATGCGCCCTTGCCCCGAAGTCGTCGTGGTCACAGCAATGTCGAGGAAGTTGTCGCCGTTCAGGCGGGCGACAATAAGCTCCTCAGCCTGGCAGAAGTCGCATTCGGCGGGGAAGTGTCTCGTGCGACTCAGGCTTGTCATGCATCGCCCCGCCCCAGGCGGACCGGGATGCTGCCATGGGAATGTAACACAACCGGGAAGCACATGTCAAGCCGCCTTTTGTGCGTCCATAGCGCCGATGACCGGCAGGATCGTTTCGGAAAGGGTCCCCATCGGAGGATCCTGTTGCCGCCCGCGCAGGTCGGCGCGATACGGCCAACGAACGCTACACCCTCAGTCACGAGTGCGCTCCAGCAGCGCCTGGAACTCGGGCGCGGCGCGCAGGGCGGCCAGGCTTTCGCGCTCGGACAGCGCCGCGATGCTGATTACGCCGGCTTTCAGGGCCTTTTCCAGCTCGCGGATGGCGCGCTCGATCTGGCCGGCGCGCGCCAGGTCGACGGCGAGCTGTTCGATAAGCGCTGCGTCGCCCGGCGTCAGCTCCAGGGCCTCGGAGAGGTAGTCGGCGGCCAGCGGCCAGGCTCCGGCGTCCTCGGCCTCGCTGGCCAGCATGCGCAGCGTACCGGCGATGTCCGGCAAGGACGCGCCGGTCTTCGGCGTGCGGATGTTGCGGCGCATCCACCGCAGCTCGTCGAGCAGGCGTGCGATCTCAGGCTGGCGCGCCAGCGCGGGCGAGTCGCGTTCGATGCCGCGTTTGGCGCCCAGCAGCGCTTCGTTGATCTCCGGGTTGCCGGGGTCCAGCTTCGCGGCCTCCAGCAGCGTTTCCAGCTCGGCCCGCGAGTCGGCCAGCGTATACGAGCGCCAGCGCAGCACGCGGGCTTCGGCCACCCGCCGCACGCGCTCGACCAGCTCGCGGTCCGCCTCGGAATCCGGGTCGGCCCGCATGACCTCGCCAAACGGCGAGCCGCCGGTCGCGAATAGCGCCTCCGCGATCGGGATCGACTCATCCTGGTAGAGCTGGCGCGGGGCGGAGAACTCCAGCAGGGCGTTGTCGTCGCGGTGCAGCACGCCCGGCCCGGCCCAGCGCCGCACCGCTTCGCCGGCCGCGACGAAGCGCCCCAGCACATCGTGCAGCCGGCCCACTTCGACGCGGTAGAGATCTTCCCGCACCTGCGGCACGGCGAACCGCAGCCGCACGCGCGCCAACGGCACGGCGGCCGGACGTTTCGCGGCGATGAACATGTAGTCGTTCTCGGAGGCCTCCCAGATGCTCACGAACGGAAACACGTCCGCCAGCGTGCGGGCCACCAGCTTGAAGTTGTCGTGCGACATGTTGTAGGCGTGCATCCAGATGCAGTAGCGGCCGTGCTCGGCCAGCCGCCGCTTGCTCAGCTCGAAGAACTCGCGCGTGAACAGGTTGGCGACGCCGGCGATCCAGGGGTTGGACGGCTCGGAGATGATCAGGTCGTAGACGCGGTCGGTGAGCAGTAGATGGTTGCGGCCGTCGTTGTGGATGCGCTGCACGCGCGGGTCGTCGGTCAGGACGCGGTAGTTGAAGTCGGCGAAGTACAGCGCGCCCGCCAGCACGTCCTCGCTGATCTCCACCTGGTCGATCCGCTCGACCTCCGGGTAACGGGCGACGGCGGCCAGCGTCATGCCCGAGCCGCAGCCGATGACGCACACGTCGCGGGCCTGCTCGGCGATCAGCAGCGGCACGTGCCCGGCCAGGACCTGCGTGAGCATGTCGCCTTCGGTGGTCGAGGCGTCGGTCTTGCCGTTGACGGTCAGGAACATCATCTCGGGGTCGCTGTTGCCGCGCGCGACGAGCACGGTCAGGTCCGGCCCCTCGCCGTAGTAAAGCAGCTCGTAGTTGTCCACCAGCACCTGCGGCCTGAGTTCGCCGCCCAGATACGGCCCCGAGCTCATCAGCAGCGGGTCCCATTGCAGCCCGGGCGTCTCGGCCACCGCGAACGCCGCCGCCGGCACTGCCAGCAGCCCAACGAGCGCCGGCGGCATGCGTCGTACGAGCGCCTTACGGTCGGTAGCCGACAGACGGATCAGCAGTGCGCCGGCGGCTGCATTCAATACCGCCGCAACCACGATCGAGTTCTGCACGCCCAGCACCTGGCTGCGGATCAGGAAGAACCCGGCCAGGAACGAGCCCAGGATCGTGCCCAGCGTGTTGACGGCATAGGCGCGGCCGGTGGCGGCGCTGGCGTCGTCCGTGCCGTGGGCCACCGCCCGCGTGACCAGCGGGAACAGCGCGCCCATCAGCAGCGTGGGGATGAGCGTCACGGCGATGACGAGCGCGAACTCCACACCCAGCAGCCGCTCGAAGCTGACGAAGTGGCTGACCTGGTCGTAAATAAACGGCGGCAATCGGCCGTAGATCGGGACCATCAGGATCGCCGACAGCCCGATGGCCAGCTCGATCCCGCCGATGACCAGCAGCGGGCTGCGGATCCGGTCCACAAACCCGGCGACGATCAGGCTGCCCGCGCCGAGACCGAGGATGAACGCCGCCAGGATGCACGTGAACGAGTACGTGCTCGAGCCGATCGACAGCACCAGTGCGCGGGTCCAGGCGATCTGGTAGGCCATCGCGGCGAAGCCCGAGATTGCGAAGACCACCAATACCGCGGCCCGCTGCGCGGCCGTCATGCCTGCGGGCGGCACGGCCCTTTCGAGAGGGCGAGCCTCCTGCCGAGCCACGGCTCGCCGGGAGGCTCGCCCTCCCGGCGCGGCTCTTGGCGAACGCATGGCCGGCGACGGCGCAGCTCGCGAGAGCCGCAGGCCGGCGATCGCCGTCAGGCCGATCAGGAAGTTGATGCCCGCCGCGGTGCGCGTCGTCAGCGTGACGCCAAGCGTGGGGACCAGGTAGAAGCCGGTTGCGAGCACGCCCAGCACGGCCCCCAGCGTGTTGACGCCGTACATGACGCCGACCGAGCGTCCGAAGCCGCCGCCCAGCAGCGTGACGAAGCGCACCAGGATGGGCAGCGTGGCCCCCATCAGCGTGGTGGGCAAAACCAGCACGATCGTGCCGACCACGAACCGCGCCGCCGTCAGCGGCCACAGCCGCCCTTCCACCGCCGGGTACATGGCGCGGTAGAGCGGCTCGGCAGCTTGCAGCAGCAGCGGAACGGCGAAGGCGTACAGACCAATGCCGATCTCCAGCAGGCCGTAGAGCGCGCCGGGCTGATGGAGGCGCTGGCTGAGCCGGCCGGCCAGGTAGCTGCCCAGCCCCAGGCCGCCCATGAAGGCCACCAGCACCGTCGTGATGGCGTAGGTCGTGCCGCCGAAGAGCAAAATGAGCTGCCGCGTCCAGACCAGCTCATAAACCAGTCCGGCGGCGCCGGACAGGACGAACAGAAGGCAAAGCAGAACCTGTCTGGCCAGGGGTCCATCCATTCACGCAGGCGGGTGAAGGTAGCGCCCGGCGGCCTGAGCAAACTCACGCGCCTGCGTCAGCAAATCCTGTACTTCCGCCGCCGTCAATTGCACGTCAATGCCGTAGTCGGCGGTGATTCGCTTGTTGAAGGCCGCCAGGAGCCAGCGATGGTACTTCGCGTCCAGTACACCGGACTTGACGAAGTGCTCGCCGAAGGCTGCATGCACTCCGCCGTGCTTGCGAAACTTCAGGCTCTTCTCGTTCAGCAAAGCCTCCGCGACGTAGAACATCGCGTAGTAGGCGCGGCTCGCGGCGGCCTCCAGATGCCCGCCGCCCAATGCCGACTCAGCCGCACGGATCGACCGGTCCGCCTTGTCCAGCAGCTTGGAAGTTGCGGGGCTCATGGGGTTCAGGCCGCAATAGCCTCATCGCGAACGTTGCGGACAAAGGGCGAGTCGCTGGACGTCCACTCCACTTCGCGCAGGAACACCTGGCTCACACTCACGCCGTAGTGCAGCGAAAGGCGCGACGCGACCTCCGCAGTACGGTCCACTTCGGCCGCATACGAGGCGAAGTCGTCCAGGACGACCAGCAGGTCCAAGTCGGATTCAGGATCGAAGTCCCCCCGCGCGTGCGAGCCAAACACGTACACGCCGCGCAGGCGGCCGCCGTAGAGCTGGCGCAGCTCTTCCCGAAGCTCGACTAGCAGCGACGCAATCTGCGGTTCCATGCGCATCTCCCGGACGCGGCCCGGCCCTCAATCTACGACCAAGCCATCCGGACGGGAAGCGCCGCCCGCCGCGGCGCCTCGGCGACCGGGCCCTCGCCGATATACTCTCGCACGTATGCGCTGCGACCGCTTCTTCCGCCCTCGACCTCTCCTCGCCTGCGCCCTGGCTGGACTGCTCAGTTCCGGAACGACCGGCTGCGGCGGTGGCGCGGCGGCGGCTGGCGGCGGGCAGAAGACCAGCCCGGATCCGCTCGCCGAAGCGCCTCAGGATTGGGACGCGTTCCTCGCCTGGGCCGAGAAGAAGCTTCAGTCCTCGCCCGACCCGGTCCCGCTGCCGCAGAACCCCGCCCTGCCACGGCCCAGATGGCCGGTTCTGCGGCTGGATGCGCCTACCCGCCTGGAGGCGGCGCAGAAGCGCTGCGCGTGGCAGCGGCGCGAGACGCCGGTCGAGCCGCTGGCCGAGGTCCGCGACGTGCGCAGCACGCAGCCGCGGCCGCCGGTGGAAGTGCGGCGGATGCCGAAAGCCACGCCGGACGGCAAGGACGCGCTGGCGGTAGTGATGCGCGGCTTTCGCGTGTCGCGGGAGGAGGTCGGCGCGCTGGAGCTGGATGTTCACATCCCGTTCGGAACGTACTTCGTGCTGCGTTGGGGAAAGGCCGGCGAGATCATGGTTCCGCTCAAGTCGCACGCGCCGTTCCAGCTCACGATTCCGACGGACGAGTTCGCCGAGTGGGAAGGACCGCTGGGCGAGATCACGCTGCTGAGCGACGGCCTGCGCGACGGTGACGGCGAGCGCGAGATCCAGGTGCGGTCGCTGAAGTTCCTGCCGCGAACCAGCGCGTATCCGGATCCAGTCGGGCTGGCGCGGGTCAAGCTGGGCGATGAGATTCGCACCGCTCTGTACGCGCATGCTCCGGCCGAGATCACGTACGAACGGCTGAGTCTGCCGAAGAACGCGAAGCTCAGCGTCGGGCTGGGCGCGATCGGGGCGGGCGTCCGGCCGCGGCCGGCCGGGGGCGGCGAGGGCGACCCATGGTTGCGGGAGGAGTCGCTCACGTTTCAGGTGATCGTCGAGCACGGCGGGACGCAAACGACGGTGCTGGAGCGGGCGGTTGCGCCGGGCGCGCGCTGGGTGGCCGGGAGCGCTTCGCTGGCCGGCTGGGGCGGGCAGCGCGTGTCATTGACGCTGCGCATGAGCGGCGGCGACCGCGAGACGGTCGGACTGTGGGGCAATCCGACGATCTACGCGCCGGTGGAGAGCCCGCCCGTGCTGGTGCTCTACCTGATCGACACCGTCTGCGCCGAACACCTGGACCTCTACGGCTACGAGCGCGCCACCATGCCGCGACTGACGGAGCTGGCCGGCCGCGGCGTGTGGTTCGCGCAGATGTTCTCGAACTCGTCGCGGACGATCGAGTCGATCCCGAACCTGATGCTGTCGCTGCACACGGAGCAGCACGGCGTGTACGACAACCTGACGCCTGCGCCGCAGGCGCTGGTCACGCTGGCGGAGGTGCTGCGGGCGGCCGGTTTCGCGACGGTCAGCTTCTGCACCAACGTGAACGCCGGCCCGCGACAGGGCATGGACCAGGGCTTCGACTGCTTCTTCGACAAGATCGGCTACCACTGGACCGACTTCGACCGCACGGTGCCGCTGGAGGACGCGGCCGCCTGGATCGATGCCCACCGCGACCGGCCGATGTTCCTGTACGTGCACACGGCCGAGCCGCACGCGCCCTACACGCCGCCGCCGGGCTTCGCCGGACGCTTCGACCCGGACTACACGGGCGGGGTCGACGGGACGTACGACCGCCAGCGCGGCTTCCACGCCCGGGTACGCAACCGCAGCGCGCAGACCCGCGACCTTCAGCACGTCGTGGCGCTATACGACGAGGAGATCCTCTACGCCGACACGCGCCTGGGGATGTTCCTGGACCTGCTCGCGCAACGCGGGCTGCTCGAACGGGCGGACGTCCTCGTCACGTCCGACCATGGCGAGGAGTTCCTCGAGCATGGCATGTGGGAGCACGGCCTGAACCTGCACAACGAGCAAACGCGGCCGCCGCTGGTCGCCAGCGGGCCGAACGTCGCCGCCCGCGGGCGGGTCGATACGCCGGTGCAGATCATCGATCTGATGCCCACGGTGCTGGACCTCTACGGACTGCCGTCGCCGTACGAGCTGGAGGGCAAGAGCCTGCTGCCGCTGCTGCGCGGCAGCGCGGCGCCGCAGCCGCCGAAAGTCGCCCTGGCATCGCTGGCGGGTGCGGCGCGAAACGCGGGCGGCGCGGCCGACGCGCTTCGCGAGCGGCGGCTTTTCGGCTCAAACCACAACTATCGCGCGCGGGACAACCTGATCGAGTACTACGCGATCGAGGAAGGCCGCTGGAAGCTGATCTACGGCTGGCGGCCGCAGCCGACCGGCCAGGGCAAGACCTCGCGCTTCGTGCTCTACGACATCCAGAAAGACCCGCGCGAGCAGAGCAACCTGCTGACCCGCCAGGTGGACGTCGCCCGCCGGCTGATCGGCGAACTGGTCCGCTGGCGGCTGAGCCGCCGGCCGTACGACCACGGCCAACAGCAAGCCAGCTTCACGATGGACGCCGCCCGCGACCTCTTGCAGCTCGGCTACATGGGCCAGCCGCACGAGGAGGCCCAGCCTGACGGGCCGTGAACGAGCTAAGGTTCGATGATGCCCTCGCGGATCGCATAGCGGGCCAGCTCGACGCGGTCGCGCACGCCCGCCTTGCGCAGCAGGCTGGAGCGTGGGCTTCGCCCGAGCGTCGCATCAGCGGCGTCGCGGGATCGGAATGCCCAGGTACTGCATCACCTGCTGCAAGTCCGCCCAGGCCTTGGCCTTCTCGCCCGGGCTGCGCAGCAGGTAGGCCGGGTGGAACGTGGGCATCACCTTGGCCGGCGGCAGACCCAGATGCCGCAACGGCAGCGGCGGGAACTCCTGGAACTCGCCCCGCAGACGGCCGATCGGGGCATGGGTCGCCAGCAGCATCTGGGCCGCCGGCCGGCCGAGGGCGACGATCACCTTCGGCCGCAGAATCTCGAGCTGTCGCCACAGGTAGGGCGAGCAGGTCTGCATCTCTTCTTCCGCCGGTGTGCGGTTGGCAGGCGGGCGACACTTGACCACGTTGCAGATGTAGACCTGCTCGCGCGTCAGCGTCATGGCCGCAATCATGCGCGTCAGGAGCTGCCCGGCCCGGCCGACGAACGGGATGCCCTGCGCGTCCTCATCCGCCCCCGGCCCCTCGCCCACAAACACGATCTGCGGCCGCGGGTGCCCGACGCCGAAGACCGTCTGCGTGCGGTTGGCGTGCAGGCCGCAGCGCGTGCAGCCGCGGACAAACTGCTCGTCCAGCAACTGGAGCCGCGCGCGGGCCTCGTCCGGCGAAAGCTCGCGGTCGCAGGGCGGCGGCAGGTCGCCTTCGTCCGCCAGCGGCAGGGCGGCCTGCGCCACCGGTCGCAGGCTGGGCGGTGGGCCGGACGCTGCCCGGCCAGCGGCTGAGGCCGGCGGGCCGGCCGCAGCTTCTGCGCTCAGGGCCCGGGCGGTGCCCAAGTCGACGTGCGGCACCCCCAGGCGACGCTCGTTGCGCAACCACTCACGAAGCGCGGGAATCGCTGTATCCGCCGGACCGCCGCTCACGATGACAACAGTACGGCTGGCGCGCGGCGGCGACAAGCGTGCGCGAGTACGCGCGGGGAGCGCCGCGTGGTGAAGGACCGCCGAGGGCGGCTGTCCTGCGGCCGTCCCCCGTTTGAGGTCCGCTATGAGTGCTCAGGTTGGCTGCGGGAACAGTGCGCGACGCGTCGCTTACGTCTGCGCGACGAGCGTCGGCTTGATTGCGTGCGCGTTGCCGGCAGCACCGCAGGACAATGGGATGCAACGGGCGCCTGCGGACAGCGGCCATCGCATCGTGCTCTCGCCGACGCTGGGCCGGCCCGCATTTGCCGAGCCGGGGGAGCGGCTGCGGATCGTGGCGCACCTGCCGGAGGACGCGCGCGGTCCCGAGTTCCATCTGACGCGCGGCGGCGCGCGGCCGATGCGCATCCCGCTTGAGATCGAGGGAGCGGAGCTCGAGCGGCTGCGAACGGGTGGGGCGGCGGCGCTGCGCGTCCCGCCGCGAACGCTCGAGGGCACGTACGACCTGGAGCTTCGCTGGGCGGGCGGTTCGGCGGTGGAGCCGCACTGCGTGGCAGTGGCGCGCGTGGGGCGCGATCTGCGCATCGTACACCTGTCGAACATCAACATCGGCGATCGGGGTGCGCCCGAGTTTGATCCGCGGCTGATCGATGAGATCAACCTTCTGGCCCCGACGCTCATCGTCGCAACTGGCGACTATGTCGACGCGACCTGCGAGAATCCGGCCGCAGCCTGGCGGCGGCTGGTCGAGTGCTTTCGCGCGTTCGACGCCCCGATCGTGCTGGCCTGCGGCGATCATGACGACTTCGCGCTGTACAGCCAATATGTCGCGCCCAGCCCGGTCGGCCTGACGGCTGTCGGCCCACACCGCGTGCTGACGCTGCTCGACCACGGCCTGGCGCCGATCGCCCAGGACGCCGAACAGCTTCGCTGGATCGACAGCGCCCTGGCGATCCCCGGCTTCGACGGCCTGACCGTCGTGCTCGCGCACAGCGAGTTTCCGGGCCTGCTGCGCGAGTGGCAGCAGCGCGGCGTACTGTCGCGCATGATCCAGTCCGGCCACCTGGCCTTGTGGTTCGCCGGCGGACACCGCGACTGGGACGGCCGCGAGTATCGCGAGCTGATCGACGCGGCCGCCCCGCTGCTCTACCTGCGCACGCAGCAGTCGAGCAGCGCAGTGCGCGAAGGTGCGAGCGGAGTCAGCCACTACCGCATCGTCGATGTGTCCGGCAACCGCGTCTACATGCCCGCGGACGCGGCGACCGAGCCCGGCGTGCCGCCGTCTCTGCCGACCGGCAGGCTCTCGGCGAACGTGCGTGGCCGCAACGACGCTTCCGAGTCCGTGCTGACGGTTTCTGCCGTCAACAACCACCCCTTTCGGCTCGATGGGCTGGCGGTGCGGCTGCGGCTGCGGAAGGAAGCCGACGCGCCCCCCTGGTGCCACGGCGGCCGAATCGAGCGGCTCGCCGACGCGGGCGACGCTTGGGACTTCCGCGTCCGCTTCGATCTGCCGGACAAGGGCGCCGCCCGCATCGTGGCCGGTGTCGGCCCCGAGCCGCCCGGGCAGAAGCTGGCGGTGGGCTTCGAGCTGGCGGCCGTGCTGCGGGCGCGACGGCAGTACACGTCGGACGGCGTCTCGTACCTGACGGCGGCGAACACGCCAACCCGCATCACCGTAACGAACACGGGCACAGCCCCGGCCGAGG